>ERZ1370068.6162-contig-5163_pt1 | contig 26579 bp, 47 predicted proteins | sample MGYA00561227_ERZ1370068 | MGnify/ENA primary metagenome ERZ1370068 (study PRJEB38410, sample SAMEA6850437) | metagenome | study: Metagenomic assessment of the ecological functions of the soil: analysis of the soil microbiota associated with the...
GCCATTACGTATTGCTATGCAAATTCGCAATCTCGGCGGCTCCGGCCTGCGGGTTTCCGCCGTCGGCCTCGGCTGCAACAATTTCGGCCAGCGCACCGACCTCGAAACCTCGCGCAAGGTGATCCACAAGGCGATCGACCTCGGCATCACGCTGTTCGACACCGCCGACATCTATGCCGGGCATGGGCGGCTCCGAGACCGTGCTCGGGCACCGTGCTCGGCGACCGCCGCAAGGACATCGTGCTGGCGACGAAATATTCCAAGCCGATGAGCAATGACGGCACCAGGCAGGGCGCCTCGCGCCGCTACATCATGTCCGCGGTCGAGGCCAGCCTGACGCGGCTGAAGACCGACTACATCGATCTCTACCAGCAGCACGATTACGATCCGCTGACGCCGATCGAGGAGACGCTGCGCGCGCTCGACGACCTCGTCCGCCAGGGCAAGGTCCGCTACATCGGCAATTCGAATTTTCCGGCCTGGCGCATCGCGCGAAGCCGAACTGATCGCGCGCGCAGATGAACGTCAATCCGCTTCGTGTCCTGCCAGGACGAATACAGCCTGGTGGTGCGCGATATCGAAAAGGATCTGCTGCCGGCGGCGCAGGAATACAAGCTCGGCCTGCTGCCGTTCTTCCCGCTGGCGAGCGGCTTGCTGACCGGCAAATACAACGGCGCGGCGCCGCGGCGCCCGACGGATACCCGCTTTGCCAAAGGCGCCCGCGCTGACGCGATCGCTACGTCACGCCGCGCAACGAGGACATCGTCGAAAAGCTGCAGGCCTTTGCGCAAACGCGCGGCCACACCATGCTCGAACTCGCGTTCTCCTGGCTGGCCGTCGCGCCCGCAAGTCGCAAGCGTCATCGCCGGCGCCACCCGCGTCGAACAGGTCGAGCAGAACGTCAAGGCGATCGGCTGGACGCTCGAGCGCGGAGGAGATGGCGGAGATCGACGGGATTACGAAGGGTAGAGCAGCAGCGCTCTTCTCCCCTCTCCTCCCGTTCTTCACGGGGTCAGACGAGCGAAGCTCGCGCTTAGAGGGTTGGGGTGAGGGGCCTCCCTATTCTGCGTGAATTCGCGACAACATCGCGCCATGCTCACCTCGCAGTCCCGACGATGCTTCGCATCGCCGAGCAATCCGACCTCTCCCCGCGAAGAGCGGGGAGAGGTTTGAACGCCCCGCACCGGCACCGACCGCTCCTCTCCCGTTCTTCACGGGAGAGGGTCGGGGTGAGGGGCTCTATCTCAGCAACTCGGTCTGAATGGTGACCAGAGCACAGCTCGAGATTGCCGAGCACATCGTTGTTCCAGAATCGAAGCACCCTGTAACCTTCTTCACCTCAACCGGCGATCTCGTATTGCGTCCGCGGCGGACTCCATTGTGCTGCCCGCCATCGACCTCAACCATCAGCCGTCTTTCGCGGCAAACGAAATCGCAGATGTAACCGCCGTATCGGCTCCTGCCGCACGAATTTATGCCCGTCGATCTGCCGGTTGCGGATGCGATTCCAGAGAACTGTCTCCGCGTCCGTTTGATTGACGCGCAGCAACGTCTTGCGATCTGGATGGTCTTCTCGTTGCGGCCGCGCACTGCCGCTCTCACCCGCCGCGCCAGGCGTGGCGACCTCTCCCGCAAAGGGCGGGGAGAGGTTAAGAAGAAATCTACCCCACCAGCCCCTGCATCGGCTTTACCGGCGCGCTGTCGGGAAACACCGTATCCGCCAGCACGCGCTCGGCAAGGCCGAACTGATCGTGCAGCACGCCTTTCATCACCGCGCGCAGATCGGTGGTCGGCGGCGAGGTCGCGGCCCTGATAGAGATTGGCGGGCTTCAGCCCCGGCCAGTCCGAGATCACCCGGCCGCCCTTCACCGCGCCGCCGGCGAGCAGCGCGATGGTGCCGGTGCCGTGATCGGTGCCCTCGGTGCCGTTGATGCGCGCGGTGCGGCCGAATTCGGTGGCGACCACGACCACGGTAGTCGCGCCAGCGCGCGCCCAAGCCCGCTTTCGAATTCCGCGAGCGCGCCGTCGAGGCCCGCCGAGCAATTGCGCCAGACGGCCGACCGGCGCCGCCTTCATTGGCGTGCGGTGTCCCAGCCGTCGAAGGCGAGCGCGCCGATCCGCGGGCCGTCGTCGGCCGCCATCAGCTTGGCGGCGCCGCGCGCCACCAGCCGCATCGCGCCGGCGCCATTGGTGCCGGGCTTCGGCTTCATGTCGTCGCCTTGCGCGGCCTTGTCGAGCGCGAGGCCTCTGCGTCAGCGCCGTCGGCCAGCGCGGGATCGCGGTGTTGATAGAGTTCGACGAGCCGCATCGCGGTATCGTCGGCGGCCTGCGGCAGCGCGACCGGCGCCCAGCCGACGGTCGGCGCCGCGCCGCGCAGCACCAACGGCGTGGTCGGGCCGACCGCGAGCGCGCTCATCACCCGCTCGCCTCTCGGCAGCGCTTCCAGCGCGCGGTTGAGCCAGCCGGACTGCACCCGGCCGGGACCGGCAAAGCCGCTTTCGAGCACGTCCTGTCCATCGAAATGCGAGCGGTCGCGATAGACGTCGCCACCGCGTGAATCACCGCGGCCTGCTTCTCGCGATACATCCGCGCGAATTCCGGCATCGCCGGATGCAGCGCGAAGAAGGAATCCAGCGCCAGCGCCGCGTTCGGCCCGCTCGATGTCAGCGCGATCGAACCATGCAGGCCGGCGTAATCGGGATCGCCGATCGGCGCGACGGTGGCGAGCCCATCCAGCGCGCCGCGCAGGATGACGACCACCAGCCGCGGATCGCGCCCGTCGGCGGCGCGCGCGAATTTCGGCAAATAGGCCCACGCCGCAAACGAGGCGCCGCCGAGCAGCAGCGCGCGGCGCGAAGTCGACCGATGATGTCAGGCTTTCGCAGCAATCCATGTCGTTTCCATGCTTCGTTTCCATTGGTGTCATCTCCTCTGGAATTCCGGCGACATCAGCAACAGCGCCAGCGCCTGCTGCCGCGATTCCGCGCGCTCGATGGTCCGCCGCGTCTCTGGCGACGCGGCGTCGCGCGGCGACGAGTTCGAGCAGGTCGCGCGGATCGACGCCGTCGGCGAGCCGCGAGGCGATCTGCGCTGATATATCGAGCCGCAGCTTCATGCCTTCCGGCGCCGCCCATGCCGCATTGGTGTCGGGAAAACCGTTCGGCCCGGCGGGCGACCACAGCGGCTGGCCCAGCACGTTGAGGCCGCCGAGATAGCGGCCGGGATCGTCCGGGATCTGCGCCAGCAGCCGGCCGGCCGCGACCAGGAATTCGTAAGGCGAGCGCATCTTTGTCAGCGGCGCCTTCCAGGCCTCGTCGGAATCCAGCAGCGCCGTCGCCAGCGCCTTGAGATCGCCGTCGGTCTTGCCGAAGACATCCGCGAGCCGCGCCACCAGAGCCGGCGGCGGATCGTCGGCCACGAAATGACGCGCGAATTTGGCCGGCGATGAATTTTGCGGTCGACGGATGGCGCGCGATATCCGCCAGCACCGCCTCGCCCTGCGCGACGCCGTTGGCGTCGTAGATTTTTCCCATCACCCGCTGCGCGCCGGGCTGGTGCGCATTGGCGTTGAACACGAAGGTGCCGGGCGCACCCAGCTGGCCCTGCCTGCCCGCATAGGTCCAGCCCGGTGATGATGCGCGCCAGCGACGTCACGTCGTCCTGCGAATAGCCGCCGCCGACGCCGAGCGTATGCAGCTCCAGTGATTTCGCGCGCGAGATTTTCGTTCAGCCCGCGGTTGCGGTTTTGCCCGGCGCGCGAATCCGGCCCGAGCGATTGCTGGTTGTCGAGAAAGAACAGCATCGCCGGATGCTGCTCGACCGCCTTCAGCATGTCGCCGAAACGCCCGAGCACATGGGGCCGGATCGCCTCGCGCTCGAACGAGCCCGCCCACATCCGCGCCAGCCCGCCCTTGTTGGCGGAGATGCAGAAATGATTGGACCAGAACACCACCAGCCGCTCGACGAATCCGCAATCGGCGATCACGCCGCGCTGCAGCCGCGCCAGCGCCTCGGCGCGAAAGGTCTTCTGGATGATGTTGAGCGGTTGCGGCGGCGGCTTTGGCGCGTTGGGCTGCATCGTCTCCGGAGCTGGCGCCAGGATCGCCATCGACGCATTCCGGCGTTTTCCGGCGGCTTCGCCGGCGGCTCTTTGGCCGTGATGTCCATGGCGATGCTGTTGAGCGAAAGGTTTCGCCGTTGCGCTTTCGCATCCGGCGGCGATTGCGACGGCGCTCGGTCGCGGCTGCCGGCGCCGGCCTGCTTGGCGGCGGCGTCGCGCGCCTGCTGGATCTCGAACTGATAGTCGAACACCGCCTTGCCGAGCGCCGGCGTCGACTGCAATCCCGGCACTTCGAGCAGCACGCCGTTGGGACGAGCGAGTTCGGCTTTGACGAAGCCGCGCGGATCGGAGGCGGCATTGACGAAATCGCCGGACGCCCCGCCGCGCGCGCCCAGTCCGAAGCGATTGAGCGCAACAAGGGCTGCTTGCGAATCGCGGGCCATCGGATTTCCCTTGGATCTTCGCGGGCGTATATTGCCGCGGAGTATAACGCGCTTCGATATGAACCCGAGATTAATTCCGGTCAGGAATGCCGCCCGATTCATGACAAATCGGTCAGAAAACCAGCCCTCGCGCCGCCTCGCCTGCGCCGGCTGCGGCACCGAATTCAGCTGCAGCCTGTCGGGGCCGTGCTGGTGCTCCGACGAGGATTTCCGCATGCCGATGCCGCTCGGACGGCAGCGATTGCCTGTGCCCGGATTGCCTGCGCAAGCGGCGGCACGCGCCGCGAGCGCGGCGTGCGACGTGACCGGCCGATGGAACGTCGGCGCCGTCCTGCTCGACATGGACGGCACGCTGCTCGACACCGAGCGGGTCTACTTCGACAGCCTGGTCGCGCGCGCTCAACGCGCTTGGCTATACCGACGACGTCGACGACGCTGTGCCAGCGCGATGGTCGGCCTTCCCGGTCCGGAATGCGAGGCCATGCTGCACGCGCGCTATGGCGAAAGCTTTCCGCTTCGCGGAGATCAGCAGGGCTTTCGTCACGCACGACCGCGATGAAATTCTCGCGCGCCAGGCCTGCCGCTGAAACGCGGCGCGGTCGAACTGCTGGATGCGCTGCAGGCGGCCGAATGTCCGATGGCGATCGTCACCTCCTCGTCGCGCGCACGGCGGACGCGCATCTGACAGCTTGCCGGCATCCGCCACCGTTTCGAGACCATCCTGACCTGCGACGACGTCGCGCGCGGCAAGCCGAGCCCCGATCTCTATCTTCTGGCGGCGTCGCGCTTCGGCCTGAAGCCGGAAGTTTGCGTCGCGGTCGAGGATTCCAATCACGGCGTGACCGCCGCCCACGCCGCCGGCGCGCATCACCATCATGGTGCCGGACATGGTGCCGCCGACGGACGAGTCGCGCGCGCGATGTGCGGCCGTTGTGCCGGATCTCGGCGCCGTGCTCGAAATATTGCGAACCGTGGCGGTTCGAGCGCCGCTCGCAATGACGTGAGAACACTGATCGCCTTGCCCGCACGGACAGCGCCCGCACCGACGCATGCGCCGCCTCGCCCGCCGTCTCCATGTAGCTGGGATCGCGATGCGGCAGCACGACGGCAGAACGAGCCGTCGAGCAGCAGGCAGGATCTGCCGCGCGAGTTGCGCCGCCTGCGCGATCCCGGCCGCCGCAAACGTCGCGCGCAGCCAGCTCCTCGAACTTCTTCTTGTGCGCGGCGCCGATTTTCATCGCGGGATGGCCGGGCATGTTGGCGCAGTTCGGCCGATGTGCGCAGGAATCCGCAGCCCTTCCATTTCGGATGCCGCGCCGAGCGGGCGAGGTTGCGGAAGATGCGCCTCGACCTGGGCCGGCAAGCCGTCGTCGGCCTCCGCGAACCATTGCCTGAACAGCGCGAGGTTGGGCTGATCGCGGGCGGCAAGATACGCCGCGACGAGATCGTCCCTTGCTCCTGAAATGATAATACAGCGTTCGCTTGGTGACGCCGGCCTTCGCCGCCACCGCATCGACGCTGACGCCCCTGATACCGCCTCATTGTAGAACAGCGTGCTCGCCGCCGAAATAATGCGCTCACGCGTCGGGATGCCGGATCGTGCCATGGCCGCGCATGTATACTAACCAGTGAATATACTCAACGCGAGCAGGCTCCTAGGGTGACCGCAAGCCGAAACCTCGCGGAGAAACCCATGATGTACGACCGTGCTGCTCGAAATCGACGACGGCATCGCGCTGGTCACGCTCAACCGCCCGGACAAGCTCAATGCGCTGAACTACGATCTGATCGACCGCCTGATGGCGGCACTGGACACGATCGAGGCCGGACGCCGACGTGCGCGCCGTGATCCTCGACCGGCGCGGGCGAACGCGCGTTCTCCGCGGGCGCCGATATCCACGAATTCGCAGGCAGCGTCAGTCGCGGTGCGCGATACGGCCATGCGCGACTTCGTCCGGCGCGGCCAGGCGATGACGCGCGCGGCTCGAAGCTTTCAGGAAGCCGGTGATCGCAGCCGTCAACGGGCTGGCGTTCGGCGGCGGTTGCGAGATCACCGAGGCCGTGCATCTGGCCATCGCCAGCGAGCGTGCGCAATTTGCAAAGCCGGAAATCAATCTCGGCATGCCGCCGACCTTCGGCGGAACGCAGCGGCTGCCGCGGCTCGCCGGCGCAAGCGCGCGCTCGAACTGCTGCTGACGGGCGATCCCGTTCTCGCGCAGCGGGCGCTGGAGATCGGGCTGGTCAACAGCGGTCGTGCCGCACGACGGCTGCTGCCGGCCGCGCGCGAACTGGCAGCACGTATCATCAGGCATTCGCCGCTCGCGGTCGGCGGCGATCATCACGGCGGTCACCCGCGGACTGAACATGACGATCGGCGAAGGGCTGCAGGTCGAGAGCGAGCAATTCGCCGCGCTCGTGCCGACCGGCGATCTCGGCGAAGGCATCAATGCCTGGATCGAGCGCCGGCCGCCGGTCTATACCGGCCGCTGACGACCAGCGCGCACCACGACACCTCTTCATGCGAAATGATCGGAAGCGCTATGCTCGCCACGACGGATACGAGAACTCGTGGTCGGGGGCGTCGATCGTTATGGCCTGGACGGCACTTGATTTCGGTTTCGTGGCGCGCTGTCGGCCTGCGATCTGATCCGCCAACCTCCTGGTGCCAAGACCCTAGCGCAAGACCGTAGTGCGAGAAAACAGGTGATCAGGATTTCTGATGTCGGCCCCGGGCGCGTTCGCGAGCCCGGATATGTCGCGTCTGCTTACGTCCTCTCTTGTTGTCGCTCAATCTTGTCACCGCCGGTTCGACGGCGTCCGCACACGCGCAAGGCATGGCGAACAATGGCGCGGCTGCGCCGGGCCTGTGTTTTCGGATACCGGTCCTGACGCTGGCCGCCTACGGCGCTGCGGCAGGTTTTCCGGTTGGCACCCGGACGACCGCGAGTCAGCTCGAACACCTGGTCGGCTACGTACAGCCATTTCGGCGAAATGTTTCCCATCGCGCCAGGTCCGGCGGTGCGGCCACACCCTGGCTGCTTCAAGCGGGCGCCGGAGCCGGCGATCTCCCTACAGTTCGGATCCGGAACGGCGCTCGATCGCCGACTACCTCAGCCACAACCCGACCACGGGCCTCCTGATCGCGAAAGACGACACGATCCTGTACGAGCACTATCAATATGCACGCACCGATCGCGACCGCCTCCTGTCGCAGTCCATGGCCAAGACGATCACAGTCGATGCTGATCGGCATTGCCGTCTCCGAAGGCAAAGATCAAGTCGATCGACGATCCTGTCTCGACATATGTTCCCGGCCTCTGCGTGGAGGCTGGATATAGCAAGACGTCTATCCGGGACCTCCTGCACATGTCGTCAGGCGTCGCCTTTTCGGAGATCTGGCGACGGGCAGGACGACATCTCGCGGCTCTCGCGCGACCTGTTCGGTGAGTCCGGAAAGCAGATCCCGTCGCCAGCGTCGCCCGGTTCAACACGCGCGCTGCGGTTCCGCCGGGAACCAAATGGCACTACGCCAGCAGCGAGACGGAGATCCTGGGCCTGGTATTGCGCTCCGCCACTGGTGAGCCGCTTTGCGGACTATCTTCACGGCAGAATCTGGGACGCGATCGGTGCGGAGGCCGACGCGGCCTGGGCCATCGATGGCACCGGGCAGGAGATCGCTTTCTGCTGCTTCAACGCGACCTTGCGCGACTATGCACGGCTGGGACGGCTGCTTGCGCATGACGGCGCTTGGGAAGGACGCCAGCTGATTCCTCGGCAGTGGCTGTTGGACGCCACACATGGTGAAGCCGACCGACGGTCATCTCGCGCCGGGAACAGCAACTCCATACTTCGGCTATGGATACCAGGTGTGGCCTCCTCTCCCGGCGAGCAGCGCAGATTTGCGCTGCTCGGAATCCGGGGTCAGACCATCCTGGTCGATCCGGCCACCAAGCTCGTCATGGTGCACACCGCCGTTCGCAAGAAGCCGTCGCGAACCTCAGCGCTTATGCCGAGCCGCTTGCGCTGTGGTTCGCCGTGCTCAGGCAGCTTGGACGATGACCAGCCCGGCCTTCCGAGCGTCTTTGATGCCGCAGCCCGGCTAGAGGTCGTCGCCTCACCCACTCGACCGGCTGTGACGGCGCGCCAATGGGTCCACGCACTAAGCGGCGTTCTTGGTCGCTATCACCGTCCGCATGTCGTCAGCCAGTTCGCGGTAATGCTGGCCGAGGCGCAGATATAGCTCGCGCTTCGTCCGTGTCCGCCGGACAACTTGCTGATCAAATCGCATTCGGCAGCGAGCGTCTCAAACCGCTCCAATTTGGCTTCAAAGTCAATCATGACGCGTCTCCCCTGATGGCCACCAAGGGGATAAGACTACGCCTTCAATTTACGTCACAGCTAACATCGTTATCGGATAGAACTAATTTACAGCCTCGGCGATAGGCCGGACATTCGCGCAATCATTGCCTGCTGATTTACGTCGGCGAACGTCACCATTCCTGCCGTCAACTCAACGCCGCGCGACTCTAGGCGTGATAGCCCGGCGACTTCCGCGCCATGCCGTCGAACGCGTCGAGCAGCCGCTCGCGCCAGGCATAGACCGGATCGTCTTCGATCGAGCAGCTTGAACGGGCTGACCACCCGCGCCCACTGGAACGCGCCGAACACGATATAGTCGGCATAGTTCGGCTGTCGCCGCCGAGATAGGCGCTGCGTCCTCAGCGTCAGCCGCAGCGGGTCGAGCGATTTGCGAAAGCCTTCGACGGCCTTGTCGCGGCCTGGCCATGATTTCTTCCAGCGGCTTGCCGAAACGCGCTCTCGCGACTTGCGGAAATAGGCCGCGTCCACCGGCTTCAGGTTCGAGCGGGATGTCGGCGATGATCAGCGGAAACATGCCGCCGATCACGCACGTCGCCCCACCAGTTCAGCATCCGCGCCCATCGGCGCGGCCGCCCTCGCCGCCGAACAGCGACGGCCGGTCCGGATAGGTGTCTTCGAGATAATTGGCGATCGTCCAGGAATCGACGACCGCGGTATCGCCGTCGAGCAGCACCGGCACTTTTCTCGGAGCCGATGCGGCGCGATCGCGTCCTTCTCGGTGAAGCACCACGGGATCGTTTCCGCCGACAGCCCCTTGTGCGCCAGCGCCATGCGCGTCCGCCAGCAGAACGGGCTGAACGGGCGGGATGGGTCGGTGCCGACGAGTTCGTAGAGTTTGAGGGGCATTGGCGACCTGCTTTGAAGACTCGTCGCCAGCCTAGCCGTCATTGCGAGCAGCGCAAGCGACGCTGGGCATCCACTGTCATGCCCGCGAAGGCGGGGCATCCAGTACGCCGCGGCGTCCGGTGGAATCACCGCCGCCTGTGGTTACTGGATCATCCGCCTTCGCGGATGATGACGGTGGAATGCAACGGCGACGGCAGAAACCTACCGCACCACCGCCGCGGTCTGCCCGAACAGGATCCTGCGCTCTTCCTCGGTGCGGATTGACGGGCTGGCCGAAATTCGGATTGACCTCTTTCGCCTTGGCGTAGGCGCGCTCGGTCGCGGGCCGGGCGCTGGATGGTTTCCAGCCAGCGCTTCAGATGCGGGAAGTCGTCGATGTTCTGGTCCTGGTTCTTGTAGGGCACGACCCAGGGATAGCTCGCCATGTCGGCGATCGAATAGTCGCCGGCGATGAACTCGCGATCGGCGAGGCGCTTGTTGAGCACGCCGTAGAGACGGTTGGTCTCGTTCACATAGCGGTCGATGGCGTATTTGATTTTCTCTACCGCGTAATTGCTGAAGTGATGGTTCTGCCCGGCCATCGGCCCGAGCCCGCCCATCTGCCAGAACGTCCACTGGATCGCGTCGTAGCGGCCGTAGAGATCGGCGGGCAGGAACTTTCCGGTCTTCTCGGCGAGATACAGCAGCATCGCGCCGGACTCGAAGATCGAGATCGGCTTGCCGCCGCCCTTCGGCTCGTGATCGACCATCGCGGGAATGCGGTTGTTCGGCGCGATCGCCAGAAACTCCGGCTTGAACTGGTCGCCCTTGCCGATGTTGACCGGGAAAATCTTGTACTGCAGCCCGGTCTCTTCGAGGAACATCGTGATCTTGTGGCCGTTCGGCGTGGTCCAGTAATGAAGGTCGATCATGGGCGATCCTGCTGTGCGCGAGATCGTGGCATTCGCAAAGAAAGATGCGACTGCATGAATTTGAGCGGATCGCCGGCGCGAGTCAATTGCGCGCCGGCCCGCGCGCGCGAATGTGATGGCGCTTTCAGCGCGCGGCGGCCGTGCTCGCGCAGGAATTTGCGCCGCTTCTCAGTGATCGCGACGCATACGCCCTGACCGGCCGCCGGTCTGGCGCGTGACATAGCCGCGATCGACGGCGTCCTCCCAGATGGTCAGGCGCGGGCATGAGGTGCGCCACGTCTCGATCACCTCGGAATAGAGCCGCGGCTCGCGCGCCGATCCATTCGACGAGATCGAGCACCAGTGCGTCCGTTGTCTCGGTCATCAGCGCCTCCGCTCGAAGCGGTCAAACTCAGAACGCCATCGCGCTGGTGCGCGTGAACAGCAGCCAGCCGCCATAGAGGATGTAGTAGCCGGCGACCGTCGTGATCAGCCGGTTCGCCCAGGTGCGAAACTGCGCGTCGCTCATCGCTTCCAGGATGCGCCGCGCCAGCGTGGTGCCGAGCATCGAGGCCGCGATCGCGACCGCCAGCGAGCACCGGATCGAGCGTCGCCGCCTGGTCGATGATGCCGCCGAAATAGATCAGCTTTGTGAAATGGCTGGCGACCTGGCAGGTGGCCTTGGTGGCGACCACCTCGCGGCGGCCGAAATTGCCGCCGAGAAAGAACGTGTCCATCAGCGGGACCGGACACGCCGGTCATCAGCATCAGGCCCATGCAGATGAAGCCGTAGAACGAGCCTTGCGCGATGCTGTCGGGATTGGGCTTGAGGTTCTTCGGCATCAGCCGCGCCATGAACGGCGTCGACGCCGAGCAGCAGCAGCGCGATCGGCTTGTCCGGCACGTAGCGGGTGATCGACCAGACGCCGAGCGCGCAGCGCGCAGCCGATCAGATAGACGAACACCGGCCGCCAGCGGATATGCGCCCGCCACAGAAAGGCGCGCCAGCCGTTCGAGGCCATCTGCGTGATCGCATGCAGCACCATCGCCGTCGGCAGCGGCATGGCATGGTCAGCAGCACGCCGATCAGGATCATCCCGCCGGCCATGCCGAACAGGCCCGACAGGAACGCGGTCGCGACCATCAACGCGCCGAGGGCTGCAATCATGAGCGGCGTCATCGCGAATCTCCGCAGTCATGTTTCTGCCGCGCTTGTGACGCGCCAGCGCAAACTGAGTTATCTTGCCCTGGCATCAGTTTTCCTGAGGGTATGGATGTGCGGCGGCTGCTCTTTCTCAACGGCATCAAGGCATTCGAGGCCGCGGCGCGCGAGCGGCAGCTTGCCGCGCCGGCGCCGAGCTCAACGTATCCGCCGCCGCGGTCAGCCGGATGGTGCATCTGCTGGAAGAGCGGCTCGGCGTCGCGCTGTTCGAGCGCAAGGCCAACCGCCTCGTCACCACGGCGGCGGGCCGCGCCTATCAGAGCGGGCTGACGCCGATCTTCGATGCGCTGGCGAGCCTGACCGCGCAGGTCACCGCGCCCTCCAGCGTCCGCGTGCTGACCATCGGCGTCGGTCCGACCTTTGCGATGAAATGGCTGATCCCGCGGCTGGCGGATTTCCGCAAAGAAGAGCCGGATATCGACGTGCGCATCACCACCGGCGGCGCGGCGGCGCCGTTCGGCGAGGACTGGAGCTGCGGCATCAAGCTCGGCGACGGCGAATGGCCCGGCCTGATCGCCGAGCCGTTGTTCGCCGCCGACCTGCTGCCGGTATGCGCGCCGCGGCTTGCGAGCGCAGCTCAAACGCCCCGGCGATCTGAAGGGACCGACGCCTGCTCCGGGTCGCGCATTCGCCCGACGATTGGCCGTCATGGCTCGAGGCCGCCGGCGTCGCCCGCGTCACCGCGCGCGGGCCGGAGTTCCAGTTCTACGGCCAGGCGCTGCAGGCCGCGGTCGACGGCCTCGGCATCGCCATGGGCATCCGGCCCTATATCGACGACGACCTCGCCGCCGGCCGGCTGGTCGCGCCGTTTGCGTTAAGCGTGCCGAAAGGCATGCGCTGGTATCTGGTCTATCGCGGGCTTCAGCACCGGGCAGCGCGATTTCGCCGCGTTCCGGCGCTGGATCATCCGTGCGGCGGCAGAGCCCGCCACGCGCCGCAGGGGCCAGCAGACATGCCGGATGAAAAGATCGAGACGCTCTCGTGATCGGCGGCGGCCAGGCCGGCCTCGTGATGAGCCACCGGCTCAAGCAGCGCGGGCTTCTCGCACCTGGTGCTCGAGCGCGCATCGGATCGCCGAGCGCTGGCGCAGCGAGCGCTGGGACGGGCTGCAATTCCAGTTTCCCAACTGGTCGGTGCGGCTGCCGGACTTTCCGTTTCCGCACAGCGATCCGGATGCGTTTGCGACGACGGCGACATCATCAAATTCATCGAGGCCTATGCCGATTTCGTCAGCCCCCGATCCGCTGCGGCGTCGCGGTGACGCGGCTCGTCGCAGCGTGACGGCGCCCGGCTTCATCGCCGAGACCACGGACGGCACGATCGCGGCGGACAATGTCGTCGTCGCCACCGGTCCCTATCAGCGCACCCTCGTCCCGGACCTGCTGCGCGATCATCCCGTGTTTCAGGTCCATGCCAGCCGACTACCGGAATCCCGGACAGCTTCCGCCGGGCGCGGTGCTGGTGGCCGGCGCCAGCGCGTCAGGCGCGCAGATCGCCGAGGAAGCTGTTGCAGCGCCGGCCGCCGCGTCTACCTCTCGGTCGGACGGCACCGCCGCCTGCCGCGGCGCTACCGCGGCCGCGACCTGATCTGGTGGCTCGCCGAGATGCGCCTCGATCAGATCACGCCGGAGGAGCGTGGGCCGGCGCGCCTGGTCCCGTCATTTCCGGCGCCTATGGCGGCCGCACCATCGATTTCCGCAGCTTCGCCGCCGACGGCATGATCGCTGCTGGGGCGCATCGAGGCGGCGCGCGACGGCGTGTTCGAGATTGCGCCCGGCCTTGCCGAAAGCCTTGCCGACGGCGACCTCGTCTACGCCACCTTCCTCGATACGGTGGACGCGTATGTGAAACGGCGCCGCATGGAGCTGCCCGAGGACCCGACGCCCGCGCGACGTTCGCCGACCCGCCTTGCGTCACCGAACCGCTGCGACGTCTCGACCTCGCCGCGGAAGGCATCTCCGCGGTGATCTGGGCCACCGGCTACGGCGTCGATTTCGGCTGGATCGATCTCGCGGTCACCGACGCCAAGGGCGACGCCGGTCCACCGCAACGGCATCATCCGCGCGTGCCGGGCCTGTATTTCCTCGGCCTGCAATGGCTGTCGAAGATGAACTCCTCGTTCCTGTCCGGGCGTCGGCGACGACGCCGCGCGTGCTCGCCGATCATATTTTGGCGCGGCGGTGATTTAGTCGGTGGTCATGGGATCTGGTCGCGCCGCGACCAAGGTCGTCATACCCGCGTAGGCGGGGTATCCGGTACGCCGCGGCCTCTCCAGATCGATCACTGCTGTCTCTGGAATACTGGATCGCGCCCGCCCCGGTGCGCAATTGCGCACAAGGCGGGCGATCGACATTCTCTTCGCCGCCAAAAATCAGCGGACATGTGAACCCGTTCACATCTGCCTTCCCCAGCCGTGCTTCTGTCGCCCCATGGAAAAACCCAGGGACACGCCATGATCTATGGCGGCTTTGAAATTCAGTCGTTCGAGGCAGGAGAGGGCTATGGCACGCCAGGATTCAACGGGCCGACCAGGCGCCGGTGATGATCGATGGGATGGCGTTTCCGACGCTCGAAGTCGGCTTCGCCTGGTCGGATCCGGAAGCGGCCATTGCAGACGCGAAAGCCCATATCGATCGCTTCAAGCCGCGGTTCGCGACCGACCGCTATGAGCGACCGGCCACGCAGCTAGCCGGCCAGATCTCCTACCCCTCCCGAACAGACCGTGCAGGCGACGCCGCTGTCTCGAACTGCCCGGATTGCAGCGCTCTCGCTCTCGGTCCTGCAGCATCATCCCCGGCCGCGCCGGTGCCGGAATACTGGACCATGCGCTGCACGCGCTGCGGCGGGGTCCATCTGGATATCATCAACCCCTCGACCGCCCCGCTGACGGCGTAAGGCGCCGCCGCCGCCGCCATCGCGGCGGGCGCCATTCCCATCAGCCCTTCTGCCCTTCACCTCTGAGCCGCGCTCTGAAACCCTGAAGACATCGACCGGCGTCGCCGGCTGTGTATTGCCAGCCCCGGCGGCGACAACGGCAGCGCGCGTTTGCGCATCGGCGGGACGTCGTTCCGCGCGCCGCGTTGCGGATGTTGGTGGTGAGGCCGGTGACGGCGTTATACCAGAACGGCGCGCCGAGCCCGAGCCAGCAATCCCCGAGGAAAAGATAGAGCCAGACGCCGGGCGAGGTCGGCACCTGACCCCATATCTCCCTTCGCCACTGGTTCTTGCCGCAGTCCTTCCACAGCGATGTGGAAGCCTTCGCCGTCTCTTTCCTGTTCGGGTCTTTGCAAGTCGAGACCAGCTCGTACATCTTCGCCCGCTCGATGCGTTCGATCGTTCCAGCCGAGGGCACGCCAAGATCCGGCATGTTGCTTGACCGTCACGTCGGCCTTGCCGATCGCCTCACCGTCCAATCCTGCTTGATCTTCTCCATCTGCGCCTTCATCGGGCGGCGCGCGGCGCTCGCATCCTTCACGTGTAGCCTTCCACCGCGTCGGCGGCCTCGCTTAGCCGCCTTGTACCGCCGTCATCACCACCTCGGTTGCTCGATCACCTTGGCGCGCGCGTTCGGGTCGCGCGGATGGGTCCCTGAACAGATCGACCGCATCGACATGGGCCGGGGAAGGCCAACGCGATCGCTACCGCCACCGAAAGCAACCGGGCGCGGCCCTCGAAATAGACGCTGGCTTCACTGCCGAACGCCTCGAACTTCTGCGTGACATCCTTGGGCACGACATTGACCGCGTCGCCCGCCGTGGCGCCGGCCTGCTGCGCGGCGTTGTGGCCGCCGCATCCGCATCAGCAATCGTCTGCCCGATACTCGATGCTGCCGAGCCGTTCCATGAGCTCGGCCGGCGTCATCGCGGCCAGAGAATCCTGCGGCACGCTCCACAGGCCGAATGCCCTCCTCGGATTGTTTGCGACCTGCGCGGCCGGATCGGTCGGCGTCGCTTTGGGCGTCACCCCATCGGCGCACGGTTGGCGCTCATGCGCTCGACGAACGCCGTGCGCGCGCCCGTCAGCAGCTCCCCTGATCCGCTCGTTCCTGGCAGCGGCCGCGATCGTCGTATCCGCCGCCACTGCGCGCGAAGATCGTCAGGGGCAACATATTTTCGCGAGCACCTGGTCGAACATCTGCCCGAGCACGTATTTGAGCCCGGCCTCACGCATCGAGAAGATGCGGTGAATGATTTCAACGAATGACGAGACCACCAGCGACAACGCGAGCATCGTGATCGCGAAGGCCAGCGCGGCTTCAATGAGGCTGCATTGACTTCCCCCTCGATCTACCCCGTCGACATTCAATCACAGGCTGTTTTTCGCGGTCAACGTCTCTCGCTTCGTTCTGCACCGCAGATTGTCAGTGGATGGCAGCAGTTCCGGCGCCGCGCGTTTGTGGCGGATCGACAAGAAGGGTTGACGATTTCGGCCTTTTCAGCGGCCTGCCGCAGTCCCATATTGCCGTCATGGCGAAGACTCCCGAAGTTCCAAAAATCCAAAACCCCCGAAATCTAAGGCCCCTAAGTCCAAGGCCCACCGACCGGACGTGCAGCCGATCGCTCCGGCGCTGGCCGAACTGCTCAATCCCGCGATCAACCGCGGCGATGCCGGCATGGGCTCGGGCACCGGCCTGCAGCCGCCGCCGGACAATTCGTGGGACCGCCGCGCCGGCGGCGAGGCGGCGGCGCACCGCGCGCGCGCCTCGACCAAGGGAACCGGCGAAGACGTCGCCAAACGCGATGTCTGCTGCGACCAGAGGTCTGGAAGAGGCCCCCAGGCCAACTACGGCACGTCGGCGACCATCCCCACGCTCGACCCCGAACTCGGCGCGCCAACTCGGCCTGCCCACGGCGGAGGACGACGACGAGGCGCTGGCCCGGCCGCCGCGCAGCAAGATGGAAGCGCTCGGCGTCAAGGCCACCGCCGATGCGCTGGAGAATCTGATCCGCGACGGCCGCCCGGAATTCAAGGGCGATGACGGCCAGGTGAAAGTCTGGACCCGCACCGGCCGCCGCGCCTGGAGAAATCCGAAGGCGGCGTGCGCTTCGAGATCAAGTCCGAATACGAGCCGAAGGGCGACCAGCCGACCGCGATCGAGGAACTGGTCGAAGGCATCAGCCGCAACGACCGCACGCAGGTGCTGCTCGGCGTCACCGGTAGCGGCAAGACCTACACCATGGCCAAGGTGATCGAGGCCACGCAGCGCCCCGCCATCATCCTGGCGCCGAACAAGACGCTGGCCGCCCAGCTCTATGGCGAGTTCAAGAGCTTCTTCCCCGACAACGCGGTGGAGTACTTCGTCAGCTACTACGACTACTACCAGCCCGAAGCCTATGTGCCACGCACCGACACCTACATAGAAAAGGACTCCGTCCATCAACGAGCAGATCGACCGCATGCGCCACTCGGCGACGCGCGCGCTGCTGGAGCGCGACGACGTCATCATCGTCGCCTCGGTGTCCTGCATCTACGGTATCGGCTCGGTCGAGACCTACACCGCGATGACGTTTGCGCTGAAGAAGGGCGAGCGCATCGACCAGCGGCAATTGATCGCCGACCTCGTGGCGCTGCAATACAAGCGCACCCAGGCCGATTTCACCCGCGGCACCTTTCGCGTCCGCGGCGACGTCATCGACATCTTCCCGGCGCACTATGAGGACCGCGCCTGGCGCGTGAACCTGTTCGGCGACACCGTGGAAAATATCGAGGAGTTCGATCCGCTCACCGGCCACAAGCAGGACGATCTCGAATTCATCAAGATCTACGCCAACTCGCACTATGTGACGCCGCGCCCGACGCTGGTGCAGGCGATCAAGTCGATCAAGAGCGAATTGAAGCTGCGGCTCGACGAACTCCACAACCACGGCCGCCTGCTGGAAGCGCAGCGGCTGGAGCAGCGCACCACCTTCGATCTCGAAATGATGGAAGCGACGGGAAGCTGCGCCGGCATCGAGAACTATTCGCGCTATCTCACCGGACGCCGCCCCGGCGAGCCGCCGCCGACGCTGTTCGAATACGTGCCTGACAACGCGCTGGTGTTCGCCGACGAAAGCCACGTCACCGTGCCGCAGATCGGCGGCATGTTCCGCGGCGACTTCCGCCGCAAGGCGACGCTCGCCGAATACGGTTTCCGCCTGCCCTCCTGCATGGACAACCGTCCGCTGCGGTTCGAGGAATGGGACATGATGCGCCCGCAGATCGGTCGCGGTGTCGGCGACGCCGAGCGGCTGGGAGCTGAACGAAAGCGGCGGCGTGTTCGTCGAGCAGGTGATCCGCCCGACCGGACTGATCGATCCGCCGGTCGAACATTCGCCCGGCGCGCACGCAGGTCGACGATCTCGTCGGCGAGGTCCGCGCCACCGCGCAGGCCGGTTACCGCTCGCTGATCACGGTGCTGACAAAACGGATGGCGGAAGACCTCACCGAATATCTGCACGAGCAGGGCATTCGCGTGCGCTACATGCACATCTGATATCGACACCGATCGAGCGCATCGAGATCATCCGGGACTTGCGCCTCGGCGCGTTCGACGCGCTGGTCGGCATCAACCTGTTGCGCGAGGGCCTCGACATTCCCGAATGCGCGCTGGTCGCGATCCTCGACGCCGACAAGGAAGGCTTTTGCGCAGCGAGACCTCGCTGATCCAGACCATCGGCCGCGCCGCGCGCAACGTCGACGGCAAGGTGATCCTCTATGCCGACCAGATGACCGGCTCGATGGAGCGCGCCATCGCCGAAACCGACCGCCGCCGCGAGAAGCAGGTCGAGTACAACACCGCGCAACGGCATCACGCCGGAGAGCATCAAGAAGTCGATCGGCGACATCATCGAACTCCGTCTACGAGCGCGACCACGTGCTGGTCGAGATCGGCGACGGCGGCATGGCCGACGACGTCATCACGCATCGGCCACAATTTCGAGGCGGTTCTCTCCGACCTCGAAACCCGAATGCGCGAAGCCGCCGCCGACCTGAATTTCGAGGAAGCCGCCCGCCTGCGCGACGAAGTCAAACGCCTGCGCGCCACCGAAATAGCCGTCGTCGACGACCCCACCGCCAAACAGCGCACGGTGCAGAGGCAAGGCCGGCGCCTATGCAGGCACGAAGAAGTACGGCGAGGCCGCGAACTTGCCGGTTAGCGCCATGAAGAAGAAGGGCGTGTCTTCGGCGGTCAAGGCCAGCGGCAGCGCGGTGCTCAAAGGTCCACAAACCGCATCTCGACGAAATGCACGGCCCGGAGTCCCTGCCCTATCCGCCCGGACCGCGCCGCGCCGCGCAAGCCCTCGTCCGACAGCGGCAGCAAAATCTTCCAGCCGACCGACTCGCGCCAATCCGGCCCCGAGTTCGGCCCCGCCCCGCGCTCAAGCGGCGGCGCGCCGGGGCATCGCGGCGGGTGGAAGAGAGAGGTAGTCAATCAACGATCGCTGCCCGGCAGTCGTCGTTCGCAATCGACGCGAGCGCCTTAACGGATCAACATGCCACGTATCCTTCTCGCTTCTCTTGCATTCCTCGCGATCACGATGGTGCTTTTGCTCCACGCGACACACCACGGCGCGCACGCATATTCCCGGACGCATTGCGGCTTTTGGACCGAGATAGAGGCAGGGCTGTCGTGCCGCTAGCCAAGCGGTGGCAAATTTGAATTACCACCTCAGTCGGCGGCTTCTTTTTCCCTGGGGCGCTGACAACAGGTGACATAATAGAACATCGCCAAGCAGCATCATGTGTTGAGGGTAGTGAATGACATAACGGCGCAAGGGATCAGCAACGATGAGTGAAAGCAATATCGAAGGTAAGCCATCTGCATTCAACACAGCCGATATCACCGCGTTGTCGCACCTCTATCGCGGCGAGCTCTACCGTAGCACGGTCTGGCGTACACGCCTCGATGCAACGACCAATTGGGCGGTCCTTACAACTGGTATTGCGCTATCACTCACGTTCAGCAGCAGATCCGCGTCCCCTCTGCCGCTGGTGCTCGTGGGGCTGTTGGTTACTACCTTCTTATTCATCGAGGCGCGGCGTTACCGCTTCTTTGATTTTGGCGCATGCGCGCGCATGTCCTCGAAGTCCAGTTCTTCGGGCCAATTCTCCGTGGCGAGGGCGTTCAGGTCGCGAATGGCTGGAACGAGATTCTCTACCAGGATTACCGACCCCTAGCCTTCATATTACCTATCGTTGAGGCAGTGGGCCGCAGGCTTCGCAATAACTACTAGCTGGATTTTCGCGATCCAGGTGACCGCATACGTCGGTAAACTGCTCATCCATCCGGCGCCAGTCGACTCGCTGCAGGAGTTCTGGCTGCGAGCAGCGATTGGGCCCATTCCCGGTCAATTCGTCCTGTCTGGCCGGGATCGCATTCCACGCAACATGGATAGCGATAGCGATTGCCACATATAGAAGCCGAAGGGGCGCAGGGCGCGCGCGGCCGCAGACTCCCGAGAGGACCGGCTCCTCGATCTTGCACGCGGATAGGCGCAAATCTCGCAAGTGCAGCCAGAGGCATCGCTGCGCTCATCGTGCATCATTCTGCTGTTGGCGCTTTTCGGACCTTGCGCAAATGCGTACCACCGGCATCACGCCGGAGAGGTGCACCCATCAATCCGGGTCGCGTCACTCACCGAAGTCGATGTCCGCTTCACTCCCAAAGCGACATAGTTGCTGCTCAGCAGCGAAATGACACGATGGGCCACGAGGAGACTTCAATCGTCCGCTTGAATGATGCAGCTATCGTCGATGGCGCTATAATAGCGGCCATCGGGCCATTGTTGGAACATCACTTGTGAGTCAGACGGACAGAACGATGCAAATGGATCGCAGGCCGTTATCCGACCGACTCGCTGTCTTTCCTCGCTTGGGTTTGGCCAATCTGCCGACCCCGCTCGAGCCGATGAAGCGGCTGACGGCGCATCTCGGCGGACCGCGGCTGTGGGTCAAGCGCGAAGATGCCACCGGGCTCGGTTTTGGCGGCAACAAGTTGCGCAAGCTCGACTACGTCCTGCACGAGGCACTTTCGAGCGGCGCCGATACGATCGTCTCGGGTGGCGTCGTGCAATCGAACAGCCAGCGGCAGGTTGCGGCGGTTGCGGCAAAGCTCGGCCTCGCGTGCCATCTTGCAGTCTACCACGGCCGAGCTCGAACCGCCGACGCCGGAATACAAGACCTCGGGCAACGCGTTTCTCAATCGGCTGTTCGGCGCGCACCTCCATGACGTGCCGTGGACCGGTGACCGCAATGCAGCCATTCGCACGCTCGTCGGCGATCTCGAGGCGAAGGGTCACAGGCCGTACTTTGTGCCATACGGGGTCTCGAATGCCCTGGGCGCGGTCGCTTATGCCACGACGATTGCCGAGATCGAACCGCAGGCCGCGCGATTGGGCTTCGCGCCAGCCGCTATCGTGCACTGCACCGGAAGCGCCGGCACGCAGGCTGGTCTCGTCGTCGGTGCCGCCGTGGCAATGCCAAACACAGCGGATCGTCGGGATTGATATCGACGCCGAGCCCGCGCGGGTGCGCGCCGATGTCGTGGCGTTGGCGCGAGAAGCGTCGAATCTGCTCGATGTTCCGTTCGACGAAGCAAGCGTGGAAGTCGTCGCAGGCCATGCGGGACCTGCCTACGGCGTCCCGCACGAAGCCACCATCGAAGCGATCCGACTTGCCGGCCAGCTCGAGGCGCTTCCGCTCTGATCCGGTCTATTCGGGCAAGGGCTCGCGGGCTTGATCGCCCTGATCCGCCAAGGGCGCTGGCGCAAGACGAGGATGTCGTCTTCCTGCACACAGGCGGCGCGCCGGCGCTTTTCGCCTACCAGAGCGCGCTCGGCATTTGAGTTGACGGAGACAAGGTCGCCAAGGGTGGCGCGGCTTCTGGTTGCTTGCTGGAAGCGCTGCTCGGCGCTTGGCTGCACCGGCAGTCCCTCCATCTCCAAAGTCCGCAAACCTCCACCTCGACGAAATTGAAGCGTTCCGAGTTCAGGTCGGTCGTCCGCGATGGCCGCCAACTCCGTCCTCACCTCAATCGCGCAACAGCACGGCCTCCCGAACGATCCGGCTCGAGCCCAGAACGGCGATGAGCCCCAGCACCATCAGCAGCACGCCAAGCCATGCCTTCCAGCCCCGCCCGTTATCGGCCGCCTCGACGAGGGAAAGCGACCGGCGCACCGGGAGGCACGGAGGCGGCAACCTGGTCGCTGGTGGCCGGCGCGGCCGCCAGAAGCTTCTCCACGTCGACCTGGCGCGGTGTGCGGCGGTCAGGCGTGGGCTGATCGCTCCCGAGGTTTTCGACGGCTGCCGGCGGCACGAAGGCCGCGATCGCCGTAGCGAGGACCGGAAGCGGCATCAGCCATCTTGAGCGCTCGGGCGCAGGCCGCGTCGGCTGAGATGTTTCCGCCGGTGCGGAGCGCGGCAGCTCGCGCACGCGCATCGACGATCCCGCCTTGCGCCGCGCGGCCTCGTTCTCCTCGGAAGCGGCGACACGAGGCTTCGCGACGCGATGTCGAACCTGCCTTCTTCGCCGCGGTCCCTGCAGCGGCCTGGAACCAGCACTTGCGGTGGCCGTCGAACCTGATAGACCCAGCGCTGGCCAGCCGGCCGAATCGCCTTGCCGGGCCGCGGCAAGCACTCATCTTCCGTTCCGCAGCGCGGCGGCGTAGCTTCGGCCGGGGACGGCATTGAGACACAGGCGGCAAAAGTGATTCGAAGACGCAGGCGACGTGACCAGACCTGCGAGCAGAACTAAAAGCGGCAAAGCAAAATCGCAAATGACCGGACATGGGAATCCCCGGTGTTGCGCCCCGCATCTCGGGCGACCTTTGGCCGCGACCTGGGTCACAATGCGGCTCAAATCCGGGCATTCGCGGTGGATTCATTCAGGCCCGGAAAACGAGATCTCGGACCCGAACCTGCTCTCTCGTCCATGAGGTCGTTTCGAGCTTGCCGGAAGCGCTTCGCTTGAGGGAAACGTCTCTGCGTCATTCCGCAATCCGTCACCAGGATCGTGTCGTGGATTCTCCGATGTGCGATTGCACATCGTAGTTCGAGCTTCGCTCGCGCCGGAATGACGGCGCAGACATCTATCTCATACTCACCACTGCCCACCGCCAGCAGCGACAGCAACAGCACGTTCGGTCACCAGTTGAAGCGACGTCGTGGGCTGGGCGCGCCACTTCTCGATCTTTTCGACAAACGACAGGCTGGCGTTGAAGAACAGCGGCTCGTAGCCGTGCTTGAAGAATTTTGGAAACTTTGGCGCGAGCCAGGGCGTGAGCAGGCCATGGAAGATCGAGGCCATCACGACGCAACAACACGACGCCGCCGGCGATCTCGTGGATGGGCGAGTTTCAAGAGCAAGGCTGCGCTGGCGAAGGTCGGGAAGCCCTGCAGGAGGAATGTCAGCGCAAAAGCCTTCGAGGCGGTTCAGCGCGGATGATTTCGGGGCGGCAATCGCGTTCATGGCGGCAGTTCCTGCGCTTAGGTCCTCGGCGAGGACGGTCATGAGCGGGAGAATGAAAATCGGGAGGGGCATGCCGTGACGGGGATCACGCTGCCTGAAGCATGGGAGCGCCGCGAAAACCTGACAAATTCCAAGCGGCGTCGCACGACGCGCTACCATCGATTGCATTGCCTGCCAGGCAAAATCAGGCGTGGCTCGGTCCAGCCCCTCGCAGGGGCACGCCAAACAACTTCTTCTGGTTCCGTTGATCTAAGTCAACGGGACCTCGCAGTGCGTGACCATTATTTGCGGCCTGCCTGGGCGGCTTACCTAGGAGATCGCCGATGTTGAAAATAGTAGTGGCCGGAACAACTGCACTCTTCCTTACTGCATCCTCGATTGCCAACGCGCAAAGCTCGCAAACCTCTGGTACCGCGACTCCGGAACGGTTAAATGCAGCGGACCGGAATACACTGACGGACATGAGGATTGATCTGGTAAAGGCCGCGTTGCAGCTGACACCTGACCAGGAAAAGTACTGGCCGCCTGTAGAGACCGCTATTCGTGCCAGAGCGGAGGATCGGAAAGCCCGTATTGCAAAAATCGCAGGAAACAGTGGGTAGACGGGCCGACGAAAGCCGTGTCGAAGTCCTGCGCAATCGTGACCCCATCACCTTTTTGCAACGACGCTCGGAAGCATTGGCTCAACGATCAGCCGATTTGGATAAACTCGCCGAGGCGTGGCAGCCACTCTACAAAACGCTTAGTCCCGAACAGAGGCAGCGCATGGCGGCCCTCGCGATCTTTGTACTCCACGATATGAGTGATGTCGTAGAACGGCGCCGTGCACAGTCTGAGGACGAGGACTGAAGCAAAGTAGTTCGATCTGTACCTGCCGCATAATGGTCGGAGCATGCGCGGCTAACTGACGTTAAGCTCGGGCGATGTCCGGCTTTGGGGTCAAAGGCCGACATCACCGGGTTTACAAGGCGTGTTTGCTTTGCCCTCGAAAGCAGAAACCGCTCCGGCGCACCTGTAGTCTGCCGTTTGCATTGATGTGCGCACGATCGCGGGTGCTGAGGGCACCCGGCTTTCCTGCGCTCTCTTCGTTTTCGAGGGCATCGCCAATCGCATGCCTCGGGCGCTTCGCGCCACGGGAATGCGAAGGTGTGTCTTGTAGGATGGGTAGAGCGAAGCGAAACCCATCCTACGACTTCCGTCATGCCCCGCGAAGGCGGGGCATCCAGTGCCGTCGCGGCTTCTCGGCCTCAAGCACGGGCGTCTCTGGAATACTGGATCACCCGCTCCAGTGCGCAATTGCGCACAAGGCGGGTGATGACGGCGAACTGGCTGTTTGACATTCGAATCCGGAACGCGCGATTCACCCCGACCGGCGGTTAGTCGTGTTCTGCGTCAGATTGCCGTGCTCGGCCTGTTCGCGGATGTTGTTCTTCTCGTCGTCGCGATGGCCCTTGGTGGTGTCGAGCGGAACGTTGGGCGCGCTGCCGGGGCCCTTGTGGCTCTGGTTGTCCTGGGGGATGGGCGGAACGGTCTTTGTCATCATGATCTCCGTTATCCACGGAGCGAAGCAACGCCTGCCGCGGCGCAGTCGTTCCCCAGCGACGAGGGCGTGGTATCGCCCGGCGCAAAACCCGGTTTAGTGCGGACGCGGCGACTACAAATGAGTCCCCTTGAAGGCAATCGGCGCGGCAATCCTGCTGGCGATCGGCGGCTCGCCGTTGAGCGACCTGCCTTCGCGCAGGCCAAGACACGGCGGCCCATCCGACCGGCCATTGCTCGCGACATTCTGCGATGCCGCAACATCAAGGGATCGACCTGCAGCCGGGCGAAGGGCTATCGCAGCGTCAAGCGTTGCGACGTCAAGCTGCAGCCGGACCGCCACAGCGGCACCGCCGACGGCAGCACGCTTCTGATCGTCAATTACGAGCGGCTGCGAGCCCCATGCCACGAATTTCGGCGGCGCGGTAATCTTCGAACAGAAGGAAGGCGCCACTGTCTTCGAGGGATATCAGCCGGGCTTTCAGGCGAATGATTGCATTACCCTTGCGCGGAATGGGAAGCAGGACCGCCTGATCTGCATCACCGGCCATCTCGGACAGGGGCCATCTCGGAATCCGGCGTCGCGGAAATGAGGTGTTCACCCGGGATTTCTCCAAGACCATCGATGTGTCGCTGAACTACGTTTCGTGAGGGCCGAGGGACGCGACCGGCGCCTACGGCTCCAACGTCGTCGACTGCAAGGAAACGTCTGTTTATTTCGGCCTCGCCAAACTCGGCGCCAGGGCCGGGGCGCGATACCCGCGATACCGTCGCCGTCGATATCGCCCACGCCGACCAGGATACGATCCAGACCGCATGCACGAAGGCTTTCCCCGCCCGAAGGAGATCTTTGGCGAGCCTGACCCGGCGAGGCCTATGTCCCGCCCGGCCATGAGAAGAAGACAAGGTTCGTGATCGACCTGCAAACCAGCAAGGCCGTGCCGGAAGCGGAATTCGGCAAGCAATGATAACCGCGCTGCTGCGTCGCGGCCGCATGTGGACGGCAGTGAACCTTTTGGAAACCACCGCGTCACATACTGTGAGTCCTTTAGCTGATTGATACCTCTACCGTTCCGTTCACAATGGGTCTGGCTGCAAGCGCGGGGATCGAACACGGCAGGTGGGCGAATGACCGAGGGACCAAATCGTCAGCACGTGCTGGATTTCCTCAACGTCCTGTATTCCGGCGACGTCGAAGCCGCGCTGGCGTGCTGCACCGACGACGTCGAATTCCTCGCCAACGCGCCGATCGACATCCTGCCGCATAGCCGGGCCACCGCCGCGGCAAGGCCGGGCTGCGCGAGATGTGAAGGCGGTCCGCGCCCGCTATTCCGAGCTGCGCTGCGAGGTGCCGATCCTGGTCGCCGGGGACGATAAAGCGGCCGCGTTCAGCCCGCGTGATTCCTCCCGCAAAGAGCATCAGTCCGGCGCATGGTGCAGGTTTCGACGTCGGCGGCTTCTACACGCTGCGCGACGGCAAAGATCAGCCAGATCAGGGAAGTCCATCGATACCTTCGATCACTGGTCCAGCAGCCTGCTCGAACGCGACGTCGCCGCGATCCTGACCGGCCGGAGGCCCGGACCCGATCTGGCGTTTGCGGACGCCGTCATTCCGCGGCGCGCTGTGGCGCAGAACCTCGGATGCGCCATTGCAGCTCCGAGAGGTTCGCGCCAGCGCCGTTGGCTTATTTTGCCCACGCCATTGAACCTCGCTCGCGTCAGCTCCGACACACCTCAAGAGCAATACGTAACC
>ERZ1370068.8501-contig-7349_pt1 | contig 26579 bp, 35 predicted proteins | sample MGYA00561227_ERZ1370068 | MGnify/ENA primary metagenome ERZ1370068 (study PRJEB38410, sample SAMEA6850437) | metagenome | study: Metagenomic assessment of the ecological functions of the soil: analysis of the soil microbiota associated with the...
GATCGTGCGGCAAGATCTCGAGAGCGCCTCGCGCAGCTTGTCGCCCGTCACCGGCTTGAAGCCATCGGCGTCGATGACCAGCGGGGCGCCCAGAACCACCAGCGGCGCACCATGCGCCGGGCATTCGATCGCCTGGCGGATCGACAAGGCCGCCGACCGCCTGCACCGGGATCGACACGCGCGCGCACGACCGCGTCGAGCTCGTCCATCGGGCTCAGCCCGGTGATCATGCGCGCGCTCATCGTAGCCGATGTGGTGGACGATGAAGTCGACGCCGAGGCCTTCCATCCAGCGCGCGCAGGCCACGCGATCGTCGGCCGCGAGGTTGTCGCCCATCACCTTGACGCCGAAGTCGCGTCCGGCGTCGACGACGCGGCGGATCGTCGCCTCGTGCGCGCGGCCCATGACGACGACGAGGTTCGCGCCGGCCTTCGCCATCATCTCCGTCTCGAGGTAGCCCGCCATCCATCGTCTTCAGGTCGGCGACGATCGGATGATCGGGAAACCGCGCGCGCAGCCGCTCGACGGCGCGCAGGCCCTCGGCGAGGAGCAGCGGCGTGCCGGCCTCGAGCCAGTCCACGCCGGCCTCGACCGCGATCGCCGCCGTCTCGAGCGCCTCGTCGAGCGACGTGAGATCGAGCGAAATCTGAACGATCGGGAAGTCAGGCGCTCCAGGTTCATGCCGCCGCTTTCGGGCCGATGCGCTCGACGCGGTAGCCGCCCCGCACCCGGTCGCTCAGATACAGAGCCGTGAAGATCAGCGCCAGCACGGCCGGCAGGATCGCCCAGATCGAGAGCACGCGATCCGCGCCGTAGCGATCGTTGATCCAGCCCATGATCGGTCCGGCGATCGCCGTCGAAAACGATCCGGTGGCACCGATGATCGCCAGCAGCCAGCGCGCCGCCGCGCGGAAATCGCTCCGACGTGATGCCGAGCATCGTCGGCCACCAGAAGGCGGTGCCGGCGGCGAAGAAGCGCGGCGGCGGCGAACGCGGTCAACGGAGTCGTGGCCGATGCCGAAGAGGAACAGCCCGGCGGCGGCCGGCGACGGCGCGTGGACGCGATCAGCGCGATGGGCGATAGGCGATGCGCGGCGCCGCCCAGAAACTGCCGCATCACGTACATGATGCCGTTGACCCACACCGAGGACGAGAATGCCGGCCTGCGCCGAGCTCTTCATCACGTCGTTGAAGATGTTGCTCACCCACTGGCCGGGACCGAGCTCGGTCGCGCGCGGTGAGCCACATGCGACAGCCAGATGACGATGAACAGCGGCCGCAGGATCTCCTTGAACATGTCGCCGAACGGCACGCCGGCGGCCGCGCGTTCGGTCGACGGGAACGTCCTGGCCCGCGAACAGGACCGCATAGATCGCCGACGGGACGAGCATCAACAGCATCTTCGCCTGCCAGCCGGTGTAGGGCGCGAGCGCGGGCACGTCGTGTCCCGACCTGCGTGAACAGGAAGCTCAGGACGCCGCCGATGACGATGCCGCCCGGGAACCACGCATGGAGCGCCACCAGCCGGCGCGTCTTGTCGCTCGGCATAGATCGTCGCGACGAGCGGGTTGACGGCGGCTTCGACCAGCGCCGTTGGCGACGCCGATGAGCGAGCGTGGCGGCAAAGAGCACCGCGAAGTTCGGGCGCGAAGATGGTCGCAATCGCGCCGCCGATGTGGCCGAGCGCGGCCAGCCGCAGGAGCGCGCCCATGCCGAGGAGGTCGCACAGCGGCCCGCCGAGCAGGATCGAGAAGCCGAAGCCCCAGAACGCGGCGCCGGCGATCCAGCCGACGTCGGTCTTGGTCAACGACGAACAGCCGCTCGAAGTCGCCCATGATGTCGCCGCGGATGGCGAACGACATCGCGGTCGCGATCGAGCGCGATGACAGCTCGGCCGTGAACAGGCGGCGTGCGGCGATCGGGTCAGCGCGCGGGCGAGGTGGATGTGGGCATGGAGATGCAGCAGCTTGCACCCAAAGGCCCCGAGACTGAAGCGCTTCAGCCGCTGTACTCCGGACGGGTTCAGGCGAATTCCCCACCCACCTTCCGGTATCGCACGGGCAGGCCATCTTTTGTCGCCGGCCTGAACTTCCACCCGCGGGCGGCCTTGAGGAGGACCGCTGTACTCCGGGCTGCAGGCTGGTGAGAGAGGTGACCGACTCGACGTTGCCGCCTCGTCGATGACCAGCGCCACGGCCCCCTGGTAGTCACGGCGTGTGGCGGACAGCGTTCGACGGGCGCCACGGAGGCAGCTGTTGGGATACGACCACCGGAGGTGTCACGTCGGCGTCGTTCGGCCCGCATGCGTGCGTGGCGGACCCGCTGCGTTCGCGGGTTTGGCACTGGAGGAATGCTCGGCGGCGGCCCCGCCGCCTTGGGAGGCGGTGGTGGGGGAGCCACCTTGCTGAGATCCCTGAAGCCGGTCGCGAGCATCCGGAGATCGGTCGTGCCCGATGACGGCGGGAGGTCCGGGTCGTTGAGCAGCAGGAGCACGCGGTCGAGGGCGATGGTGGCCGCTTCCAGCTCCCTCCGATCGAAAGCGCGCTTTGGCTTCCGCGCACGATTGCTGGACGATTCGCGGCAGCAGCTGCTTTCTGACGTCGCGAAACACGGTCACGAGCCGTGGCGACATCTGGGTTTCGGCCGGTTGGAACAGCGGGTCGGCCTCGACGATGCCCGCGATGGCCTTTCGCCCTTCGTCGCTTCGCCCCAAGGCCAGCAGGCAGAAGGCCCGCATCGGCTGGCCTCCACGACGTCTGGCGACGACGAATCGAGCTTCAGCTGATCGAGCACCGCCAGCGCATCGTCGTAGGCGGCCGAGGCATAGAGATCCTTCGCGCGGCTGAAGCGCGTCTTGGCCTGCGACGTGAGAGGCGACCAGAAACCCTGAGGCGAGAGCCACGGCAAAACGACGCGCGACGCGATTGACGATCATCGGCGCACCTCGCGGCTAGCGTTTTCTGGGCGTGTACTGCACATCCTAACGCGAAAACGACGAGCGGCGCGCGCATTTTTGTGCAACAATCGCGCGCGCAGGGTGGTCATGCATCAGCAGGGTCCGGACCTCGAACAACGTCTCTCCAAACTCGAAGCGCAACTGGATCGATTCAGCCTGACGCTCCAACAATGGCAGCAGACGCAGAAACATCTTCAGCCGGTTGAATCGCGCTTGTCGCATCTCATCGAGCAGAGCAACGACATCCTGGATCGCTGGACTCAGCTCCGAGCAGCAACACGGCACACACGATGCAGCAGGAGCTGAGCGCGCTGCGGCAACTGCACGAGGAACCAGTCAGGAGCTGCGCGAACGGGCCGCGAGCCTGGGCGAGATTTGTGTCGCGGCAACCAGCTCGATCAGCGGACTCGAGCGGACCGAATCGCGTTTCGCGGCGCTCGAGAGCGATCTGCACTTCGCCTCAACGAGCTGGCGCAGGGGCTGCAGGCGGCGGTCGCGGAACTGCGGACGGTTGCCGCGCAGCGGACACACGCCGCCACCGGACGCCGACCAAGCCTGGCCGCTTGAAGACGTCGTGCGCCTGCACGGCGACCTCCGCCGCTCCGTGCAGGGAGTCGACACGTTGCCGGCTGCCGATCGGGATGCGGCCGCTCAGGAACGGGACGCGGCGCCGAGGACGCGGCGGAGTTGCCCGAGGCGGCCGCCGCACTGGCAGAGCGTCTCGAGTCGCTCGAACACGCGGTCGACGCTGGTCGAGAGGAAGTCGCGGCGGTGTCCGGTCGAAGCGAGCGCCAGCGGCAGATGTGGTCCGTCGCCTTCGCGGTCCTCGCGCTCGTCGTGGTGGGCGCCAGCGCGCTGGCGATCGGGCTGCAGCGCCGGGTCGACGCCAGGTTGACGGAAGCCGCCGCCAAAGTCACCGCGGCACAACAGCAGGCCGAAGCCGCGGCGCAGCTGGCCAATCAAAAGGTCGCCGACACGCGCGAAAACGCCGACCGGAAGATCGCCGAGGCCGAGCAGACCGCGCGGAACGCGCAAACCGTCAGCGATGTCCTCGCCGCTCCCGATCTGGTGCGCTTCAACGTCACGAGCGGCGCGACGACGCCCCGGGCATACGCGCAGATGCTGTGGAGACGCTCGCGCGGCCTGGTCTTCAGTGGATCACGTGTCCCACCGGCGCCGGCGGGAACGTGACCTATCAGGCGTGGCTGTTGACGGCAACCGAGCCGGTCAGCGCCGGTCTGTTCGCACGCGGACCAGGCCGGACGCGCGTCATGATGGTCATCCAGGATCCGCCGCGTGTGCCGCGGCAGGTCACGGGAGTGTCGGTCACGCTGGAACCGACGGGTGGACGGCCGGCGCCTCGGGTCCGACGCTCTCGCGCGCTGCCTTAGAGAACGCTCGGCGCAGCTTCGCGCTTCCACGCTCGGCTGAGCCGTCGCGCGCCACACTCTAATACTTCGACGGAGCGCGAGGGCTTTAGCCACGAGCGTCCGGCCACCGCCGGAAGTTCGCGCTGACGAGCGTCAGCCGATCCTGATCGCAGCAATTACCTTCTCCCGCCGCTCCCCGAAGCTCGGGTGACGGAACAGAATCTCGTGCTCGCCTATCGGGCATGGAGACCTTTCCCAGGGGAGTCTCGTCCGAGCGCCGTGCCATCGAGGCCAGACCTCGGCCCACGGCAGCGCGCTTGATGCTGACGTCGCCGTTGGGCCGCGGCACGGCGAGCGTCAGGGTCTGACCGGCATTGATCTCTCCACGACGCGCCGCGAGCGAAAGCCCAGCGCGGCGTTGACGAGGTCGAATTCATGGCGGCCCGTCGCAAGAGCGACCGGCCCCTGGCTGCTCGCCCCGAGGACCTGTTCGCCTTCGATCACCTGAAGCTCGAAGGGTGAAGAGACCCGGAGCGCACCCGGGCGCTGAGGACGTGGGGCCGCCGGTGGAGGCGGCTGGAGCCGGAGGAGCCACGATCGTGCGGCGCAGCCGCAAGATCCGGATCCTCGGCGACGACGGCTGCCGCACCGCCAGCCGCCGCATCGCGGCTTCCCTGACTGACAACGCGAATCGAGCGGGTCTGGGGCCGATCTTCAGCGCCAGCGGCGTGACGCCTGCCGGTTGGCCATCCACGAGGACGTCGGCACCAGGGCGGACAAACTCGACCAGCACGGCGGCGTTCGTGGGCGGCGGCGTCTGGCTTCATGTAGAGGAGCCGGCCGATGACACCAGCTTCGGCGAGCGGCCAGCAGGACCGCCGCCGCTGCGACGCCATCGGACCGTTTGCGGCGTTCGACCGGTTGGACGACCTTCGTCCCCGTCCAGAAACTCCACCGGAGACGGAGGTCGTGCCACCATGGCCGGCGGTTGTTCGGTCGCGGACGAAGCCGTCCGCCGCCGGCGCGGCGCGACGCTTCCGGGGCTGAACTGCTCGATCGATTGCCTCGCGCGATCCGTCGGGCCGGTCTGCTCATCCCCCAGGGATGGACGCTGCCGCGAGGGGGCGGCGCGCCAGGGTGAGCGAATCGTCTGTCTCTTCGCCGTCCTTCGCCAGGTCGCTCAACGCCGCCCGGGCGTCTTGCGGCGCATTCGAACACGCGTCCATTCAGCTGAAGGGCCCGCTCCAGCCAGAACCCTGAGAGGTGAAAACAGGCATCATCGCCCCGTCGCTTTCGCCGATGCGATCGAGCAGATCGTCGATCCGCTCGCGGATAGTCCACCGCCGGCCCGACGCGCCGGCCTGAGCATCAGCGACAGCGCGACGAGTGCCGAGTTGACGACGTCCGTCCGGCGATCGAGCGTCCGGCACGGCGAGGTGCGTCGGCCACGCCATGATGCCGAGGTCGGTCCAGAGGCGCCCGGCCGGCAGGCGAAGCCGCGCGAGCGCCGAGCCGAGCACGTGCTCGCGAATGATCAACCGGCCGTCTCGCGCCACCATGATCCGGTCGGCGGTCAGCGCGCCGTGCGCCACGTCGGCGCCCTGGTCCTGCAGGTCAGCGAGCGCGGACGTCAACCGCCGGATCAGCGGAATGACCGCGCCGACGAGCTGCGCGGCCGCACCAGCGCCTCCGAAAGCCGGCCGGCCGGGGCGTAAGTCGCGACCAGCGCCAGACCGTCGCCGAATCCCAATCCCTCGACCGCGCGGACGTGGGTGAAGAGCGGGTGCCTGAAATGACCGAGCTGCTCGACGCGGTCGCGCGAAGCGCCGGCTCGAATCCGGCGTCGACACGAACTCGGGCCGCAACCGCAACAGCTCCCACGACGGCGCGTTGGTGTTGTCGAACATCAGGAGGCGATCGCCGAGTCCGTCGGAGAGGCCCTGGTATCGCAGCTCGCGAGCGGTTCCGGAGTCCCGTCTACTCGAGGGATTCTGTCGACGACGAGGTCGGTGGCGATCGTCGCGAGGCGGACATCAGACGTTCGCGTCTCTCGACGGACATGACTGGGCAGCGATCAGGGTCGACCGCACATGGATCATACGCCGCAGATAGAAACTCGGTCGCTGCGCGAAGTGCGCGAGAGCGTGTGAGAGATGTGTCCTCCGGGCCGTCAGAACGTCTTGCCATTTTGCACGCATTGACCGCATGAGCCAGGTCGCACTCCCAAAGAAATCCACGCCGTCGCGCCGGCGCTCGCGCACCGCGCGGGCGGCGCAGTTTTCACGCGCGGCCCGAACGGACGACCCTTCGCACTAGTGAATCCGCCGAGCAGCTGACCATGCCGATCGATGGCTGAATCGCCTTGCCGGTGGTGACGTCCCATTGAGGAGCTTTGTCCAGCCGCGCCGATACGGCGGCCGCCTGATCGGCCGGCGTGTCGCGCAAGAGGACGCCAATCTCGCCACCGGTGAGGCCGCCGGCGAATCCCAGGGGCGCAGCTCGTTTCTGACCTTGACGACCTGAGCCTGGATACCCGGCCGCGCGTCCTCGTCGGGAATCGAGATGACGATCACCGAGGCGTGTCCGCCCTGCTCAATCGTCTGTGACGCCAGCCGTTCGATCCACGCGTGGAACGGCCGATGGGCGCTGCGCCGCTCGCTCTGGTCCGAAAAGGGGCGGCCGCCAGCGACTCGTGTTCCACGACCTCGACCTCGGGAGTCACGATCGGTTCCACGGTCAGCGCATTGAGCGCGTCGCGACACAGATCCGAGAGCACGGTCAATCGCGCTTCGTCGGGGCGGTCGATCGTGCCGGCGAAGACCATCACCCATGACGCGCTGCCGTGCGCCGCGATCCGCCGGATCAACACATCGTCCGGCACCGACGTGAACTCGAAGCGCTCGGTCTCCGAGGAGGACAAACGAACCATGGCGGTGCCCGCCGGGACGACGTCATCGTCCAGCGCCGCAGGCATGGTGGAGTGATCGGCGCCCAGGGGCGACAACGAAAGGAGGAACCGACCCGGCGCGCCGGCGACGTAGCCATGGACTTCGATTTCGAGCCAGACCGCCAGCGTCTCGACGAATGCAGCTGACGACGCCGCGCGTCGACTCGCGCGCCACGGCGTCGTCGAGCAACCGCCGGAGCGACCCCACCATGTGCGAATCGGCGATGGCGTCGGCTGCCTCGTCCGAGAGAAAGCCGTCAATCGCCGCGGCCAGCCAGATGCCGATCGACTCCAGCTCGAGCCTGCTGTCTTCCGCCCCTCCCGCCTTCATCTTCCGGGCGACGACGACGGGTTCCCGCCGTGAAACAGCCCGTGGCAGATGCACAACTGATGGTCGATCGCGACGGCGTGCGCGGTGGACGGCGTGCGCGATGGAAATGGTCGATCGCAGCGGGGAACTTTCCGAAGAGAGCAGGCCGCGGAGCGCGGCGTGGTCGTCGCTCGTGTCGCTGCCGTCGATTGGCAACAGCGGCACGCATTGATCGTCGACGATGTCGATCGCGACATTCAGGTGGCGCCCGAGATCGAGCAGCCAGGTCCACGAATGGCTCTCCGACCATTGTCCGGAGATCGAACGTTGTCATGGGTGGCAGATTGTGCGCAAGGTATAAGGGTTGATGCGTTTTCTCCACGTCGCCAACGGAACCTGCACGACGAGCATCATCCGGGAGGCCGGATTCCGGGCCTGCGGTCGCTGTGGGCCGATCTGCTGAATGAGGGTCCGGTTCCTGGCGGGTTGACCGACGAGGAGCTGATTGCCGTCCGCGAGCGTTTTCTCGCCGGACCCGACGCGAATCTCGAGGACGAACACGAGAACTCGCTCAGAACGTGGCGAGCCGCCATCGATCGGCACGAGTCGTACGACGAGGTGATCCTCTGGTTCGAGCACGACCTGTTCGATCAGCTGAACCTGATTCAGCTCCTGACCTGGATTCGGGGCGCGTGCCGGCCGCGAAGACCGTCAGCCTCGTGTCGCATCGGATCGTTTCCCGGCCGCCCCGCGTTCAAGGGTCTGGGCGAACTCGCCCCAGACGAATTGGCGCCGCTCGTCGAGACGCGCCGTCCCGTCAGCGAGGCGCAGTACGCGCTCGCGGCGCGCCTGGAACGCCTTCCGCGCCGCGGATCCGGCAGACCTGGACCGGCTGTGGCGCAGCGATCTCGACGGCGCTGCCGTTTCTCTCGGCCGCGCTCCGCCGGTTCCTGGAGGAATACCCCTGGACGAAAGATGGGCTGTCGCGCAGCGAGCGCCGGCTTCTCGAGCTGGCCGATCCGGGGCCGACCGATCTCATCGCCGCGTTTCCTCGCATGCAGCAGGGCGAGAGAGGCCTACTTCATCACCGACGGATCCATCATCGTCGCTCGTCGAAACGTTCTCCCGCACGCCGCCGCCGCTGCCGACCTACGATGCCGCGTGCGTCCACGGCCGATCAGGTCCTTCCGCGGCGCCGCCAGCGATCCTGAACGCCGGCCGCGACGTGCTCTGCCGGGCGTCTGGACCGGATCGCGACACTGCGGCCTGGACCGCTGGTATGGCGGCGTGCACCTGGAGGGCAACGGTCCGATGTGGCGGTGGGACGACCAGGCGGAGCGGATCAGAAACGCGTAGGTCGATCACGAGCACGGCGACCCGAGCGCCGCCATGACGGCTCCATCGCGAAGGCACGAAGGGCATGAAGAGCCCGAATGTTCTTTTTGATCAAGAAACTCCAGGTCCGTCGTATTCGACCGTCTCTCGTGAATGCGGCCGTTGCGCGTGTTATCTCCGATTTGCGCAGCGCCTGCACCTGACTATCGACGCTGCGACGCTCGCGCGGCTCGGCATCGGCGACGCGAGGGCGGCCACCGCCAGCCAGATCCGCCACGCAGCGCGCCGGCCGAGTGGCAGAATGCCTGGCGAAGCGAGCTGACATCCCTGGGTCGATCACGCCAGGCTGACACTGGCGCGAGCGCGGTCGCCGCCGACTCAAACTCCGGCGGCAATCCGACGGCTGCGGCGATGACGCGCGCCCTCGCCGAGAGGATCTGCGCCCCAGCGGGTGGCGCGACGCGTCGATCCCACCGCCGGAAGCCGGACTCGAACTTCGCGCGTCCGCGCGCGCCACCGAAAACGCCAGCACGCCCGCCACGCCGAAACCGCACCGCGATCGTCAGCGCCACGCCGGCGGCAGATCCAGCCGAACACCATCGCGTTCAGCCAGGTTCGCTGGCGCGAGCACTTCCGCCGCGCACGTCGTCGAGCGTCGCCGCGCTGCTCGACCGGCTGATCCGGCCGACAGGTCGCGGATGATCTCGCGTGATCGGCGGCACCAGCGCGTACGGATCCGTGTCTGCGCGTGGACGAACAGACGGCCGCCGCCGATCTCCTGATCGAGCGGGTGATAGACCACCATCGCCGGCCCGGGAACGATGTTCTCGTCGTCGATGTCGGCGGCGATGCCGATGATGCGCCGCGGGCCGGTGCTGACGTCGATGAATTTCATCACCGGATCGGTCCACGTGAGTCGTCGGTTGACCGCGTCCTGATTGGGAAACAGCCGCTGCGCCAGGCTCTGGCTGACGATGACGACCTTCTCGCTGTCGCGGCGATCGGCTGGCGTTGAAATCGCGGCCGGCGATGATCGGCACGCCGAGCGAGGCGAAAGAAGCCGGGCGAGACGGTGCGGAACCGCGCGCGCGGATCGTCTTCGCCGTCGGCCTTGGCGTAGCCCTCGACCGTGAACTGCGCCGCGAAGAACGCGCCGGCCTCACGCCACGGCACGAGCGTGCCGACGGCGCACCTGCTCGACGCCCGGCAGCTCGCCGATGCGCCGGACCGCCTCCCTGTATAGCGGCAGCGTCTGCTCGCGCGGCCGCGTCGTAGTTGACCGGCACGTGCAGCGCCAGCACGTTGTGCGTGTTGATGCCGGTGCTGCGCGCGCTGCAGCGCGATCAGCGTCGTCAGCAGCGTGCCGGCGCCGGCGAGGAGCAGGAACGACGCGGCGATCTGCGTCACCGCGAACGAGCGCAGGCGCCGGTTCGTGCCGGACGTGATCCGGACGCTGCCGTTCGACAGACCGAAGCCGTTCGCTGCGTCGGCCGACGGCAGCCGCGGCACGAACGCCAGGAGCACCGACGACACCAGCGCCAGGCCGACGCCGACCCACAGCAGGCTCGCATCGATCGGTGAGATCGAGCGCGCGCACCGAGAAGCGCGCCGCGTAGCGCGCCAGGACCGCGACCATCGGCCAGGCGATCAGCGACGCCGAGCGCCGCGCCGGCGCCGCAGAGCAGCAGGCTCTCGGCCAGCAGCGTCCGGCGCAGCGCGCCGGCGCCGGCGCCAAGCGCCGCGCGGATCGCGAGCTCGCCTTCACGCCGCACCGATCGCGCGAGAATCAGGTTCGCGACGTTCGAGCACGCGATGATGAAGATCAGCCCGGAGGCCGCGAGCAGCGACGAGCAGCACGGTCCGCGCCGGCGACGTGATCTGATCGCGCAGGCGGACGGCGTCGATGCGAAAGTCGGCCTTCTTCGGATAGTCCTCGCGATGCTCGTTGACCATCGCGGTGTGCGCTGTCCGCAGCTCGGCGCGCGCCGCGTCGAGGTCCGCGCCAGGCGCGAGCCGGCGAACAGATCGGTCATCCGGTGCACGCGGCCTTCCGTCATCGTCGCCGACAGATGGTGCGGGCTCGTCACGATGTTCGCGATGATTTCGGTCTGCGGCGGGATACGGCACCGACGGCTCGACCACGCCGACGATGGTCGCCGGATCGATCGCTGAGCCTGATCGTCTTGCCGATCAGCGACGGATCGCTGCCCAGCGACGTCGTCCAGAAGCGGTGCGTCAGCACCGCCGCGCCCGCGGCCTGCGGCCCGTCGTCCGTCGCGCCGAGCAGACCGGCCCCGTCACCGGACGAAGACCCATGACGTCGAAGTACGAGCCGCTGACGACGCCGGCGCGGACGACGCGAGGCTCGCCGAGGCCGACCATCGTGAAGTCGATGGTGGAGAACTCGCCGATCGCCGACAGCGTCTTCACGCGGCCGCGAAGGTCGCGGATCTCCGGGACCGAGAACTTCGCGTTGTCCGCGCTGATGCCGGGCGCGCTCTGCCGGACGTAGATCAGGCGGTCTTCGTCCTTGTTGACGAGCGGCCGCAGCAGCACGCCGCGGACGACGCTGAAGATGGCGGCGTTGGCGCCGATGCCCAGCGCCAGGGTGGCGACGACGGTGATCGCCAGACCCTTGACCCGAGCCAGCGACCGCGGCGCGAACTTGAAGTCGGTGATGAGGCTCATACCGGTACGTCGTTTCTGCCATGCCCAGATCGACACGTGTGATGCACCGCGGGTCAGGCCCCACTCTGACCCGGCCCGACCCCTCTGACCGGCGCGTCGCGGCGTCAGCGTCGGCAGCCCTAAAGGGCTGGGCTACAGCGACTTATCAGCGGAAGTCGGCGTTCAGGCGTGGAACGGCTTGACGCCGACCGTAATCGTATAAACGCCGCTCGGCGCCGCCCGCCCGCTTGACGGGGACGTCGTGGGTGCCGAGCGGGACCGGCGACGCGTTCAGCGGGGTGTCCCCGACCTTCGTGCCGTCGACCCAGACTTGGCGGGCTCCGGCGAGGTCACCGTGAGCTTCGACGGCTCGGGCGTGACGCGCAGGTTCGTCGTTGCTCCCGGCTGATCTCGACCTTCCACGTCGATTCGTACTGGCGTCCGGTTCGACACTCGCAAGTCGTGCAGGCCGGGCGGCAGCAGGATCTGGCCCCGCTCGTCAGGCCGCAGATGCCCGGTTCGTCTCGGAAATCACGATCTCGAACGGCGCATAGACCGCCAGCCAGCCGGAAGATCGATTCCCTCGACCAGCGCGGTCCGGTTGGCAGCGCATTCCGGGACCGTCCGGCGGACTGTTCTCCGCGGAGCTCTCGAGCGTCACTTCATGATTGCCGGGGCTGAGGTCGCCGACCGTCACCGGGGTGACGCCATGCGGCTGCCGTCGACCGTCACCCGCGCGCCGGCGCGAGGTGGTTACGGACCGCTTCCCCGGCTCTCCCGCGCGGAAGCCGTTGCGCGTCCGGCCGCTGGCTCGACTGCCGGTGGAGTCTTCGGCGTCGTCGTCGGCGCGGTTTTCGGCGCCTTCGTCGGCGCCGGACTGGCGCCCGGCGTCCTGGTCGGCGAGGATCGCCAAACCGACCCGGCCGCCGAGGAACACGACCGTGCCCAGCACCAACACTCCCCCGTCAGCGCGGCGCCTCGAGATGACGGACGGCGGCACCGTGCGGACGACAGCTCCGGATTCGATCGGCGACGGAGACGCCGCTGCTCTCCGGGGCCGCTGGTGCGCAGGATGACAGTGCCGTCGTGTGCCCGAATTCGGGGGCCGCATCAGGCGCGTCAAACCCACGGCTCACCGGCGGCGGCTGGAATTCGGGCCGCAGTGCCGGCACGTCGAAGTCGGGACGCTCTTCTTCGGGTGGCGCGACAGGCGGCGCGACGTCCGGTGCGGTTGCGCCGCGACTCGCCGGCGCTGCCGTCGTCCAGCTTCGCGCGTCGCGCCCGGGCCCAGCTCGCCGCCGCCTCTGCGGCCCTGATCAGATCGGCGTCGCGTTCCGGTAGCATCGTTGTGCATCGCAGACCCAAACTATAATTGGTTCCGCTTCACCGCGATCCGCAATCGCGGCGCCGTTCCACCGGCTGACGCCTTTGTCCGAAACGGTCCGAAAGCACCTCGCCGCCACCGCTCAGCGAGAGCTCGACACCCTCCGTGCCGAGCTCGATACGCGCCTTTCGGCGCTCGAGGGCGGCGCTCACCCAACCGGATCCGAACCGTTCGCTCGAGGACCTCGTCCTCGATCTCGCGCGTGTCGCCACCGCGGAGGCCATGTCCTCCTCGCAGCGCAAGAGGCTCGAGGTCCAGTTGGGGGAGGAAGAGAGGGCGGCCGCCTTCGCGGACCTTCGGCGAGCCCTCGAATCGGAAACCGCCATCAGCCAGTCGCTCCGGATCCGAGCCTCGAACAGGCGCGGAAGATGGTCGAAGCCGAGCGGGCGGCGCACGCACGACTACGCGCTGAATCGGACGGACGAGCGGAAGCTGCTCGAAGAGGGACGCGCGGCCGCCGCGGTGTCCAGCCGCCAGCTCCAGGAGGTGGAACACGCGTTGAAGAGCGAGCGCGCACGTCGCGCCGTGCTCGAATCCGACATCGACGCCGCCCGGCTCGAGGTCGAGCAGGCCTCTGACCGGGGAGCGTGCCCGGATCGCGCAGGCCGAATCGGTCGCCAGCGGGTTGCGCGGCGACCTCGATCGCACCACGGCCGCGCTCGACGCCGAACGCGAAAGCGCCGCGCAGTTGCGAACGGGAGCTCGACGGCCTGGGCACGTCGCTCGAGGACGAACGCCAGACCGCCGGCGCGCGCCGCCGTCAGGCCGAGGATCTGGAACGCACGCTGACTGGCGAGCGCGCCCGCGTCGCGGTGCTCGAATCGGAGGTCAAAGGCGCGCGCCACGAGCTCGAACAGGCCGCGGCCACGCTTGCGGCTGAACGCGAGACGGCCGGGCGCCTGCAGCTCGAGATCGAGGAAGTGCGAAAGTCGCTGGGAGGAACAGCGCGCCACCCTCGCCGGCGCGCGTCAGCGCAGCACGAGGAAGTTGAGCAGGCGCTCCGGAAAGAGCGCGAGCAGGCACAGCCAACGCTCAAGACCGATACCGAGGCGCTGTGGGGCGGAACTCGAGCAGGCCGAGGAACAACCTCGAGGCCGCGCGCGCGCGCGCGGGGACGCTCGAGTCGGAGCTGAATACGACGCGCGCCGAGGTAGCGCGGCTCCAACGACGTGCTCGCCGCGGCGCAACGCGATTTGACCAGCGAGCACCACGCCCTCGGAACAGCATGCCGCCGCCGAAGAATCGCACCGGAAGGCGGTGGACGCGCTCGAACAGCGGTTGTGCCGGAGCTCGATCGCCAGTGCAGCGCGGCCGCGTCACGCGCATCCGAAGCCGAAAACGAGCGCGACACGCTCGCCGCTACACTGGACGTCCAGCGGCAGGAAGCCGCCGCGGCGCAGGCCGAGGCCGAGGCGCGCCTCGCGGCGATCGAAGCGAATCGGGCGACGAAGGACGCGGATCGCAGCCGCTCGGCGAAGGCCAAGGAAAAGTCCGACGCGCGCGCCGACGCCGCCGGATCGCGAGCGCGAAGCTCTGACGGCGACGCTGGAAGCCGAGCGTCAGGAAGTGGCCACCGTCCGGGCAGCGCTCGAGGCGAAAGCGGCCGCGGCGATCGCAGAGCGCGACCAGATTGCTGCACTCTGGAATCCGCGGAGAGCATGCTGGAAAGCATGCGGGCGGCCGTCGAAGGGCGGCTCGAGGCGATCGACGCGGGCCACAAACGATCGGTGCAGGCCCGCGAGGAAGCGGAAGCGCGTGCCGAGGCGGCGATTCGTGAGCGCGACGCGCTCGCCGCCGATCTGGAAGGCGCCAGGCGAACGGCGAAACCGGGATTCCGAGGTTGCCAAGCAGCCCGAGCGCGGCGATCGAACGGGATTCGCCTGCTCGAGCTCCAGCTGTTCAGAGCGCGATCGGGGGCCGCGCCGACAAGGACGTCGAGGTCACACCACTCCTCGACACGACGCCGCCGCCGCCGTCGGAGCACGCCGGGCAGAAGGCGCGTCGCTACGCGCTTCCTGCCTCCGACGCAACATCCGAATCGACCGCGAATCCGGCCAGCTGGTCGATCTCTCCGTGACAGGCGCGCAAGTCATCTCGCAAGTCGTCGCCCGAAGTCGGGCGGCTCGTCAAGCGTGACCCTGCTGTCGGACGAGGTGCCCTGCTTTGCCGAGGGACGGCTGTTGTGGGCGAGGCGCGAGAGCAGACCGCAAAGGGCCGGCCCTTCAGGTATCGCGTCGGGCTCGTTTTCACTTCCGTCGACGAGGCAAAAGATCGAAGCCTTCATCAAGCACCATTCTGTGAGCTGACCTCAACAGCACATTCCCCTGGTCAGCCGTTTGCTCTATCGATCGATGCTCATGTGCCGATTGACTGGGCTGGCCGTGCTGTTTACGACGTTGTCATCGCCGCCGGCGGCGGCGGCAGCGCCCGATCTTGCGGCCCTCGACCGCACGGCTCGAGCAGATCGTCAGGACGTCGCCAGGCGACGTTGGCGTGGCCCCTCACCCACGTGGAGTCGGGAGTACACTCTCAATCCACGCGTGATCAACGCTTTCCGATGGCGAGCGTCTACAAGTTGCCGATCGCCATCGAAGCGCTGGCCCAGGTGGCTGAGGGAAAGCTCGAGCTTTCCCGCCAGGTCACGCTCGGGCCGAACGATATCCGCGCCTGCTGCACGCCGTCCCGCCGCTACCCGCGCGGCGGCGTCACGCTGACGCTCGGCGACCTGATCGAGCTGATGATGATCGAGAGCGACAACAGCGCTGTCGATGCGGTGTTGAAACTGGTTGGGGGCCCGGCCGTGGTCGAACGGCGTCTGCGCGCAGCAAGTGGTTCAAGGACATCAACATCAATCGCTACGACCGCCCAGATTTCGCTCGAGATGTGCGGTGTCCGCGAGGCGGTCGCCGAATCGGATTGGACGCTGGAGCTGCAGCGCCGCCTGATCGCAGCCGTGACCCCGGCCGATCTGAGCGCTGCGCGCGAGCGTTATACCACCCGCGATCCGCGGGACACGGCGACGCCTGACGACATGGCGGCGCTGCTCGTCAGACTGCAGCGCGGCGACCTGCTCCCCTGGCCATACGGCGAGCAGCTGATCGAGCGCATGTCGCACGCGAAGACCGGCCTGCGCCGGCTGAAGGCCCGATTACCGGCCCAGCACCGTCGTCGCCCACAAGACGGGACGACCGACGTCGTCATCAACGACGTCGGCATCATCACGCTCCCGGAGAGCGGCGGACACCTGGTCCTGGCGGTGTTCGTCACGAACGGCGGCCGCGGGTCGATGCAGCGCACACGATCGCGGAGATCGCCGCGGCGTCGTACGAATCGTTCACCGGCAAACGATTGTCGCCACCGGCGCCGCCGAAAGCGATCAAGGTCGCGAGGAACAAACCCGCCCATCAGCGCAAGTCGGGGCAGTAAGGACCCACCGGCGGCAGGTCCGCCTTCGCCGAGGCTCGGCGAGACAGGCTCTATACTCTCAATCATGGCGGGCGGCGCTCAGGCGTTCTCCCCGGCGTCTCGTGGACGCCTGACCGACTACGATCTCGATCGCTTTCCCGAGGACACGCTGTTCCACCGTCTGGCGCGCGCCGTCTGCCACGCGGGATGCCTGCCCCGCAAAGAGCTGTTCGAAGCATGGGAAACGGCGCGGCGGACCCGGCGGCTCTTCCGCGGCGGACGCGTGTGTCTGACCTTGCCGGCGGACACGGCCTGCTCGCCCACGTGATGCTGCTGCTGGACGATTCGTCGCCCCGCGCGATCGTCGTCGACATGACGCTGCCGCCGTCACATGTCGCGCTGCATGAGGCGCTGCTGACGACATGGCCGCGGCTGCGCGGCCGGGATCGAGTCCGTCGAGGGCCCAATCGATGCGGTGGACGTGCTGCCGGCCGACATCGCCGTTTCGGTCCACGCGTGTGGCGACCTGACCGATCGCGTGCTGGAATGCGCCGCCGGCGCACGCGCGCGCGTCGCTGTCCTGCCGTGCTGTCACGATTTCGCGACGTGCGACGCAGGCCGCCTTGCCGGATGGGTTGAACGGTCGCTCGCCATCGACGTCCTGCGAGCCACGCGCCTCGAGCAACAGGGCTATCGCATCTGGACCCAGACGATTCGTTCCGATATCACGCCTAAGAACCGGCTGCTGCTCGGCGAACCCCAATAATGGCGACCCTGCGTGCGGTCATCGGTCAGACGATCCGGTTGCGCCATGGCACCGCCACGCGAACCGTCGAACCGTCATCTGCGGCGGGGCAGACGCACAACTGGTGGCCTGCGGGTGGAATATAGTGCGTATCGCATGGACACCTCGCGCTTTCGCGTTCGACCTGGCGAGATGGTTCGCCTGCGCCGCCGCGCCACGGACGACACGCGGCCCTTCAAGCACAAGCGGAAAGCCGTCGACAGGCTGAAGCGAGGGCTCGAACGGCTCGTCACGCTGCAGGAGCTTCTCTACGCCGAGAATCGCTGGTCGCTGCTGCTCATCTTTCAGGGCATGGACGCCGCCGGCAAGGACAGCGCGATCAAGCACGTGATGAGCGGGCTGAACCCGCAGGGCACGCAGGTGTACTCGTTCAAGCGTCCCTCGGACGAGGAGCTCGATCACGATTACCTCTGGCGTTCCGTGAAGGCGTTGCCCGAGCGCGGCCGCATCGGCATCTTCAACCGCTCGTATTACGAGGAAGTGCTCGTCGTCAAAGTTCATCCAGAAGTTCTCGCCGCCGAGGAGCTGCCGCCGTCGCTGGTGACGCCGCGCATCTGGGCCCAGCGCTACGAGGACATCAACGCGTTCGAGCGCTATCTCTCCCGCAACGGCACGGTCATCCGAAAATTCTTCCTCCACATATCGAAGGACGAGCAGCGGCGCTGCCCGCTGGAGACGGCTGGACGAGCCGTCGAAGAACTGGAAGTTTCAGCCGGGCGATCTGGATGAGCGCGATCGATGGGACGATACCAGCGCGCGTACGAGCAGATGCTCTCGAAGACCAGCACTCGACACGCGCCGTGGTTCGTCGTGCCGGCGGATCACAAATGGTTCACGCGCGTCGCGATCGCCGAGCTGATCGGCGATACGCTCGCGGGTCTTGACCTGGCGTTTCCGAAGCCGTCGAAAGGAACAGCTGGTCGCGCTCGCGGAAGCGCGCCGGCGTCTCGCTCGGTCGTGATCGCGATCGTCGGGGCTCGGGGCTAGCTGAATTCCTGTCAGGTAGCGGCTGGGGGCTAGGGGCTCGCCGAATCTGCGGCAGGTAATTCCAACCGCGCGCGCAAGCCTCCCCGAGGCGCTTCGGCGAGCGAAATCGAACCGCCGATACAGCTGCGCGAGATCGCGCACAATCGCCGAGCTCCAAGTCCGGATCCGGGCGCCGCTTCGTCAGCCCGCACGCCACGCTGCAGCACCGCTTCGCGCATCGATGGATCGATCCCGGGACCGTCATCGTCCACCGTCACGACGATGCGCGAATCGTTGCGAGTAGACGGTGACGACAACCTGCGAGCGCGCCCACTGGCAGGCGTTCTCGAGCAGATTGCCGAGCATCTCTTCGAGGTCCTCCCGTTGTCCCCGCACGCTGTGATCGGCTGGAACCTCGACGTCGATCGTCAGACCGCGGTCGGCATGGAGGCGCAGCAACGTGCGCGCGAGCGCGTCGGCCGAGTCCGAGACCGAGCAGCGCGAGCCCACCGTGGCCCCTGACGCAGCCGCGCGCGCGTGTGCCAGGTGGTAGTCGATCTGTCGCCGCATGCGTTCGACCTGCTGGGTCATCGTGGCGGCGAGATCGTGATGTCCCTGGGCATCCGCCACCTCCGCCTCGCGCGCCAGAACCGCCAGCGGCGTCTTCAGGCCGTGCGCGAGATCGCCGGCCTTGGCGATCGCGCCGGCATACGGTTCGATCGCGGTGTTCGAGGAGGCCGTTGAGGTCGTCGACGAGAGGCTGGACCTCCGTCGGATACGAGCCGCGCAGCTGCTGCTCGGTCCCCTGCGGATGTCCGCCAGGCGGCGGCGCATGTCATCGAATGGCGCCAGTCCTCGGCGGATCAACGCGATGCCCGCGAACCATGCACAGCGAGCGCCAGGGCGCCGCTTGCCATGCCGTGGGAATGAATGATGACCGCGGATGCCCTCATGTGCATGCTGAACGTGAAGCCGATGGTGACAACCGCGAAGAGTCCCAACGTCCAGAGAACGGCGCCGAGCCAGACCCGGGCGCGCAGTGAATACGGTCTCATCTGGAGCCGTTCGCGATTCGATAACCGAGCCCGCGAACCGTCTCGATGAATGACGCCCCGAGCTTCCGCCGCAGACGGGCGATGAACACTTCGACGGTGTTCGAATCGCGATCCGCGCCTTCGGCGTAGATGTGCTCGGTCAGCTCGGCCTGCGAGACGACGCGACCGCGATGGTGCATCAGGTAGCGACAGCACGCGGAATTCGTGGCTGGTGAGCTTGACCGGCAGGCCGTCGAGCGTAACCTTCGCCGAGCGAGCGTCGAGGGCGACCGAGCCGCACCGCAGCTCCGGCGTCACCTGTCCGCTGGCGCGCCGAATCAGCGCGCGCAGGCGGGCGAGCACTTCCTCCATCCGGAACGGCTTCGACGACGTAGTCGTCGGCGCCGCCGTCGATCCCCTGCACCTTCTCGTGCCAGCTGCCGCGCGCGGTCAGCACCAGCACCGGGCACCGAGATCCCGGCGTCGCGCCAGCGGCGCGAGCAGCGTCAGCCCGTCGATCTTCGGCAGTCCGAGGTCGAGGACGACCGCGTCGTAGCGTTCGGTCTGCCGCAGGAAATCCCGCGCGCTCGCCGTCGGCGGCGCAGTCCACGGCGTAGCCGGCGTCGCCGAGCGCGGCCGCCAGCTGCTTCGACAGGATCGTTTCGTCTTCGGCGACGAGCACCCGCAAAAAGCCACCCCCGAGAGAACAGAGATTACGGAGCGAACGGGATCACCACGAGACACGGAGCAACGGAGATTGAACGAGCGAACCGGTTCGACGGGCGTCGCGCAGCGGCTTGCGCGGAGCGGGTCGGATCGCGAAACGAGCACCGTGTCGGAGCGTGCTCGTTTTCGCGATCCGACCTGCTGGTGGCTGCGTTGCAGGCCGACCCGTCGAACCGGCTGCCTTTCCCGTTTAACCTCCGTTTCTCTGTTGCTCTGTGGTGTATACCGTTCCTCCGTCCCCTCTGCTCCCTCAGGGTAGCGCAGCTGAAGCTGAACGCCAGCTGAACGCGCCGTTCACGCGCCGTTCAACGCAGCGTCTGTAGTGTCAGGGCAAGGAGACAGGCATGATCAAGTCGTTCATCGGCATCGTCGCGCATGGCGGCCAGCCTCGCGGCCGGCGCCGAGATCGCCCAACTATCACCGGCACCTGGAACATGGGCCTGGAGGGAGACCATGTCATTCCGGTCGCGCTCGTCCTCAAGCAGGACGGACGCCACACTCACCGGAACGATCGCGCTGCCGACTCAGAACGCCGGAAGTCGCGTGGAGGTGAAGCTGTCCGGTGAAATCGCCGACGGTGCGTTCAAGCTGTCAGGGACCGTGGAAGGGGCCAGACGGAACCGACCACGCTCGCCATCAGCGGCAAGCTCCTCGACGACGGCTCGATGGAAGGCACGTTCGAGATGCCCGGACATGGCCACGGGTCCATGTCGTGGACGGCCGAACGCCTGAAAGAGCCGGAAGTAGGGCGGTCGCCGACGCAGGGTGACGCATGTCTATCACCGGCACACACGTGTCGCGCCGCGCGGTCCTCAAGGGACTCGGCGTAACCGTCGCACTGCCGTTTCTCGATGCGATGGCGCCCGCCGGCCGCGCGCTTCGCGCCGACGAGCGGAAGATCCGCCTGATTTGCGTGGAGATGGTGCACGGCTCCGCGGGCAGCTCGGCGATCGGCGCGAGAAGAATCTCTGGGCGCCGGCGGCAGTCGGTCGCGACTTCGATCTGACGCCGACGAGCCTGCGCTCGCTCGAGCCCGTTCCGCGACCACCTCACCATCGTCAGCAACACCGACTGTCCGAACGCGGAGCCGTTCACGCGCGCAGGAAATCGGCGGCGATCACTTCCGATCGAGCGCGGTGTTTCTGACGCAGGCGCATCCGAAGCAGACGAACGGCGGCGACGTGCAGGCCGGCGTCTCGCTCGATCAGCTCTACGCGCAGCGGTTCGGCCAGGACGACGCCGATCCCGTCGATGCAGCTGTGCATCGAGAACGTGCGATCAGGGCGGCGGCTGCGGGTACGGCTACTCGTGCGCGTACACCGACACGATCAGCTGGGCGTCGCCGACGCGGCCGCTGCCGATGGTCCGCGATCCGCGCGTCGTGTTCGACACGCTGTTCGGCGTGCTGCGGCTCGGCGAACCGCCTGAGGAGCGGCGCGCAGCAACTGCGCGCTCGGACCGCAGCATTCTGCGACTGGGTGCTGGCGTCGGCGCGCGCCTGCAGGCGACGCTCGGGCCGGCGATCGCGCGCGCCTGAACGACTATCTCGACAACGTGCGCGAAGTCGAGCGTCGCATCCAGGACGTCGAGGCGCTTCAATCTGCAGCGGCGAGACGCGCGAGCTGCCGGAAGCGCCGGTCGGCGTGCCCGATTCGTTCTCCGAGCACGTCAAGCTGATGTTCGATCTGCAGGTGCTGGCGTTCGCGTCCGACGTCGACGCGTGTCTTCTGCGTTCAAAGCTTGGCCGCGACAACTCGAACCGCGACGTATCCGGAGAGCGGCTTCGGCGGCGCGTTCCATCCGACGTCGCATCACAGCGGCAGCGAAGACGAAGATCCTCAACTTCGCGAAGCTGAACACGTATCACGTGAGCATGATTCCGCATTTCCTCGAGACGCTGAAGAACACGCCCGGACGGCGACGGGCACGCTGCTCGACAACACCGTGCTGCTGCTACGGATCGGCGATGGGCGATTCGAATCTGCACAACCACAAGCGCGTGCCGTTCTTCATCGCCGGGCACGGCGGCGGCGCGCTCGAGGGCGGGCTGCATCTCAAAGCGCCGAACGGCACGCCGCTGGCGAACGTGATGCTCAGCGTCCTGCACGCGCTCGGGCGTCGACGACATCGCGAGCTGGCGACAGCGGGGACCTTCGAACGTGACGAGCGGCCGCTAGTAGCGCGCCTTCGAGGCCTGCCAATGACGCCGGCCAGCCTGAAGATCGCTGCCTCATGCTCGCACACTCATGCTGGCCATGGCCAGCCTCATCGAAGCGATCGAGATCAAGCGGAAGATGTAATTTCGAATACGAGAACGCGCCGTATCACTGCCTGGACGTCGAAGTGTCGAAGCCGACGGCCGCGCGGCGGCCAGACGCTGGTCCGGCTCAAGATGCGCAACATGCATGACGCGCGCGGTCTTCGACCGGACCTTCAAGGCGGGCGACAAGTTCAGGGAGCCGGATCTGGCCTTCGTGCCGCGTCGTACCAGTACGTCGGATACCGGCGGGCTACCATTTCATGGATCAGGAGACCTTCGACACCATCACGCTCGCTGCCCGACATCGTCGGCGACGATCGGTATGCTGCTGGCGGATAACCTGATCGATCCAGATCCAGACACCTACAACGACAAGCCGATCGGCCTCGTGTTTCCGCCGCACGTCGAGCTGACCGTCGCCTCGACCGAAGCCGGGCGCGCGCGGCGACACGGCGCAGCGGCAGCGTGACGAAGGTCGCGACGCCTCGGAAACAGGCATCGAGATCCGCGTGCCGCTGTTCATCAAAGAAGGCGAGAAGATCAAGGTGCACACCGAGACGCGCGAGTTCGCGGGGCGGGCATGATCCTCGGCGACGTTCGGCACGCCTGGCGGTCGATCGTTCGGATGCCGGTGGTGGCGACGGTCGTCGTCGTGTCGCTCGGCGTCGGCATCGGCGTCAATACGGCGGTGTTCTCCTGGGTTCAGGCGATGGTGCTGCAGCCGCTGCCCGGCGTCGCAGACGCCGGCCGCATGTACTCGTCGAACCGCGCGCCGATACCGGGTCGTATCCGGGCGTGTCCTGGCTCGAATACCTGATCTGAAGCAGCGGCTGACGTCGTTGCCCGATCTCTCGCCTTCCGCATGGTGGCGTTCAACGTCGGGGAGGCGCGGCCGCGTCGAGCGGACGTTCGGCCAGTTCGTGTCCGGGCAACTATTTCTCGGCGCTCGGGCTGTCGCCAGCGCTCGGCCGATTCCTTCGGCCGGACGAAGCGGCGACGGCCGGAGGCGAGCCGGTCGCGATCGTCTCGCACGATTACTGGCGGACGCGCTTCAGCGGTCGCCGGAGAGCTCTCGGCCGCACGATTCGCGGTGCAACGAGCTGCCGCTCACCATCATCGGCGTGGCGCCACGCGGGTTTCAGGGCACGGTGCCTGATGCTGACGTTCGATCTCTGGATGCCCGCGACGCTCGCGCCGACGCTGCTGGCCGGATCGCGCGAGCTGGACGATCGGACGCTGCGCGGCTACTCCGTCGCCGGCGCCCTGGCCCGCTCGAGCACGCCGTGCTGCAGGTCACAGGCGGAGCTCGATCCGGACGATGCAGCGAGCTGGCGCAGACGTATCCGGAGACGAACGCGAATGTACGCGGCGAGGTCGCCGTCGTTCTGGGACGCGCCGCGGGGTCCGCAGCCGGATGCTCGGCACGCGCGCTGCTGATGCTGCAGGGCATCGATGCTGCTGCTCCTGCTCGCCGTGTGCGGCGAATACCGCCAACCTGATGCTGGCGCGCGACGCTCGCGCAGCGCGAGGTCGGGACGCGTCTCGCGCTCGGCGCCGGACCGTGGCGCATCGCCAGCCTGCTGCTGACCGAGAACATCCGCGCTCGCGCTGTTTGGCGCCGCCGCTGGGCGCGTTGCGATCGCGGCGTGGGCGACGGACACCGCGATGCGCAGCGGTGCCCGATCATCGGCGCGTTCCCGATCAGGTTTCGAGACGAGCCTCGACGGGATCAGGCTCGCCTTCTGCGATGGCTGCTCGGCGTCGTCTGCGGTCTGCTCTGCGGCATCGCGCCGGCGCGTGCAGCCTGCGCATGCGATCGATCCGCAGCGCGGCGCTCGCGCGCGGGTCGCGGACCGGCCGGCCGCAGCGCGATGCGCAATGCGCTGCATGGCAGTGCAGGTCGGTCTCGCGCTCGTGGTGCTGATGGCCGCCGGCCTGTTCCTGCCGAAGCTTCGGCGAGACGCGTGATACCGATCCCGGCTTCCAGCGCGAGGGCGCGCTGCTCGCCGCCTACGACCTGTCGGCAGGAATCTGTCGCGAGAAGCGGCGCTCGACTTCACGGCCCGGCCTGCTCGATCGACTCGCAGGCGCTGCCGAATGTCGGACGCGGCGGCCGATCGCGACGTCTGTCCCGCTCGACATCCACGGCATGCCGAACCGCGCGTTCACGCTGGAAGGGCGCGCGCCAGACCGGACGCCGCGCCGATCGCGGGCGCTCATCGAACATCGGTCGACGCCCGACTACTTCGCGGCGATGGGAATCCCGATGCGCGAAGGGACCGGAGCTTCGCCGGCTCTGCGCGACGCCAGAGCTGCCGCCGCAGGCGGTCGTCAACGAGGAAGTTCGTGCGGCGCTACATCCAGACCGGCGACGAGCGATCGGACGACACTCTGGAACCCGCGGCACGCACGTTCACGATTGTCGGCGGTCGCGCGGCAGTCGGTGAACGAGTCCTTCGGCGAGAAGCCGACACCGGTCATCTACCTGTCGTACCGCGATCGGCCGTCTGCGCGCAGGGCGAGATTCACCTTCGCACGCGCGCCGGCGCCGAGTCGCTGCTCAGGCCGGAGATGGAGCGCGTCGTGCGGGACCTCGATCCGACGCTGCCGGTCTACGACATCCGCACGCTGTCCGATCACGTCGGAGAAAGAACCTGGTGCTGCGCCGCATTCCCGCGCGGATGTTCGTCGTGCTCGGGACCCGCGCTGCTCATCCTCGCCGCGATCGGAATCTACGCGGTCGTTGCGTATGCCGTCTCGCTGCGGACCAAGGAAATCGGCCTCCGCCTGCGCTGGGGCGACAGAACTGACGCGTCGTCTCCCAGATCGTCACGGGAGCCATGCGCGTGGTCTTCGTTGGCGCGGCTTCGCGGTGGTTGGCGGCCATCGGCTTCAACGCCCATCTCCTGAGGGGGCCGGTCTATCTCCCGGTGCTCGCGCGGCGTGCCTGCTGCTGCTTGCTCGTCGCCGCGCTGGCTTCGCTGGCTGCCGGCGCAGCGCGCCCGGCGCTCGATCCGATCGCGGCGCTGCGACAGGAGTGACGGCGGCGCGCTGGATCGGCCTGACTTCGGCACGACGAACAGTGCCGTGGCGCTGGCCGATGCCTGCGGGTCCGCCGCGACCTCGCGCTATTTCCAACGGCGCTGCCGGTCTCGCGGCCGACGTTGCCTCCGTCCTCTACTTCGAGTTCCGCCAGGGGCGGCGGCACAGGCCGCCCGCCGCGCGCGCGGGCCTGGCGCCATCGAGCGGTACTCGCCTCGGAGACGAAAGGGCTGCTTCATCCAGTCGCTGAAGACCTACTCGCCGACCGCACCTTCGAAGGGACGGCGATCGGCACGCAGCACTACACGCTCGGAGAAGCTCGATCGCGCTGATCGTCAGCACACATGGGCGAAGCAGCTCGGGCTTTCGTCACGTGGCTCGCGCCGCGGCGGATCGATCTCTCGGCCGTCCGGTCCATTTCTCCAACCCGCCCGACGCCGAGCTCGACGCGTTCGCCGACCGAACGTCTGCTGGCCGCGATCCGGCTCGCCGGCTTCGACAGAGATCGTGTTCGAGTTCGGAGCCGGTCGCGGCTGCTTGCGCGTACGAGGCGCGCCTGCGCGCGACGAGCGGATCCTGATCGGGCGACTTCGGCGGCGGCACCAGCGACTTCACGATCATCTCCGTCGGGCCCGGCGTCCGCGCGCGCGGGCGCCGCGGCGTCCGACATCATCGGCACGGACGGCGTGCCGATCGCCGGCGACGCGTTCGACAAGCGCGATCATCCGCAACCTCGTCGCGCCGCCGCCTCGGGATGGGCGGCGAGTACTCGTCGCCGCCGAACAAGTTCCTGCCGGTGCCGAGCTGGCCATGCAGCGGCTGGAGCGGTGGCACTACCTGTCGTTCCTGAAGTCGCCGCCGACGCTCGAGATGCTGGAGCGGATTCAACGGACCGCGTCCACGCCGGAGCGGCTCGAGGCGCTTCGTGCTGCTGATCAAGCGAACGAGGCTGGTTATCAGCTGCACGAAGCCGTGCAGCGCACCAAGTTCGAGCTGTCGACCAGCCATGGAGTCGGAGTTCGCGTTCGCAGTCCGGGCCGGTGACCATACGCAAGAACGTCACGCGCGCGAACTTCGAGCGGTGGATCGCCGCCGACGAACTCGTCGCGCGATCGCCGGGTGCGTCGCTCGGCTGCTGGCCGCGTCCGGGCTGGCCTTCGACAGCCATCGACCGCGTGTTCTGACGGGCGGGTCGGCGTCATCGTTCGTGCCGGCTGGTCCGGCAGATCTTCCTCGATCGGTTCGGCGAGGAGAAGGTGACCGGCGGGGAGTGGAGCTCGACGTCGGTGGCGACCGGCCTCGCTCGTGCCAGCGCGCGGGAGCAGGGCTCGGAGAATTAGGAATTAGAGCAATACGTAACTGAACGAAGTAC
>ERZ1370068.1067-contig-10976_pt1 | contig 26575 bp, 49 predicted proteins | sample MGYA00561227_ERZ1370068 | MGnify/ENA primary metagenome ERZ1370068 (study PRJEB38410, sample SAMEA6850437) | metagenome | study: Metagenomic assessment of the ecological functions of the soil: analysis of the soil microbiota associated with the...
TTCGAGAAATTTCATGGGAAGTGGCGGGCATTGCAAAGCCGAACACATAAAAAACTGGTGGGGGCCGACTGGTTCTTCACTATTCTCCATTTTTTCTGATGGAAGTAAAAACCGGGAGGAGTGTGTGGGATTTTATGATGCATGGCCCTGATGGCACAGATTACCACGACAAAAGTATCTATAAGGAAATAGTAAAACCTTGGGCGTATAACATTATTTGAACACGTGAGTCCAGGATTTGCTGCCACTGTTGCTTTTGAAGAAAAAAGTATTAAGACCTTGCTTACATGGGAATATGCTGTTTGAAACAAAAGAACAATTTGAAAAGGGTTAGCAAAAACATTTTAGGAGGCCGTTGATAGAGGGTTGAAAGCAAAATGTTGTAAGAACTGGAAGCATTACCTGCAGGCGCAGTTTTCCATACGAAATCAGACTTAAAACAAATGCATGAATGCCCACGGGGGTGACTAGCTTCATCCTAATCTTGGGCCGCCGGGAGACGACGAAGAGGCGTTCAATTTCCACATAAAAGATTTTTAAAAACTGAATTCTGGCGGCAAGGAGTATCCAGCGGTTCGGTGATATACCAGCCGAAGCTCGGGCACCCACCTGTTGCTGACAATATAAAAAATATGGTTTTGCACGTTGAATTGCCCATAGTCGGCGGCCATGTTTTGATGGCAACCGATGCTCCAGGTGAAATGGGATTTACATTAACGCAGGGAAATAATAATGCACATTTGTGTTGAACCCTTCGAAACGAGAGTGCGAAGAAACGAAAAGATTATTTGATGCTCTTTCCGAGAGGAGGAAGCCATTACTATGCCGTTAGAAGATATGTTCTTTGAGCGCTTATTTTTGGCGAATGCACTGACAAGTATGGAATAAATTGGATGTTCAATTTCATTCAAAAATGAAAGCAACTAAAAACTATTATGAAAGAAGATCAGCCGATAATTGTGGAACGAACTTCTCTATAACGCTCCAAAAAATAGAAAAGGTATGGAATGCTATTACTGATAAAGATGAAATGAAGAAATGGTATTTTGACCTGGCTGAATTTAAACCAGAACCAGGATTTGAATTTCAATTTTATGGAGAAGGAAAGCAAGGAGAAAAATTCTTACATCTGTGTAAGAGTGATAGAAGTAATTCCAAAGAAAAGCTTACTTACTAGTTGGCGATATGATAGGATATGAGAGGCAATTCATTTGTAACATTTGAATTATTTCCGGAAGGAAATAAAACAAGATTAAAACTTAGTCATAAAGGACTCGAATCATTTCCTGTTACTGCTAATAAAGATTTTGCCAAGGAGAATTTTATGGAAGGCTGGACTCATATCATCGGCACCGGTTTGAAAGAGTATGTGTGGTGAACACAAGCAAACAACTGATAGTCGGAAGCGTTTCATGATGCAGGCTGCAAAGCATTATCTTTGAACACCCATGATAAAGTTTGAAGTCAAGGAATAAAATTTCGATCATCGTAGTTTGTACTTTCTATTGTCAGTTATTCCCGTATCTTCCTTTTCACAGTATATACTTAACGGCGCAGCCACCAAAACAGTTAATTGTTATACGCTTACACCCGCAGCATTTACAAAAGCAGGAGTGTATGGAATGCCAATAATAAATCTCAATAACCCATTTGATTTTTCTTTCAATGTTTTTCTTTGGCTGCCAGGATGTCAATGGCGCTGACGGGATCGTATTTCATGCTTCAGCCGATCAGCACAAGCATTGGCAGTAATCGGAGAAGGAATGGGTTTCAGCGGCATTACACCGTCTATTGGCATTTCTTTAGATACTTGGCAAAATTCTGTAATCTTTTAACGATCCTGTGTATGATCATATAAGTATCCAGGCAAATGGTAACCCTGCGCATGGCAGCGATCTTGCAGGCCCGGTACCAGCTTCAGCAAGCAGTGACAATATTGAGGATTGCCAATGGCATGTGTCTGCGTATTACCTGGGACCCGGCTCACACATTGGTTGAGGGCTTACTTTGATGGTCATTTGCAGTGTAGGGAAGCACAAGTGGACATAATAGGGATCTATATTTTTAATAATGATCCAAACGTTTTCTGGGGATTTACAGCAGCCACAGGTGGAGCAAATAATTTGCAACAATTTTGCAGCATTAAATCCGATTTTCTAAAAACGTTGGAGCAATGGCATTTGCTTTGGCCTCCGATAACTTTCACTGATAATTCGGTTTCATTTGCGCCAGTACAAGCATGGTATTGGAATTTTGGTGATGGTATGACAAGTAATGAAAACCCGCCAGCTCATTTGTATTCATCACCGGGTGTATGTAATAAAACAGGTTATAACCGGCTTGGACGGTTGTGTAAGTGATACCTTGCGAAAGAACATTACAATTGGCTCAAAGCCTGTTGCTGATTTCAGATTTATGATACTTGTATAAGAACCTGCTCGTGTGATCGATCTATCAACAAATATGGTAGGGACGATCAACCAGTGGTCGCGGGTATTAGACGGAATGTTGTTGCAGGTAATCAACAACCTGTACTGATTGCATCCACTCCCGGACCAAAGGTATACGGTAAAACTCGTTGTAAAAACAAATGTCGGCTGTGAGTCTGATACAGTTGATAAATCTTTATTGCGAATCCGGCACCTGTAGTTAATATTACAGCACAGGATGGATGTTTAAATGTTCCCATTAATTTTTTGGCGCTCAGACTGATAATATTACAACGATCACTCAATGGAGCTGGAATTTTGGAGATGGCACAACAAGCACATTGCAGGATCCTGTACACAATTTTTCAAGTTCAGGGAATATGAATGTAAAGTATTAAATGCGACGGCAAGTAATGGATGTGTGTCTCCAGATATAACTAAGATGATAAATGTTGGATCTGCGCCACGCACTTTCATCCAACGATACAATAATATTGAAGGACATCCCTTTCTCATTGCATGTGAATTATAACGGCAACTTTAATGGAGCTCCGACTTTTTATGGTCACCGCCTACAGGACTTAATAATGCGCAAAGCCAGAGTCCAACTGCGATCCCAAAATGATATTACCTATGTCATAACAGTTACGACTCCACAAGGATGCCGTGCAAAAGATTCAGTAAGTATTATAGTGTTTAAAGGTTCGGCAGCTTATGTACCAACAGGATTTACACCAAACGGTGATGGAAAATGATTATTTGAGAGGATTATATGTTGGTATTAAAAAGTTGATTACTTCAGAATATATAATCGCTGGGGCAACAGATCTTTCGTGCCCAAATAGTTTAAGTGGGTTGGGATGGAACAATAAAAGGTGGAGTGAAGCAGCAAACAGGAACTTATGTTTGATGTTAAAGGCAGAAGACCTTGCAGGAAGATCTATGAAATGAAAAAGTATCAACACTTATTCGATAATTTTATTAAATGCAATTCTCAGTTTAAAAGAGTTAATTATTCATTATTAATTTTTAATTGCTCCTGTCTTAATGCCCAGCTCAAATGGACAAATGCCTGATTCATTGTATCAGCCATTGCCTTCTTCGGTTCATGTTTACTTTACCAATGAGCCGATTGATACGGCACCTTTCCGCTTATTATTTAATTGCGGATCTAAAAGACAAAGAAACTAGATTTTACTGCCGATACAACGCTTGGAAGACGATTTACTCCAACTTGCAATTTTATCAAAGGAGTGAGCAGCCGCTGGTTGTCGTTAACTGTACATTTCTTTCGTTTGCTACCAAATCAGAATTTGAATGTGGTGATTAAGAGACGGCAAAGATGGTTGGCCATGTTAACGAGCATTCAATCGCGGGTACGGGGAAAAGACACATTGACCTACCGGCATCCCACTGGCTGTGCCATTGGTATTACCAAGAGCATGGATTGCCGACGTTGCCTGGTCATTTGCCAAGAATCTGGCAAAACGGAGAATATCGGGGCTGTCGCCCTTTTGCAACATACGCCGGACTACGATTCAAAACGATAGTCGCTGATGGCATCCAAATTCTCATTTGCGCCGTACTTCACCATCTACGCTGGAGAACGGAAAAGCGACGGGGTATAAAAGACAGATGGAAAAATGCAAACAGCGGTTGTAGGAGGTGGCTCCTGTGCTTACAAAACGGTGAAATAAGAATCACCAATAATGAAGAGACGGAAATTTGCTGGCAAAGCAATTGAACGACAAACATCCCCGCGCAGCAATGGGCTATACAAAAGATGGTAAGCTTAATTATTTTAATGATTGAAGGAAGAAATACAGTTGCTCATGGCGCTACACTTGGACAAGAAGCTCAAATACTAAAAGACCTCGGTTGCTGGGAAGCATTGAATCTCGATGGCGGTGGCAGCAGTTGTATGCTGGTAGATGGAAAAGAAACGATCAAGCCTTCTGATGCTACTGGACAAAGGGCCGTGCCAGTGCTTTATTATTAAGAAAAAATAAAGCGGGAAATAGCTTCCGCCTTTATTACCCAAATTGGTTTGATCATACAGATCTCGTTGCTCTTAAACTATCCGCCCGATACATTTTATCACCGGGTTTTTATATTGAATGCTTCATAAAATCTCTGGGATATTCAACATGGACCATTCACTCCTGTCTTTAGCAGGCGCATGACATCAGTCATTAGCCGCGGTTTTCAAGCGTTCATTCGTTGTTGACATACAACCATCCATAAGCATAACCAAGAAAGTAACGGCGTTGCAATGGGGTAAATCCACCGTAATCTTTTGCCATTCTTTATATGCATCTGTTTTCTAAATGCATCTAAGCCTAATAATAATGCCACCAAGATCGGCAATATTTTCACCTTGTGTCGCTTCGCCGTTTATATGCAATGTATCTCAACAGGATTCGAATTCATTGAATTGTTTAATGATGCTTTTGCTCTTTCCAAAATTCTGGAATCATCTTTCTCGTCCACCAGTTCCGAGAGATTGCCTTTGCATCATATTGTCTTCCTGATCATCAAAGCCATGAGTAATCTCATGACCTATCGTGGAAGCGGCAGCATATCCATATACAAATGCATCATCCAATCTCTTCATCTCTATGCCCGGGCACAGCAAAATTCCAGCAGGTAAAACAATTTCATTATTACTTGGATTATAATAGGCATTGTGGGTTTGCGGGCTCATATCCCATTCGGTTCGATCAACCGGTTTACCTAAGTTTATTGACATTATAAGTTCTGCCACCACTCATTAGCTCTTGCACATTCGATAACATAAGGGCCACGGTCGATCTTGTTAACGAACTGAAATCTTTCCACTTGTCAGGATAGCCAACTTTGTAGGAGTGATCTTAGTTAGTTTCTCCAAGAAGCTTTTTGTTTGGTGCTGTCCACTCATCCGCATGTGCAGTTTTTGTACATCCTTTCTTTATAGGCCTCCCGGATTGCCTCACCGGAGTCTGAATAGCGCTTCTTTGTCTTTCATCTGAAATATTTCTTTCTCGAACAATTGGCCCAAGAGCCTCGCCAATTGCATTTTCTTCGGCGTCTAATGCACTCTTTTCCATCTTGGTCGTGGCATCGCTTGGTCCCAGCGGTGAGGTTTGCGGTGCTGAAAATAGTTTCGATAAGTCACCGGAATCAAGATAAGGGGCACTTGGCTCTCGCTAAATGAAAACTTTAAGCCAGTTTTTCCAGACATCAAGCGAGTGTCTTTTTATTTCATTATTCAACAGCGCTATAAAATTCAGGTTGACCGACGATCACATTGAGTCCGAGTTTGCTTGATACCATTCATTTGGCAAATAGGTCAGGCCAGTTAAGATTACCCGATATATTCGTATGAGCTTATGCGACACTCCATTTTATTGTAATTCTTCTCAGGATCTCTCAATGCCGCCAGCTGGGTACGGGATGCTTTCGCCAAATCGGGTTTCCAGGTCATAAACGGACTTTCATTTTTCAGCTGCGGCTGAGATCCTATCGTTTCCTAATTGCATAGAAGGTCTTCAGGAGATATTCCTGGTATGCCTTTGCGCACGCCGATCAGTTCTTGCATCACGTATTTAAATAATAATCACGATTGGGCAAATGCATCCCAAAACCACGCTCTGAGCCAACTGGTATTGCCATTACTTACAGCGTTCTTATGTCTGGGCTACGTAATCGGCAGACATGACGCTGATACCTTTCTGCGTAGGCAGTGATGCTGACCACAGCTAATCAAGATCGTCCATAACTGTTTTCATGTCGTGGATCATGCGTCAGAATCTTGCTGCCAATGAGCTTGCAAGCCCTGTTCTTCACGCCCGTTGCAGAATCCATGCCACTGCACCAAAAATCAGCTGATCTTTTGGTCTAGTGGTTTCTTCCGCATGCTTCTTTGCTGCGGCACATCCTCATTGATCTTTCTCAAGACGTTCATAAATATCTTCCCTCGTACCACTGGTCCTCAACGCCCCATGCACTTTCATCCCCCGACGTGCAGTTTCTTTTTTATCCAGCCACCGTTTGCATATAGAAAAAAATCTTCTGATGGAGTTTACCGTCGTATCTGAGATTGGCTGGCAAAAAATCTTCTTTCGGGTTAGATGCAGTCTCATTTTTGATTATTACATGGAAAGTAATGGCAACTGCAAAGTGCTATGCAGGCGAGCATTTGTCTCCATCATGGGAATTTATTTTAAGGATAAATGCAAAGTTTCGTATTTAAGCAAAAAATGGATTCTTGATGGGCGAGAATTCAGTTCGCTTTAGTTCTGTCTGCTCCATGCGGCTATTCTTTTTCCCATACCAAAGCACTTGCACCAAGAATGTCGCTGCATGTGCTTCTTTTAAATGACTAATAAGTATCTTTACTTTATTTTGAAAAACCTGGATAAGATTTTCTTCCATGCTATCACGGGTGGGTTTTAATATAAAATCACCAGCTTTAGTAAGACCGCCAAACAAAATAATCGCTTCCGGACTTGTCGTCATCACTGCATTTGCCAGTGCGATACCTAAAATTTTACCTGTATAATTAAAAATTTCTTTGTGCCAATTCATCTCCTTCAATGGCGGCATCGTACACTGCTTTTGAATCCAGCAAGTCTGCAGGAACTTTTCTGAGTAAACTTGGTTTTTTATTTTTTCAAGAAATTCAATTGCAGTCAATCGTAACCCGGTTGCGGACGCATAACTTTCCAAAGAACCTTTTTCCCGGTACCTGCATGAATACGTCCATCGGGAATTACGATCGTATGTCCCAATTCACCGGCAAAACCATCATGCCCATAAATTAGATGCGCCATTTGCCACAATGCCGCTGCCAACACCGGTACCAAGTGTGATCATTATAAAATCTTTCATTCCTTTTGCAGCGCCATACATCATTTCTCCAATAGCTGCTGCATTGGCATCGTTTGTAAGTGTAACAGGAAGCTGAAATTTATCAGATATAAGTTTTGCCAATGGAATAATACCTTGCCACGGAAGGTTAGGTGCATATTCAATCGTACCTGTATAATAATTTCCGTTAGGAGCTCCTACACCCATACCTTTCATTCTCTCCAGTGCCTCCTGCTTTATCAATTACTTCACTAACTGCTTCATGCAGGTCATCAATAAATGTATTAACAGTTTTATGTTTTTGTTGATATTTCACTCGGAGAAAAGCACATTACCATCCCGGTCAACAATACCATATTTGGTACCAGTGCCACCGATATCAATTCCTATTGCAAGTTGAGTAACGGAAGCAGGCGTGATTTGTCCAGCTTTTTTCTTAGCCATTGGAAATATTTTTAATCAACTTATACCTTAATTTTTTGTAACACTCTAATGCTCCTTCAGGAAATGTTTCGAGTGGTGGTCAGATCTTCATCTGCTTTGCTTTCGTAATCAATCCCCTGTTTTTTCAAGATACCTTTTACTGCAAATCCAAAACAGCGAGATAAGCAAAACAAAGAACAGCCACCCAATATGATTGATGAATGCCATAACCTATAAGATCAGGATTTTAGATTGTACATAGTCTGCCATTTTACCTTGTAACGGAGGAATAATACCACCTCCTAAGATCATCATAATTAAAAAGGCAGAACCTTGTGTTGTGTATTTTCCCAAACCTAGCAATCGATAAATTGAAAATAGCAGGCCACATAATAGAACAGAATAATCCACCACTTAAGAAAGCATAGATCGACTACTTTTCCAGTTGTGAAAATCCCAAACAGCATTGCAGCTAAACCAAGTATTGAAAAGATCAACAGTGTTCTTGCTGGTTTATTCTTACTGATATAGAATGCTCCCATTTGAATGAACACACATAGATATATAATAATACAATGGAGTGACGTCATATTGTGAGATAGCACTGACGCCAATAATAATACCAAATGCTACCAGCGGAACTACAAACATCATGATCTGCTGAGTAGTCTTTTTAAATTGAATACAGAGATAGCACCTGTCCATCGGCCGATCATCAAACTTCCCCAATACATATGAAATAAATGGCGCTACTTCCGATGATTGATATCCGCCAAAGTCGTGGTTGTTTCAACAGCTCACTAAGATTACTTACGATGGTAACTTCAACACCTACATAAACAAAAATGCCGAGCATGCCCAATACAAGTTGAGGATAACGCATCGCTCCCCATCCTTCAGGTTTTTTCTTGCACTTAAATTTGAAAGCAACAAGGAAACCACAACGACAGCCAATGCTCCCAACAACCATTTCATTCTATAAGTTTCAAATCATGTTTTTCAAGATCAGTAAGTATGGCAGGATCAGTTTTATAACTATTAAAAACAGGAACAAACATAACGATCAGCAATCCTGTCATTATTAGTAAAGAATATAAAGCCTTATTCGCATTTTCAGTTTTCTCAGTTGAAATACCCGCAGGAACCTTCTTCGAAAAAGAAAAGCGCCGCTGCTGCTATGAACAAAGCGCCAACACAAGTATATAAAATGATAACCTTACTAAGACCTAATGATGCAATTTTTTCATCCGTTATAGCAGCAGTAGTTCCAAATAATGCAAAGGCAACTACAATAGGGCCGATGGTAGTTCCAAAAGAGTTTACACCGCCTCCGAGGTTTACCCGACCCATACCGGTAGAAGGATCACCCAATGCAATAGCGAATGGCTGAGCCGCTGTTTGCTGCAATGAAAAACCAAGTGCTACTATAAAAAGACCCGCCAGCATTCCAGCAAAGTGTTTGCATTTACTGCAATGATCATAGCGGCGGCGCCAATAGCAGAAAACAATAAACCATACACAATACTTCTTTTGTAACCCCACTTGGCAACAAGATCTTTTCCTCCAAATGCTCCATACATGAAAAGCACTAATGCTCCTATGTAATACGCCGTATAAAAAGCAAAGTCAACTAACTGGCTTTGAAACTGGTCAAGATTAAAAGTAGTGTTTGCAAAAAGGGATGAATACACTATTGCCGGAAGCAATAAATCCCCAGAAGAAAAATACAAGAACTAAAGTACTAAGTGCTCCATAATTGGTCGGAATAAAACCTGTAGAAGATGTTGCTATAGGTTTGGAAGGTCCCATTGCTGTTGCCATAGTTGCAATCGTTTAGGTGAATAATTTGGTGATGAAAATAAACAATTTTTGTTAGCGAAAAATTTTTATGCAATATTCATGTCTTTAGTAAAAACAGCTTACATTGAATTAATTTCTCCGAAACAACTGTTAGCTGCAAATGGAAATAATTCATATATCAGCGGAATGTTACCCGGTGGCCAAGGCGGGTGGTCTTGGTGATGTGGTGGGAGCGTTGCCGAAATATCAGAACAAGCTTGGGCATGTGGCAAAAGTTATGATGCCAATGTACCGTACAAAATTTTTGTATAACAATGAATGGGAACTGGTGCATGAAGGAAGCCAATACCTCGGAACGAAATGGTTTCATTACAGTGTTATAAAAGAGAAAACAAATAAACTTGGATTTGATCTTTATCTTGTTGATATAAATGGCTTGCTTGACCGTGAAAAGATCTATGGATATGATGATGACTCCGAAAGATTCACCGCATTTCAAATTGCAGTTTGTGATTGGCTGAGTAAATGGCAACACTGGCCGGATGTAATTCATGTGCATGATCACCATGCCGGATTGATCCCCTTCATGATCAAATTCTGTTATGCGTTCAGACATTTAAGCCAAATACCAACTAGTTCTTACTATTCATAATGGCCAATACCAGGGTTGGATGGGTTGGGATAAAGCGTCATTATATACCCGCCTATGATAGTTGGAAATGGGGCATGCTCGATTGGAAGAATAATATCAACCCATTAGCATCAGCAGTACGATGTGCCTGGAAAGTAAATACAGTGAGTCAAAGTTATATGGATGAGCTGCGCCATACTGCAAATGGTCTTGAAGATCTTTTGAATATGAAAAGGAAAATGCAGTGGCATATTAAATGGAATTGATAATGAGGTTTGGGATCCGGAGACAGATGAATACCTGGCAAAAAATTTTTCTGTTGAAACTCTTGAAAAAGGGAAACAAAAAATAAAAAAGAGATCTGTAAGCAATTTGATCTTGATGATAGAAAAACCTTTGTTCACTTTCATAGGAAGATTAGTAGGAGAGAAGGCAGCCGATATTTTACCGGAAGCGATCAGTTCTTCAGTTTACCAGCATCATGGTAATTGTAATTTCTTAATTCTCGGCTCAGGTGATCCGGCTGTAGAAGGGCAACTGGAAAGTGTAAAGCACCAGTTAAATGGTTATGTAAGCACTTATATTGGTTATAGTGAATCATTAAGTCATTTAATGTATGCAGGTGCTGATTTTCTTTTAATGCCAAGTCGTGTTGAGCCCTGTGGATTGAATCAAATGTATGCATTGAGGTATGGTACAGTGCCAATAGTGAGAAGTACAGGCGGATTAAAAGATACGGTAGTTGATATTGGCGATCCGGCAGGGTTTCGGAATAAGATTTAATGAAGCAAGCTGTTTGGGATGTTACTTATTCAGTAGGTCGTGCTATCGATCTTTATTATAACAGGAAAGAGCAGTTTCAGCAGATAAGAGAATTTATGATGAAGATCGATCATTCGTGGGAGTCATCTGCACAACAATACATATCTTTATATCAATCGTTAAAATAAACTTTTCTTATGGCCATCAGAACGATAACTCACTCAAAGAGAAATTCTAAGTGTAATTCTTGGTGGAGGAGCCGGCTCAAGACTATATCCATTAACTGCCAGCCGTAGTAAACCTGCCGTACCAATCGCTGGTAAATATCGCTTAGTTGATATTCCCATTTCTAATTGTTTGAATAATGGAATAGGAAGGATGTTTGTACTTACACAATTCAATTCCTGCCTCACTTAACAGGCATATAAAAAACACTTATCATTTCAGTGCATTCAGTAAAGCCTTTGTTGATATACTTGCTGCAGAACAAACACCTGATAATCCAACATGGTTCCAGGGAACTGCTGATGCAGTAAGACAAGGTCTTCGCCATATTGAGCCGTTTGATAGTGATTATATCCTGATCCTGTCCGGTGATCAGTTGTATCAAATGGATTTTGCTGAAATGCTCGATAATCATAAAGCATTGGGTGCTTCTATTTCTGTTGCTACAATTCCTGTTACTGAAAGAGACGCTCCTGAGTTTGGAATTCTTAAATCAAAAGACGGGTTGATTGATTCTTTTATAGAAAAACCTAAAAAGAACTTTTACCTGATTGGACAAGTGATACCGGTGATGCGATGAAAGCTAAAGGAAGAAATTATCTCGCATCAATGGGTATTTACATATTTAATCGTAGTTTATTATTTGATTTTTGGAAAATGAATTCCAGGATGCAACAGATTTTGGTAAAGAAATAATTCCACAGTCGATCAAAAATATAAGGTAGCCAGTTATCAATACACCGGTTACTGGACTGACATTGGAAATATTTATTCATTCTTTGAAGCGAATATTGACCTGACAAAAGATATCCCTGATTTTAATTTGTTTGACAGTGACCAGGTTATTTATACACGCAGCCGGATGCTGCCTCCTGCAAAGATCAGCGGTACTACTCTTGAGAAAACTCTGGTTGCGGAAGGTTCAATTATTAATGCAAGCCGTGTTGAACATTCTGTTATTGGTATCCGATCCCGTGTCGAACATGGGACCACTCTTGTAAGTACCTATATGATGGGTAGTGATTACTATGAAACCATTGCTGAAATTGCTCATGCAAAAGAGCGGGGTATTCCATTGCTTGGGCATTGGCAATCGCTGCTATATTAAAAATGCGATCATTGATAAAAATGTCCGGATCGGTGATGATGTGAAGGATCAATGGAGGCACTCATCTTGAAAATAAAGACCACTCTCTTTATACAGTAAAGGATGGAATCGTTGTAGTAAAAAAGGAGCGATCATTCCAAATGGTTTTGTGATCAGTTGATGAAAATAAAATTTTTAGAAGGGAACTTCGGTTCCCTTTTTTGTGATCAAAATGTGTAATGAATACATAATCTTCCTATCTTCCCTTCAATTCTTCATTTAACGATTGTATATGTCAACAGCCTTTACAGGCGAAAAGCCCCGGTTAAGCATTAGCCAGATCATTAATATGAGTGTTGGTTTCTTTGGGATCCAGTTTGGATGGGATCTGCAAAGAGCTAATATGGGTGTTATCTATGATAATCTCGGAGCTGATGCTGACAAGATCCCTTATCTTTTTTAGCAGCGCCGGTTACTGGTTTGTTTATACAACCGATCATAGGTTATTTAAGTGATCGTACATGGCACCCAACATGGGGAAGAAGAAGACCATACTTTTTTATCGGTGCATTACTTAGTTCTATTGCATTGCTTTTTATGCCGCATAGTACAGAGCTATGGATGGCAGCGGGATTATTATGGGTGCTTGATGTATTTGGAAATGTTGCAATGGAACCGTTTCGTGCTTTTGTAGCAGATAAACTTCCGGACAGTCAATTGAATCGTGGATTTATTATGCAAAGTCTTATGATCGGGCTTGGCGGTAGCATTGCTTCTGCATTACCATGGATCCTTAAAAATCTTTTACATGTTGAAAATATTGCTGCAAAAGGTGTGATCGCAGACAATGTGAAATATTCTTTTTTATATCGGTGCATTTTTCTTTTTATCAGCTGTATTATTTACAGTTTTTTCTACAAAAGAATATCCGCCGTCTGATGTTGGCTTTAAGGATAAGGTAAAAGAATCCAATAAAGGTTTTGGAGGCGGAGTAGCAGAGATATTGTCTGCTTTAAAAAATATGCCTCAAAGAATGAAGATCATTGCCCTTGTACAATTTTTTCACATGGCCTGGCTTATTCCTGATGTGGTTTTATTATTCTCTCTCAGTTGCCTATCATGTTTTCGGCGCAACTTCTAATACTGATCCTAAATTTGGCGAAGGAAAAGATTTTGCCGGGTTAACATTGGCATATTACAGCGTAGTCACTTTTATTTTTGCATTTATTACTGCCTTTTATTGCAGATAAGCTGGGAAGAAAACTTACACATTCAATTTGTTTATTGTTTGGGGCTGTCGGGCTTATCAGTGTTGCATTTGTAACCAATAAGTACATGCTTTTTGTTTGCATGACTGGAGTTGGAATTGCATGGACAAGTATTTTGTCAATGCCCTATGCAATGCTGGGTGGTGTATTGCCAAGAGATAAAATAGGAGTGTACATGGGCATATTTAATTTCTTTATCGTATTGCCTGAGATCATTGCTTCATTCTGTTATCCATGGTTGATGAATCATGTTTTGAATAATAATATGCTTGCTGCTGTACAATCCGGCGGTGGTCTAATGATAATTGCAGCTATTATCTGTTTTTTATTTATTAAAGAAAAGAAATTGGGCAAAGCCGATGAAGCTGCCAGCTGCTGAAATGGAAATCCTTGAACAACGATCAGTTTAATACTTATGAAAAAATAATTTTCTTTTTATCTGCTCATTCATTATTGAGCAATCATTTTCTCAAAATTCAATTGAGGTTTATCCGTCCAATTGGTGGGTAGGAATGAAGATGAATAAAATTCAGTTGATGGTCCATGGTCAAAAATGCCAACTAATATGATCCCTGCAGTTTAAACTTCGCTATCCAGGAGGAACTAAGGTTGGCCGATGGAATTATGCTGAAAGGAGTTCATCATGCTGAAAATCCTACTTATGTTTTTCTTGATATAGAAATATGCTAAAACAGCTAAGCCCGGTAATGCGTAAATTTGAATTTGTTATGCCGGGTACTGCATACTATAATTGATTTTGAACTAAAGCCTCGTCGAACTGGTAATGGAACTGCATTTGCTCAAGGCGTCACTCAAAAGATCTTGTTTATTTATTAATGCCTGATCGCTTTAGTAATGGTGATCCTTCAAATGATCGCATTGCCGGAATGAGAGATCAAACACTTAACCGTGATTCAATTTATCATCGTCATGGTGGCGATCTGCAGGGAGTGATCAATCATCTTGATTATTTAAAAGATCTTGGTGTTACTTCCGTTTGGATGACTCCTGTTATCGAAAACGATATGCCAAATAGAACAGAACATGGCTATGCATTTACAAATCATTATAAGATTGAACCAAGATTTGGCGGATCGGTAGCCTATAAAAATTAAGTGATGAATTGCATAAGCGTGGAATGAAATTGATCCAGGATGCTGTTTACAATCATGTAGGTTCTTATCATTTTACCGTACTGGATCCGCCAATGAAAGACTGGCTTCATCAATGGCCTTCATATACTCAAACAACTTATAAAGATCAAACCGTTTTTGATCCTTATGCTGCACCATCTGAAACAAAGCAATTACAGGATGGCTGGTTCGTTAAGCCAAATGCCTGATATGAATCAAAGCAATTCTTATGTAGCAAATTACCTTGATACAACATGCGATCTGGTCGGTTGAAGAATTTGGAGTTGATGGATGGAGAATCGATACTTATGTTTATAACGATCTTAATTTCATGAATCGTTGCAATAAAGCTTTGATGGATGAATATCCAAAGATTACTATGTTTGGCGAAACATGGGTTCATGGTGTTTTAAATCAAAGCTATTTATGTCAGAATAATTTCAATATACCTTTCAAAAGCAATTTGCAGGCAACAACCGATTTTCAATTGTTGTTTTATGGAATTCAACCAGCGCTGAATGAAACTTTCGGATGGACTGAAGGCGTATAATAAACTTTATACAACAACTGCGCAGGATTTTGTTTATAAAGACCCAATGCGTGAAGTGATCTTCTTAGGCAATCATGATCTTCCGCGTTTTTATTCAGTGATAGACGAGGATACGACAAAATATAAAATGGCTTTAGCATGGTTAATGACATTTCGTGGCATTCCGCAATTGTATTATGGAGATGAAATTTTAATGACTGGATTTACAAATCCTGATGGCAATGTTCGTCTGGATTTCAAAGGCGGATGGCCGGAAGACAGGGAAAATAAATTTCACCAAAGAAGGAAGAACTCAAAAAGAGGATAATATTTTTCAATACCTAAAACGTTTTGCGAATTTCAGAAAAAATTCTTCAGCGATCACGACTGGTAAATTAATGCAATACGTTCCTGTTAATGGTGTATATGTTTATTTCCGCTATGATGAAAAACAAACTGTGATGTGTGTAATGAATACAAGTGATAAACCGGCAACGATCGATCTTTCAAAATATGCAGAACGAATGAAAGGATTCACCAAAGCATATGATGTAGCAACAGGAGTTACATTCAATCTTGAGCCAAAGCTTACACTTGGTGAAAAATATTTATTGGTAATGGAGTTAAAGAAATAGTTTATATAAAAATATTCCAGATCGATTGTTGGCCCCATGTGCCCCAATCTTTAGATACTTTTTCTACTGATTGTTTTAATTCCTGCTGCTACTTTCTTTTTCCCTTTAGTTGGTGGTACAATTATATTTTGTATTAACTCCGTTCACCTGCAACTTAGTAGCGATCCAACTGGTAAACATTCTTGGGATCGTGATACCGAGGATCATTCCCGGTAAACCATGAATACCCATTGGGCCGCCGCTTACAGTTATTTCATCCGTATAAAAGCGAATACATACACGCTGTCAAAAATAACAGCCTGCGCTTTTCTGCAAACAAAACCTGCTATCTCACGGGTTTCATTCGGCATAAGTTTCCAGTCCAATTTCATCAAAGAATCAGCAAGTATATAGGTTTGATCAAAAACGAATTTTTGGTTTACTCTTGTGTTATTATTGAAATCATTGTACCAGACATTATCTTCCGCATTATTAGTGCCCCAGGGCAATTTGTCTTTTTCATTCAACCGGTCATATTTGTAAATGGTTTTATTATCATTAAAGGTCAAATGATAATAAGTGGTTGAAAAATTGGGCATTTTATTCTTGAACATTTCACCGAAAAAGCCATCGCCAAACATGCGATGATTGTTTACTCTCACCTCGTATTCGATCATGCCACTATTAATAAACTGCTGTGCATTTGCTGAAATTGCAGTTAGAATTATTATTGAAGCAAATATCTTTTTCATGCGAACTATTTTTAATGATTAAAACATTTTTGCTGGCTTGCCATTCTTTGAAATATTCCATGTTGCCGTCAACAGCCAGAATCTTTTAAGTGTTTCATAATAAGTTTCAGTATAGCTATAGCTGCTGAAATTCCTGTTATAGCCCTTGTTCTGATTTAAAATATCATTTACCTGGATCTTTAATTCAAATTGATTCTCTTTGAAGAATCTTTTAATGAGATAACCATTCCATGTGGTGAAGCTATTGGCATCCGGGAAACGTGGATCTTTTTGGCGCATTTGTAATGATACGTCAGAACCAACTTCCCATTTCTTTGCAAACGTTTTACTTCCGCTGCCATTTAAGTTGATTGACCAATACTGCGCATTGGCACTTGAATTCACTGAAGACTTGGAATCATTCCAACTGAAGCTTGTGGAGAGCCATGCATTATATTTTTCCGGTTTATAAGTATTTGTAGAAACCCGGATACTATAGCTCTTGGTAACGTTTATGTTCTTTACACCATTAATATATTCAACGCTGCGGTTGAAATTATAACCCGGACCAATACCGTTTCTCCAGCCAAATCCTTTTATTTTAAATCCATAGTCAGAATAAAATCTTACATAATAATTTCCGTCGGCATTTACAGTCAGGTAGGTTCTTTTCCCTGAACTATCAACGAAACTCGCTTGCACAAAAGCATTATCAGTAAATCCAAATCCCAGGTTTGTGAACATACTTCTTTCTTTTCAGCACATTATAGAAATTATAGCCAGCATCAAAACTGTGTCTAAACGATTGTTTCAAAAAGGGTTACCGAGATAGACATTCAATGGATCTGTATTTACATGGGTTGGCTGTAATTGTTCTAATGAAGGAGCGGTAGTAGTGCCATTGTAGTTAATGCGAAGACTCTCATTTGGCTTGAATTTATAAGTATAGTTTGCTCTTGGAATAAAGTTCACAAAATTGTAATGAACAATAGTATCTCTTGTCAGATCCTTTTTTTCAAACTGGTTAAAATCAACAGAACCGCCGAACGTAAGACTGTATTTTTTCTTATTGAGCCGGAAGCTTAAAGCCTGGTGTATTTTGAATCCTGTTAAATATGAAAAAATTACTTAATGAATCAACCATCTCATCATATTTGCCATTAATGTTTTTGATATTGGTAAGACGATCACTCTTGTTATTATTATACGTAAATCCATAAGTGAGCTCCATGTAAAAATCTTTTTAAGTGGCTCTGTGTAAGAGATCTTGGTACTTACAGTATTATTGATATTGTCAGTTATATTTTGCTGATCAGTTGTATCACGATCATCAAGAACTCCATTCTTATAATAGTGATTCAGAGAATATAATAACCCGTCAGATTCTGTAGCGATTCCAGTTAAAATCTGCATTGATAGAAAGTGTTCTTGCCAGTTTTTTAAACTTATGCCTCCAAAGCAGGGAAGAGGCTACATTGTTTTTATCGGTGTTGGTTTCACTTTTCCTCCTGGCCTGGTTAATAAATTTTCCCTGGTCATCTAATGTTTCAGTTGAATAATCAACCTGGGCAAGACTTGAGTTATTATTGAAACGTGAGGTCCACTTTACTGAAATTGTTTGAATCAAGATTAAACTCCATCGTCATATTAACTGCATGCTTATTTGTTGAAGTGCGATTGTCAGAGACGCTATTACTGCTCCATGGAGTGGTATTGGGTAAAAAGGTTTGCGAAAAAGTTTTTGTTATTCCCGGTGCAATAACTTTTGAATATTTATAACCGCTGTTAAAACTATTTTTTGCGTTATTAAATTTATCGCTGTAATGAAAACCAGCGTTCCAGTTCTGTGGAATTCCATTTCTGCCACCATTATAATTATCATCACCACCACCTCCTCCAGAAGTAAAGTATATTCCTCCATCATCGGTCATCGTCATATTATCAGCACGCGCCACCATAGTTTTGCGCATCCTGCCAGTCGAGATTAGTTTGCCCGGTATTACTCATTATACCATAAGTAGCGATCTTTCTTTTGTTCTTAAAAAAATTTGCCATTACCGAGTTATCATATTTATCCGGTAGCCCTCCACCTAATTCCGCTTTTCCAAAATAACCCGCCATCTTTTTCATCTTAAGATTGATCGTTTTATCTTTTACACCATCGTCAATACCAGTAAATGCTGCCTGGTCACTTTTTTATCAAACACCTGTACTTCCTGCACCGCATCGGCACGAAGACTTTTGGTTGCAATGCCTGGGTCAGTGCCAAAAATTCTTCTCCATCTACCAATACTTTTGTTACCCGTTCACCCATGGCAGTGATCTGCCCGTTTTTATCAACTGTAATTCCCGGTAATCGTCGCAACAATTCTTCCACATTTGCACCAGGCTCTTACCTTAAAACTATCCGCTGTATAAACAAGCGTATCTCCTTTGATCTTGATTGGAGAACCACTTTTTACAATTACTTCAGAAAGTAATTTGCTTTTGGAGTAAGATGAACGTTGCCAAGATCAGTAGGTGCATCAGCTTTTACTTCTATATTATCATAATAATCTCCCATGTAGGGATGTGTTATTAAAAGAATATAGCTGCCTTCTTTAAGTCCTTGTATTTTAAAATTGCCGTCCTTGTCAGCACGGACAAATTTTACCAAGTACAGAATCCTTTTAGTTAGAACAGAGAATGACGGTGTTAGCCAAACTCCTGTTTTCTGAAGTGTCTTTTAATGTTCCTTTTAAAGTCTGTGATTGTGAAAATGCTGAAGAAGCTATAAATAATAGCAGTAGGCCTGAAATTAGTTTTCTCATGGCGATAACAGTGGTTTAGTTTAATTGATCAATGGTGTTCTCAAAGGGTATGGATCAAACAAGTCGCTAAATTCCTTTATCTAATTGAATTATCAATAGAAATAGCCTTTAATTTTACGTTAAAGGGTCGTACATTCCATAAGCGGAAACCAGAAACAAAGATCGTATGACGCAAAAGAGTAAAAATCCACAAACGGAAAGGAAGAAACAAAGGATCCAAAACCAAAAGCAGTGAAAAAAAGTACGAAGAAGAGAATTTCGTTGATACATCCAAAGCCGTTTGGAACTATTCGATACTTACTGATGATGACGTAACAAATTATCAAAACGGCACGCATTACTACTTTATATAAAAAATTCGGTTCACATTCCATCCAGGTGAATGATGTGTGGGGCGTTTATTTCTGTGTATGGGCGCCAAATGCAAGTTCAGTTTCTGTAAAGGGAATTTTAATGATTGGGCAAATCACACACATGAGTTATATCCACGTTGGGATAAGAGTGGTATTTGGGAAGGCTTTATTCCTGGTTTCAAATTAGGAGAGGTTTATAAATATCATATAATCGGTTATAAAAAAGAGCACATTGATAAAGGTGATCCATTTGCAAATTTTTGGGAGAAGCGACCATTGACCGCCTCCATTTCATGGGACATGTATTATGATTGGCAGGATAAGGAATGGATGAAGAAAGAGAAAAGCATAATTCATTGGAAGCGCCATGGAGTGTTTATGAAGTTCACCTAGCCAGTTGGCAACGGCCCGATAAAAATGATGAAGAATCTTATAACACGTATGACCAGATAACAGAAAGATTAGTTCCTTATGTAAAAGAAATGGGATTTACACATGTTGAGCTGATGCCGGTAATGGAACATCCTTTTGATGGAAGCTGGGGCTATCAATGCACAGGTTTTTGCATCAACATCACGGTTTGGCGATCCGCAGGGATTAATGCGAATGGTTGATGCATTTCATAAAGAAGGAATTGGCGTTGTTCTCGATTGGGTGCCTTCACATTTTCCTTATGATGCGCATGGCTTGTTTATGTTTGATGGCACACATACTTATGAGTATGCAGATATGCGCAAAGGATTTCATCCGGATTGGAACAGTTATATTTTTAATTATAAAAGGGGAGAAGTAAAATCATTTTTAATAAGCAGTGCAAGATTTTGGTTTGATATGTTTCATATTGATGGAATAAGAGTGGATGCTGTTTCATCAATGCTGAAATTAAATTATTCAAGAACACATGGTCAATGGGAGCCGAATGAATATGGTGGTGATGGAAATTTGGAAGCAATTGCATTTATAAAAGATCTTAATGAAACCATCTTCCGCGATTTTCCCGATGTACAAACAATAGCCGAAGAAGCCACTGATTGGCCGGGTGTTTCAAAACCAACATGGAATGGCGGGCTTGGCTTTGGAATGAAATGGATGATGGGTTGGATGCATGATACACTTGATTATTTTAAAATTGATCCTATTCATCGCCAACATCACCAGGATAAATTTGCTTTCAGCATGATGTATTATTATGATGAAAATTTTATGTTGCCATTGAGTCATGATGAAATCGTACACGGCAAAAGCCCAATGCTTTATAAAATGCCCGGTGATGAATGGCAAAAATTTGCGAACCTTCGTTTGCTTTATTCATATATGTGGACTCATCCCGGTGGAAAACTTTTGTTTATGGGTGATGAGTTTGGACAAACAAGTGAATGGAATTATAAATCAGAATTGGATTGGTTTTTGTTGCAACACGACGGTCATCGGTTACTTAAAGATTGTGTGGCCGATCTGAATAAAATTATTGGTTGCAGAACCGGCGCTTTTATCAAAATCAATTTAACATTGATGGGTTTGAGTGGGTTGATTTAAATCATCGGGCAGAGTCAGTTATTTGCTACAAACGGAAAGGGAAGAAAAGACAGACGATCTATTGATCATTCTTAATCTAACGCCAGTCGTTAGAAATGATTGGGATATTTACATTCAGAACAAAGGAATTTACCAAGGAAATTTTCAATTCAGACTCACGAAAATATTGGGGTACAGGGAACGTATTTAATCCTGATATAAGATCCGAACTCGTTGATAAAGATCAAAAACTCTATAAGTTGACACTGAATCTTCCGCCATTAGCCGCCATTGTTTTGAAATGATTTATTTCGGCGTGATTTTAGTTGCAATAAAATATAGAGGTTAAAGGCTATGATTTACCAACTTAAGAAATTACTTTTATCAGGAAGACCGTTTTTTATAATCCTAATATACACCCTATGAGATCTATTTTACTCACCATCTTTGAGCTTTGGAGTTGCGATAGCAACTTACTCGCAGGCAGACAGTGCCAACTTTTTCTTTCAAAAAGCTTTAGCAGAAAAACAAGCAGGACGTAAGCTTGAGGTTTGGAAAAACCTTGACAAAGCTTATAAGTATAATCCTAACGATAAAGCGATCGTTACGGAACTTGCTGATGTTTTAATGAGCCTGAACAAATATGCGCAGGCAAGAGAGATGTACCAGAAGCTGGAGCAGATGGGAGATAATTCACCTACATTGTACAAACAATTATTAAATCTTTCTTTTAATACAAAGCGATTTGATGATGCGATCCTTTATGCTGATAAATTAAAGAAAGCTGATCCTAATGAAAAAGTGGGTTACTTCCTTGGAAAATTTATTACGATAGAGATGATTATGGTCGAAGCAATAAAATATTTGCAGGCTGCAGAAAAAAGAAGATCCGAAAAATGCGGAGATACCTTACCTGATTGCACGCAGTTATGCAGACATGATGAACTACAAACTTTCAGTTCCCTATTTTGATAAGGCGATAGCATTAGCCCCTGATAAAAGCAATTGGATATATGAGCTTGGTCTTATTTACTATGCAATGAATGCAGATAAAGAGTCATTGAAATGTATTTTGCTGGCAGGTGAAAAGGATACAAGAAAGACAACGATTACATGGAAAATCTTGGAGTAGCTTATTTGAATGTAGGCAAGCTTGAAGAAGCCATGGCTATCTTAAAAGATATACTTGCAAAGAAACCAAGCGATCTGAATATTCTTAATATGGTCGCAGAGGCTTATTATTATTCAGGCAAGTACCAGGATGCGATCGATTACTGGGATAAAGTGCTTACGTATGATAAAACAAATGCACAATCACTTTATATGATCGGTATGAGTTACCAGAAAAAAGGAGAGAAGGAAAAAGGTGTTGCCCTTTGCGATAAAGCAATTGAAATGGATCCAGATCTTGCAAAGTACAAACAGAAAAATCAATGCCGGGAATGTAAAATTGACATATGTTTACAATTGAAACCTCCGTCATTCGAGGTTTTAGAGCCAGCTTCTAGAATTAGCTTCGCGCTTTTGCTCAAGCTGTCGCTATCGTCAATTGTTTTGTACTGCAGCCAGTTCTTGCTCTACTATTTGACTGCTGTTGCGTGCCGCAGCGCGTTGCGAAGGGTTCTTGTTCGATATTCAGCTAATAATTGTATTACTCTTTATTATTTCAGTTGCTATAATGCCTTACTCCGACAAGTTCATGAAATATAGTATATCATTTCTCACTCTGATTTCTTTGAGTTGCGCCTTTTTTCACAAAACCCATCTCGAAAGAGAGATTATGGCTCGAATTCACAAACCGGCTTGAGGGGTAAGAGCACTCGGGATTCGTGAAAAGTTGAATATCGATGGCTATTACCAGTATTGGAGAAAAGAGTTCATTGAGGTCAATCCGCAGACCAATACAAAGGGATACATTTTTCTATATAACCTGATTTTTTATGAAGATGGCACGTATCTTATATAACTTTTCTAGTTTTCATGATGCCGACCCGCAAGAACCCCAACATTGACGAGTATTTACAGCAGGTGAGCTGAAAATGGCAAAGGAGATCCATTCTATATCAGTTTTTATTGGGGAATTTGCTATTGCACAACGCATGATACATATAATTACACAGGCTATCAACAACTCATCTGGAGCCCTCTTAATCCTTGGGACGCCGGTGAGACTCGGTTCAAGATAATTGACTCGAAATACTTTTTGGCAACGTTTTTTTATACGCCAAAGATTTTAGGGAAAATGAGTCCTGATGATATTTTGGAAAGAGAAAAGTCTATTGCCGGTTCCAGTTTTGCGACTTATCACCTAGTCGGGAGAGATATTGCCGCCTCTCCTTATAGCCTGGCTAAAAAGGAAAAATTGGGCTTTGGGCGAATGCAAGAAGATTGGAAAAGATACATGGAGTTTATCAAACAATAACTCAGATGGGAAAGCTCTTTTTAATGAAAGTTATTTAACTTATTCACATTCTCTCCGGCACTTTTATTCCCAACAAATCGCATTGCCGAAGCACATTTCGTCCGACGTCATTTCAGAAAGTTTCAATCTTAATTGTTTCTTTTCATCCGACTCAGCATTCATAACTGAATGTTCGGTATAAAATGTATTGAATGCTTTTGCCAACTCAAAAGCATAGATCGCCAAGTACAGATGGATTATGTTCGGTTGCTGCTTGTTCAACAATAGTTGAATATTGTTCAAGTTTCACTATAAGAGCTTTTTCCAATTTTAAAAGACTCCCGACTTCTGACTCCTGACTTCTGACTCCTGACTCCTTTCTCAAAATAGACTTTGATCCTTGCATGTGTGTATTGAACAAATGGCCCGGTAAATCCATGGAAGTCGATTGATTCTTCAGGATTAAAGATCATTCTCTTTTTAGGATCAACACGAAGCAGAAAAACTTTAATGCGCCAATTCCTAAAGTATCATATAGCTCTTTTAGTTCTGATCGCTGTAAAGTCTTTCACTTTGCCTAACTCTTCTGTGTGTCTTGCCGGCGATTGCTACCATTTCATCAACCATATCATCGGCATCTACTACAGTTCCTTCGCGACTTTTCATTCTTCCGGTCGGCAATTCAACCATTCCATAACTCAAATGATAAATTCCTTCTGCACCCGGAAGTTTTAATTTTTCTGCGATCAGCTTTAAAACTTTCAAATGATAATTCTGTTCGTCGCCTATTACATAAATACTTTCTTTGGGTTTATATTCATTGAACTTTTGTTCAGCCAATCCAATATCCTGGGTTATATAAACAGAAGTACCATCTTTCCTCATCACTAATTTTTCATCCAATCCATCAGCGGTCAGATCGATCCACACACTTCCGTCTTCTTTTTATAGAAAACACCTTTATCCAATCCTTCTTTCACAATATCTTTTCCAAGAAGATAAGTATTGCTTTCGTAATAGATCTTTTGAAAATCACTTCCTATACGTTTATAGGTAATATCAAAACCTTCATATACCCAGCTATTCATTTTTTTCCATAGCGCTATAATATCAGGTTTGCCTGCTTCCCAGTCAAACTAGCATTTGTTGGGCAGCTTTCATGATCGGCGCTTCTTTTTCTGCTTCATCTTTGGTCTTACCACTTGCTACCAATTCATCTACTTGTTTTTTGTATTCATCATTAAATTTTACATAATAGTCGCCAACAAAATGATCGCCTTTTATTCCTGTGCTTCGTGGAGTTTCTCCATTTGCAAAAAGCTGCCAGGCGATCATGCTTTTACAAATATGAATGCCCCTGTCATTTACTAATACAGGTCTTGGTTATTTCAGCATCCATTTGCTTTTAAAATTTCCGCTACGCTCCATCCCAAAAAATTATTTCTTAAATGACCAAGATGAAGAGGCTTATTTGTATTGGGTGAAGAATATTCAACCATTACTCTTTTATCGACAGGATTTTCTTTACCAAAGCTTGCATCTGCATAATTCTTTTGTAAGAAACTCAACCCAGTAATTGTTTTGTACATGTCAGGTTTAAAAACCCTTTGATCACATTATAGGCTGAGAAAAAGATCAGGATTATTATTTACAAGATGATCACCGATCTCTTTGCCAAGTTGCTCCGGCGATCTTTTTAATTGTTTAATAAAATGAAAACAAAACCAATGTATAGTCGCCTTCAAATTCTGGTTTGGTCTCATTGATCTGTATATCTTTTTCATCAATGGTCAGACCATAAAGTTCCTCGAGTGTATTTTTGATGCCTTTCTTATTTGTTCTGCAATGCTCATCTCTGCTATGATTTGTTATTCAATTGTTATTTGTAATGCCTGCAAAAATAGTAGTTTCCCGGCGGGTTGCATCTGCAAAAGCAACCTGTATCTTTGCCGGTTCATGAAAGAAGTGGTCTATAACATTAAGGACAGGATCATTGCGCTTATTGATTTCTTTTACCCGCCCTTCAGCAAACTGATGGACAAGGCAAACCTTTCGCTATGCGGCTTGTGGTGGAAGCAATACTGCATTTGATATCATTCTTTTTACGATCATACTTGCATTATGTTTTGCATGAACAGATCGTATCATATTGGATCAATAGCTATTAGTCCGCATATTGCAGCATTCTTATTTTCATTCCCAATCACTTTTGTAACAGGTTTTTCCTGATGCGTTATGTTGTGTTCCCTGAATCTGCCACAACGAGAAAAAGAGTGCAAATGACCAAATACCTTTCCGTTGTATTTGTATGTTTCCTGCTTAATTATGGCTTTCTGAAATTATTTGTTGAGGTTTTTGGCTGGTGGCCACTCCCTGCAAAGATCGCAACGACATTCTTTGTGGTTGCATTCAGTTATTTTTCACAAAAGAAATTTGCATTCAGGGTAAACTGATCATTGCAAATTAAAATTCATTGCATCTACTTTTATCACCAGGTCACCGTTTGCATTACTGCGTATAATGAAATAGTCCGTTAACGGATAGAAGCCGGAAATTTTCAGATCTATTGATTGAGCCAATACTTTTTACACCTTTGATCCATTCTGTATTTAATTGTTTATTGATCAGAATTTTTGCAGTATCTGATATAATTTGAAAGATCAAACCGTGATACACGGGCAATTTCATTAATGATACGTTTATTAAAAAGCCAATCCGCTGATTTCAATAAAAGACTTTTTGTTTTCACATCAAAATCAAATATCTCTTACTTCGATCATTTTTTTGTTAGCATCATAAAAGGTTTGCCGGTAAAATAGGCAACGCACCACTGTTGCTTCCCGAAAACCCATTTTAATAATAAGCTTTTCATTCCCGGTTCCGTAGATCCTGCAATCTTCTACAATAAGAACTCTTTGCTTTGTCCTTCTCGAAAGATCAAATTCTTTTTCCTTTTAATTGTGCATTTATAATATTACTTAGTGAATCGTAATTTAAAACGGCATCTAAGAAAATA
>ERZ1370068.7277-contig-6205_pt1 | contig 26573 bp, 47 predicted proteins | sample MGYA00561227_ERZ1370068 | MGnify/ENA primary metagenome ERZ1370068 (study PRJEB38410, sample SAMEA6850437) | metagenome | study: Metagenomic assessment of the ecological functions of the soil: analysis of the soil microbiota associated with the...
ATCCGGCCTCGGCCAGCAGCTTCTTGGCCGCCGCCGGATCAAACGGATCGTCCTTGATGCTGTCGTTGTACGACCACATCGTGGGCGGGATCGGGTTCTTGGCCGCGATGCCGGTCGACAGATAGACGGCGTCGATGATCGCCTTCTTGTCGATCGCCATGCTGATGGCCTTGCGCACGCGCACGTCGTCGAAAGGCTTCTTCTGCGTCTGGAAGCGCCAGATAGCCGACGTTGAGGCCCGGCTGTTCCAGGATCGTGACGTTCGGATCCTTCTTGATCGCGTCGATGTCGGCCGGGTTCGGATACGGCATCACGTCGCATTCGCCCTTCTGGAGCTTGGCCCAGCGAACGGATGCATCCGGCGTGATCGAATAGACGAGATCGTCGATCTTCGCCTTGCCGCCCCAGAATTCGGGGAACGCCTTGTACCGGATCACGGCGTCTTTCTGGTACTGCACCAGATAGAACGGGCCGGTGCCGATCGGATCCTGGTCGATCTTCTCGGGCGTGCCGGCCTTCAGCATCGCATCCGCATATTCCTTCGACTGGATGGCCGCGATACGCCATCGCGAGATCGGCGAGGAAAGGTGCTTCCGGCTGGTTGAGCGTGATCTTGATGGTGTAGTCGTCGACCTTCTCGACCGACTTCAACAATTTCGGCATGCCCATGTCGCCGAAATAGGAATGATTCGAGCTCGTCACCTTGAAATACGGATTGTCTTCCTTCCATTGCCGTTCGATCGAGAACATGACGTCGTCGGCATTGAAGTCCCGCGTCAGGCTTGAACGACTTGGACGTCGAGTGCCACTTCACGCCCTTGCGCAAGTTGAAGGTGTAGGTGATGCCGTCCGGCGAGATCGTCCATTTGTCGGCGAGGCCAGGCACCACTTGCGTGCCGCCGCGCTCGAACTCGACAATGCGGTTGTAGATCGGCTCATTGCCGTCGAACGACGTGCCGGTCGTGTTGACGCCGGGATAGAAGTTTTCCGGGCTGCCTTCCGAGCAGAAAACCAAGGTTTTGGCGGAAGCGGCCGAAGCTGCCACGAGCGCCGAAGCGCAGACGGCGGCGAGCAGGATTGATCTGTCCACTGTTGGAACTCCTGGTGAATTCTCTCGGCGCGGTTGACACAGGCTGCGCCAAAGACGCCTGAGACGAGCTTGCGATTGGGTGTTGCTGCTGTCAATGCGTCCCGAGGCGACGCCTCGCCGAAACATCCATTGAAATACACGGTAGATCGCGGACAGCTTCCCGACATCCTGGCTAAACGCAGCGACGTGTTGTCACCTCGCATGGGGTCGCAGCTACGAAGCACGCGTCGAGCCGAGAACAGCGTAAGCGCTCGGGTTCAACCTAAGGTGCTGATCCCTGGCACCACCAAGCAAAGCTGAAAGATACCTGCCGAGGTCTGCGAGTTGGATTGAGGAGATGGAGAAACGGTCTCGCCGTCGCATCCGTGATCTGGTGGCACTAGCGGCCTCTCAGGGCCTATCCGAGAATGAGATCGGGTGCGCGCGGATATCCATGATGGCCAGGAGCATAAACCCTCCGTGCAAGGGCCGGATACAGAAGCGCAAGACCAATCGTCTCCAGATCATCAAATCCAGCTTGCAACGCACGGCCGGTCCATACAAAAGTGCCACGCTTCAGTGGATACCGCTGTACCGGGCGATCGGATCGAACGACAGGCCCACAGGAGATTGCGGGAGGCAGCGCCGTTGAAGGTGTTGCATTAGCGCGGCGGAGTTGCCGCATTTCCTTTGATGATATTGGCGACAGCATTGCCGCTACGTAAGCACCGCATCTCGCGGCCTCCGTATCACCGGGAGAACCGAAATTGTCCCAATCAGTTCCGCTCCGCTAAATTCAACGTTATCCTGTGCGGGGCGCGCCGCAACGAAACTCACGGGTTAAGCTTGATGTCGGCAACGCGGAGTTAATTCTGGAACCGCAAACAAAAGACCGCCCGAAGGTCTCTCTGCATATCTGATCGGAATCAGACTGGGCGAAATGCGGCTTGTCTGATTGCGACGGCGATAGGCCATGAAGCCGATGCCTGCGAAGCCTAAAACCATCATGGCCCACGTGGCGGTCTCCGGAATTGATGGTGGTATCCCGCCGCCGAGAACTGCACCTGCTTGAACTCGTCAGCCTCTCCCCGGCGCCGAGACAATGAGCGGATCGCCAACGATCATTGCGCAGCGGGGAGATCAAAAGCTACTATATCTATAACATTCGCAAGGCCTGTACCTGTTGGCGGCGATCCCAAGGCGGAAAATCGCGACGACTACGATGCTGATCTCGAGCACAATCGCAACACCTCGCTCAAATGCGTCAAGGGCAATGATGGCAACATACGCAACGTAACTGCCGCTATGCTGCGGTCTCGGAAGACGGTGGCATCAATATCGGCTCATGAAAGAGCAAGCTCTTAGTCCCAATCAAGCGCGGGATTAACGCGGGCCAGGAAAATTTCATGCCAGTGACCGTCGGCTATTGTAACCGTTGGTCCGTCTGAAGGCTGTTGGATAGCCGAAAGAACCGGGCGTGCGTGCCCATGCAGCCATCGATTCCTGGGCAGGGTTAGAACTTTGCCTGGCCACGAGATTAGGCTGAGCGGCACGACGGCAATTTGCCTGTCGCTGGCCGCTTGATGTCGTTGTTGTCGCTGACGGGCCACTCGGCTGAACAGGCGCTCTTGCTGAGTCGCAAATCGCATTTGCCGGCCGTAGCTCAAATGGTGGTTCTGGTTCACGAAGGTCGAAAAATGCCTTGATCTTTCAACGGGGATTGACTGACACTCTCTCCGCCATTTATATCGATTAACAAATCAAAAATCTAGGATATTTGGAAGAACTAGGCGCTCGGTCCCCAAATCAGTCCCCAAGCACTGCGCAGTCCACCGCTATTTCGGTTCCGGAATAGGCCCGCAAATAAGCGCGGGCTCGTTCAGCGGTTCACGGGATTCGCCCCGTATGATCGTCATCAGCTGCTGGTCGGTCATTGCCTCAAGTTGGACGTCGCCGCGCTCTATTACCTGCGCCTCACTTACCGTCCAGCCTGTCCCCCACCCCTTTGATGGCTTGCAAATCGCTACCCTCTGCCATCTCAATCAGTTTTCGGGCGATGGCACGCAAGTGGCGCAGATCATTGCCGTTGCAGATTTCCATCCGCAGCCCATCCGTGAACGGCTTCTGTTGGTTCGGTGAGCCAATTGGTCTGCCCATGGTATCCCGTCTCCCGCTGCAGCGTCGCTTTTCAGTGCCACCACGGAGGTCCGTGGTCGATTTTAAACGATCTCGTCCCTCATATCGCCACGCCGGCTCTCTTCCCTCAATTGGGGGACGACTAGAAGTTTCGGAGATTGCGTAACGTCGGTTTGCCGACTGCCCATGGCGATCCGCATGGAGTCGGTGTCGCTCAACTGTTCCACGCGCGCCACCCGTTCGTCCAATTCCGGGGGGTGATACGCCCCTCACGTGAGAAACGTTGGTCAGTGTGGGATTTGCATGAAAACGAGGAAGTCTACTATGCGGTTGTCTAAAGTCGCCGCTTTGGCGCTTATCGTTGGAGCTACAAGCCTAATGTCCGTGTCTTTGGCGCGGGCCGCTTCTGACTGTTCAACATCAGTAGACACTAGCGGATTGGGGCGAGAATTCGACCGGCTACATTGATGTCGCGTCCGGGGAAGTTGCCTATTTCCGATCAGGATGCGCGGCACGGTGAGTAGCTCGGACATTTCACAAAAGCCGGTCACACGGCAAGTTGAAAAGGCTCAACATATCTACTTACGAATACACGGCGAAGGCTAGATATAAGGGAAGCGATACTTTTGCCATCAAAGCAACGGGGCAGGGGCCGACGGCTTCTGGCACGTCGGTAATTACTGTGCACGCGACGATCAAATAGCGTTCCTCGCGTCCATTGCGTGGCCCGGAAGCGGAACGACAGGTCTAGCCAAGGCGGCCCGCAGTCGCGCCCCAGTCCGCGACCTATTTGGGAGTTCGGTGGCGGGCGCGATCCGATTGATGATCAATAACGCGAGCAACACTCCCCTTGCAGGCACGAAGACAGGCACGGCAATGCCAACGGTGAAGCGCGGCGAACGTAACTCCACCGGTCATCCCCATGACCAATAACCCGTTCGCTTCCGCCCCTTCGATTAATGCCGTTTCGCAGCGCGTACTTCTTCACCAAGTTAGCCTTGAAGCCAAATATCTTGCCAATCTCACGATAGGTAGCGTGCGACGAACGGCAGAGTGTCAAAAACTGCTTCCGCTGTTTCGCTGTAGATCGGACCACCTCGCGCGCGTTGACCAATAAGGCGTCCTGATCCCCATGGCTTTCTGCGCGCTTGAATATGGAGGTGTAGCTCACGCCCAACTTACGAGCCAAGGCAAGGAACGAAAGGTTTTGGTTGTTTAGAATTGCATCCCGCAACTCTTGGTCTCGTTTGGCGGAGAAGGGAAAAGGTCCACGGCTCACCCTATACCGCTTCGCGATACTGATGACGGTCCTTTCGTGGATCAGCCATCGCTCTGCAATTTCGTAGTAAGGAGCCGAGAGTGGCCTGAATTTCGGCAACGACCGCCTTTAACTGATCGGCTGTCAACCAATCCCTCGCCGCAGCCAAGTGTTCGCGGTGTGCCGCGCCTCCATTTGTAGTCGTTCGGAAAGCCCCTTCGCATTGGCTATGCCGCTCGCTGCCACAAGCGGATGCGATTGCCATTCTGGCCGCTTAGGGGCGAGAGGTCAGTCGTGCTTCATCGAGTTATACGCTGGCGGATATCAAGCCATCTTTCGATAACGACACCAACATCGTCCACGACACCTCCAAGTGAGGCGGCACTTTCCAACTGTAAGAAAGTCATCGAACGTGACGTAGAAGTATATCGGAAGAAGGCCCAGTCCATCGGAATGCACGACGGCGCTCGTTCGGCTTACGTCGTAAGCCACAATGGGCATTTCTCGGCCGCCATCAAAGAACAGCAGGCCATCCATGGCATGTTTGATCATCGGCAGTCCAATCCGTACGTTGCCGCGCTGGCTTTGGTACTTTGAAGAACCACGTGATGCAGCGCCGATGATATCGCTCTGCAATTGTCCCGAAAATCGGGAACCCGACTTACGGTTAAATGGCCGATTTTAAGAAAACTTTTGCAAGCACCGTCAATAGCGAGTGACCCGTCTCTAGGAGATGAGCCAGAGCACTCGTGCAGGAGTGCTGGTTGGACATTCATCCGCCTTAGTGCGCGCGGGTCCTGTAGTCTTTATGATCTGCCCCGTCTAATTCCCGCATCGATGCTGATCGCGAGATAACACCGTCAGAAGGAATTCTTTGCCGACGGATTTTTCCCTCCCCACGGCATCCCCCGACCGTCCAAATCCAGAAATTGTTTGATGCGTTCCCCGGTTAACGGCGCATTCAGCCATTTTGCCTATTCGCGCAGACATGACGTTCGTTAGCGCGGCGTGTCTCACCGATCCGAAATAAATTCGGCGAACTGCTCCAGTTCGTCCATCACGCTTTCGAGCCGTGCGAGCCGGTCGGGCGTGATCGATCTGGACGCGGCGAAACGTGTCGGTCGGGGTGCTGGTAGTCGCGACCGTTGGGTGCGGCGGCAACGAGCGTGCTGATGGCCGAACGCAGCCCGTTGATGGCGAGGAGGTGCTGTTCCAGCAGTTCGCCCGGCGAGGTGCCGTTGGGGTTGATGGTTGGCTTGGTGACGATGGTTTCCCCTGCGAAGCGGACAATTTTGCTGGCCGGAATTGGAACACTGGGCTGTGTGGTCGCAATAACGGCAATGTGCGGCTTTGGCTGCATATTTTATACCCATCCTGCGCGGTTAATACTTCATTAACTATGTCCGAGCACCATTCGTTCGTCCCTTCTGGACACGTGTGTGCGAGCGAGAAGCCGTCACCGTTTTGTCCCGGTGACGGCTTTTTTCCTTTTCCGAGCCGTGGAGTAGAGCCATGTCTGAACTGGACAAGGTGCAGCCTGGGGTAAATTTGCTTTCCGCATTCACATCGACGATTGCCGTCGCCTTAGCCTTAGGCTTGCCGATGGCGGTAGCGATTATCTGGGTTTGCTCCTGATTTCCTCGCCTGGCCGGAGGGCAAGGCACTTGTTTGACCTGGTGGCGATCAGAGAAAGCCGTTGACGGAAAAATCCGCCGACAAACGGCGCGTTGGCGGGTTCTTCGGACCGCACGTTATCCTTGAGGAATTACGCAGCCGCGTTCCTCGATACCTCGATGAGGTCGATCATGGCAAACTGATCTATCCGGCCTGCAAGCGGGCACTTTCGGATTTGGATGGCGATGTCCGCTCCGTTTGGGATCACACCCGACTAGAAGCGATGCGATATGTGACGATGGTACCGAGGCCGGAATTTGAGTTGCTAAGCGATGCAGACCGACAAATCGAAATGATGAACGCTTACCTGTTTCAGCGCCCTCACGATGAGACCGTGATCGATTTCACTGGAACCGCGACGACCGATTTTGCGATTGCTATTTTGGCTGGCCTCAATTGGCTGACACATTGCGCTAAATTGTCCGGCGTTCACCCAAGTAAGCAGTCAGGCACTATTCGGAATTTTAGAAAGATTGTCACGCTTGCCCACAGTTGGTGGCTAACTGAGGGTGCGGGCGAACGGTCCAGCCAACTGTTGGCGAATGGAGAGCAGCCACCTCTAATGCTTTATTTGGTTTGGTCCGACTATACGCGGCTCGCAAAACATATCGCGGCGGCTACGGTTTTTGGATCGTCAATTAATCGTGCAGCAAAATTGGTTGCGTTGCCTGCCGATCTCATTCCTCGTTTCGAGGCTGCGCAGGATCCACTCGAATTGATGCCGACACAGCGCGATCTTTGATTCAATTGTGAAAAGCGGGTCAGAGCCAAGCGATTGCAGGCCACGAGTGGGAAAGACTCAAGGATGCGGCAATGCTGTTATTCGAACAGCGGTGTGTAGTTTACAACGAAGTTGGATCAGCCGGGATCGGCGAGGTATCTCCCTCCCTGAGCAGAGCGGCCAGTTCAGGTTTGCCTGTGGTCTTCGATATCAATCTGGATTGTCACGCAGCCTTGGCCCTCCCGCGTCGCGGCTTTCTCAGCCAGCACCCACTTCCAGATCCGACCCGCGCTTCGCCATTGCACCATCTTTCCAGGGTTGACTCGGTTCGCTCAAAAGAACAAAGTAGGAACAAGAAAAATGGAAGGGTTTGAGCGAGCCACGGATGCGGACGCTGCAATTTCGCCTGCAGTTTCGCATGACAAGCAGTTCGGGCGCGAAGGGCTCGCACAGTCTTGCGGAATAATTTCAAAGCCTCCATGATGAGCTTCCATTTTGAGTAGATCGTGATGAAATTTGCAATCGGAGCGGTAGTTGTAGCGTTGTGCCTGATTGCAGCGTCTTCAACCTCCAGCGCACGTGGCCTTTATGGCTCAATCAATTGTCGGCAACTGGAAGGGCGGGGCGTACACGAACGACCAGAGCGGCGCGTTTTCGCATTGCGCGGCGGGCACGCAATATGTCAGCGGCATCTATTTTGTGGTCACGATCGACGACAAGGCGGGATGGAGCCTGGGATCTCGCCCACGAAAAATGGACGCTGCCCACCGGGCAGGCATTCCTGATTGCGCTAACGTTCGATGGTCAGACGCCACTTCAACGTTCACGGTGTTCCGATCGCCGATAAATTGCTCCAGGTGCCGATGCCGGATAATTCGTCGCTCATCGCGCAATTCCGCAAAGCTAAGGCGATGACGGCGCTTTGCGCAGCGGCAACTCCTTCCAGTTCAAGCTCGATCAGACCGCGCAATTGTTGCCGACGCTGGCGAATTGCGTGGCCAAAGGTGAAGCAATTCGGCGTCGCCGCCGCAGGTGATTTTTCGGTTGCGCTCGCGGCGGCAAAACCGGTGGCCGCAACCGCGCCGCCGGGCACGGCGCCTGCCAAGCCGGAAAAGACCAGCACCCAAACAGGAACCGGCTTTCTGGTCAGCACCAGCGGGCACGTCGTCACCAATCAGCACGTCGTCGATGGTTGTGTCGGGGATATTCAAGGCAGCTTGACCGGTGAGGCGCCGGTCACCCTACGTGTCGTTTCAGGCGACGAGAGGAACGACTCTTGCCCTGCTGCAGGCTGCTGGTACGTTCAAGGACGTGGCCGTCATCAAGGACAAGGCGATCCGATCCGGTGATAGCGTTGTGGCGATCGGCTATCCATTTCATGGATTGCTGACATCCGACTTCACGGTCACCACCTGGATCGTAAGTTCACTCAGCGGCATCCTGAACGACACGCGCTTTCTGCAGATCAGCGCCGCGGTCCAGCCGGGCAACAGCGGCGGGCCGCTGATGGCCGCAAGCGGCGAAGTCGTCGGCGTGGTTTTGCTGCGAAACTGAATGCGCTGAAGTTCGTCAAGGCGACGGGCAACATCCCCGAGAATATCAATTTCGCCATAAAGACCGGCGCGCTGAGGGATTTTCTGGACAACAGCGCGGTGGCGTACCAAACGGCTGATCTGAAAACCGAATTGAAGACGGCTGATATCGCGCGCAACGCAAGGGCATTTACGCTCCTGATTTCCTGCAAGGCGAAAGCGCCGGCCGAGAGCGCAAAGAACTAGCGGCGCCAGGCTCAATGCGCACCTCTTGTCATTGGAGTTTCGTCCGCTCCTGCTGTTGAAGTCCATTCAGTGCGCCTGAACGGGCAGTTGTAGGCAAACGCTCGGCAGACGGTTATGCTCTGATTAGTTGATGGAGGAAGCTCATGGCAAAGCTGAATATCAACGGAATGGTAAGAGATGTGCCGGTCGAGGCCTGACACGCCGCTGCTTTGGGTTATTCGGGAACAGGTCGGCCTGACCGGCACCAAGTACGGCTGTGGTGTCGCCCAGTGCGGCGCCTGCTCGGTTCACATCAACGACGAGGTGCAGCGCTCCTGTTCGATTGCCGTGGGCGACGTGAAAGCCCACCGATATGATCGTCACCATCGAGGGGTTGTCGGTCGGTTCATCGCATCCCGTGCAAAAGGCCTGGGCCGCGGTCGACGTTCCGCAATGCGGCTATTGCCAGTCCGGGCAGATCATGGCTGCCGCGGCGCTGCTGAAGAAGAATCCCAGGCCGACCGACAAGGACATCGATGAAGCGATGACCAATATCTGCCGATGCGGCACCTATCAGCGCATCCGTCGAGGCCGTGCATCTGGCATGCCGACGCGGGCACCACCGGACAGGGCCTCGGGAGGGTAGCCATGAAAAGTACGGTCTTGGCGAAGCGCACGAAACTCTCGCGCCGCAAGTTCATCGTCGGCTCGGCAGCCGTTGCCGGCGGCGGCCTGGCGCTCGGATTCAAGCGTACCGTTCGGCGTCCGGCTCGGCGCAGGCGCAGGCGCGCCGCGAGCTGAAGTCAACATCTGGGTTGCGATCAAGCCCGACGATACCTGCGTGATCCGCATCGCGCGTTCGGAGATGGGGCAGGGCACGCTCACGGGCCTTGCGCAGCTCGTGGCCGAGGAACTGGAGTGCGACTGGAACAAAGTGACGACCGAAGGCATCATCGCCGGGTCGCAATCTCGCGAGCAAGCGCGCCTGGGGCGAGATGGGCACCGGCGGCAGTCGCGGAATCCGCACGTCGCAGGATTATGTTCGGCGTGGCGGGGCGGCGGCGCGCCTGATGTTGCTGCAAGCCGCGGCCGACCAATGGAATGTGCCGGTCGGCGAGCTGACCGTATCCGACGGCGTCATCACGCACGCGGCGAGCAAGCGCTCGGTCCGTTACGGCGAGGTCGCGGCTGCAGCGGCCAAGCTGACGCCGCCGGATCCCAAGACCATCAAGCTCAGGGATCCCAAGGACTGGAAGATCGCCGGCAAGCCGCTCAAGCGGCTCGATACCGCGGACAAGCTCGACGGCAGCAAGATCTTCGCCATCGATCTGAAGCCTGCCGGGCATGCTCAACGCGGCCATCAAGGCCTGCCCGGTATTCGGCGGCACGCTCAAGAGCTATGACGAGAGCAAGATCGCCGGCATGCCCGGCGTGAAGAAGGTGGTAAGGGTGCAGGATACCGCCGTCGCTGTTGTCGCCGATACGTGGTGGCGCGCCAGGAAGGCGCTCGATGCGCTTCCGATTGTCTGGGACGAGGGCGCGGCGGCGTCGCAATCAAGCGCGACGATCGCGGACATGCTCAAGGATGGCCTCAACGCAACCGCCACCAATGGCGATCGGCGGAACGGCGACGCGCTGAAGGCGATCGGCGAAGCCGCCAGGAAGGTTGACGCGGTCTATTCGACGCCTTTCCTCGCGCACGCGACGATGGAGGTGATGAACTGCACCGTGAAGCTCTCGGCCGACAAGGCTGAAGCCTGGGTTCCAACGCAAAACCTGGAGGCGTCGCTGGCTGCCTTGTCGGAAGCGTCCGGCGTTCCGCTCGACAAATGCGAAGTCCACCGGCATGATCTCGGCGGCGGCTTCGGCCGCCGCGGCGGCACGCAGGACTATGTCCACCAGGCGGTCGAAATCGCCAAGGCAATTCCCGGACGTGCCGATCAAGATGATCTGGAGCCGCGAGGAGGATCAGGCGCACGATTTCTACCGGCCGATCTCGCAATGCAAGTTGTCGGCCGGCCTCGACGCCGGAGGCAACCTGGTAGGCCTGCACGTTCGAGTCTCCGGCCAGTCGATCAATGCCATGCTCAATCCGAAAGGCATTGTCGATGGCAAGGACCTCCGCCAGCTGCAGGGCTACTCCGCTACGCCTGGCGACGCGCAGCTTGGCTACAGCGTGCCCAACTTGCTGATCGAATATGCGATGCGCAACACGCATGTTCCGGTCGGACCCTGGCGCGGGGTCAACACCAATCAGAACGGCGTCTATATGGAATGCTTCATGGACGAGGTGGCGAAGGCGGCGGGCAAGGATCCGCTCGAGTTTCGCCGTGCGCTCATGAAGGATTTTCCCAAGCATCTCGCCGTGCTCAATGCCGCGGCCGAGAAGGGTGATTGGGGCAAGCCGCTGCCGGCGGGCGTGCATCGCGGTATCGCGCAGTTCATGGGCTATGGCAGTTACTCGGCTGCCACCGCCGAGGTCTCGATCAGCCCGCAGGGCAAGCTCAAAGTTCATCGCATGGTGCTGGCGCTCAATTGCGGCCATGCCGTCAATCCCAGGCCAGATCGAGGCCCAGGTGCAGGGATCGGTCGGCCTTCGGTCTCACCGCCACGCTCTATGGCGAAATGCCGGTCGAGAACGGGCGGATGACAAATCTCAACTTCGACAGTTATGAGATTATGCGTCTTGCCGAGATGCCGAAGGTCGAAACAGTGATCGTGCCGACTTACGACTTCTGGGGCGGCGTCGGGGAGCCAACCATCTGCGTCGTGGCGCCAGCCGTACTCAACGCCATTTTTGCGGCAACCGGCAAGCCGATGCGCAGTCTGCCGCTCAAGAACGTAAAGCTGGTATAGCGCCGCCGATGGTGCTGTGTTCCGCGATGTCGGTGGAGAAGCTTGCCTCTGCATGGCTGCCAAGTTCAGGCCGTCGTGGCATGTGGCGGCGACGCTCTCGCCGTGATCGAGCCCCTTGCGCGAGTTTAACCCAGCTCCTCAAAAATCCAGCGGCGCGTTGTCGACCACTTCCTTCATGACGAAGAAGGTTCGGGTCTGGCGTACGCCGGGCAGCGCAATCAGCTGGTCGCCATGGATGCGCTTGAAATCGTCGACGTCGCCGGACGCGGATCTTCAGGAAATAATCGAAGTCGCCGGCCACCAGGTGGCAGTCGAGCACGACATTTCAGTTTGCGCGACCGCCTGTTCGAACGATCGCAAAACTCTCTGGCGTCGAGCGGTCGAGCACGACGCCGACCATGACCAGCGCGCCCGGTCTGACCTTTGCGCGGCGCAACCATGGCCCGGACCTCGCCGATATAGCCCTCGTCGAACAGGCGCTGGGTCCGGCGATGGCAGGTAGCGGCGCTGACGCCGGCCTTCGGCCAGTTCGGCATTGCTGAGCCGCCCGTTGTTCTGCAGCAGACGCAACATCTTAAGGTCGACGCGATCCAGTCGTCTGCTCACGGAAGATTCTTCCATAATTGAGCGAATCAGTGGATGAATATCTACCAATTCTGGTTGGCCATGCAACGAAAACCAAAAATATCGGACCGAATTTAGAGAGCACCTTTCCGGTTCCGGTGATAGGCGTTTCCGCCAGACTCACGACATCAACGGGGATGACGCATGCTGGAAAAATTCGAACGCTATCCGCTCACCTTCGGGCCGACCCATATCGAGAAGCTCGACGCGGCTGACGCGCATCTCGGCGGCAAGGTCGAACTCTACGCCAAGCGCGAGGACTGCAATTCCGGGCTTGCCTTCGGCGGCAACAAGTTGCGCAAGCTCGAATACATCATTCCCGACGCGATCGCGTCCAACGCCGATACGCTGGTCTCGATCGGCGGCGTGCAGTCCAACCACACCTGCATGGTCGCCGCGGTCGCGGCGAAGATCGGCATGAAATGCCGCCTGGTGCAGGAAAGCTGGGTGCCGCATGAGGACGCTGTCTACGACCGCGTCGGCAATATCCTGCTCAGTCGCGATGATGGGCGCCGACGTCCAGATGGTCGATGAAGGCTTCGACATCGGCATTCGCCAAAGCTGGGAAGAGGCGATCGCGGACGTGAAGGCCAAGGGCGGCAAGCCCTATGCGATCCCGGCCGGTGCGTCCGTGCACAAATATGGCGGGCTCGGCTATGTCGGCTTCGCCGAGGAGGTTCGTGCGCAGGAAAACGGAACTCGGCTTCGCCTTCGACTATATCGTGGTCTGCACCGTCACGGGATCGACTCATGCCGGCATGCTGGTTGGCTTCGCCAGGGATGGCCGCGAGCGCAAGGTGATCGGTATCGACGCCTCGTGCACGCCTGACTCAGACCAAGGCCCAGGTGCTCGAGATCGCCCGCAACACCGCTCAGCCTGGTCGAGCTCGGCAAGGAGATCGTCGCAGACGACGTCGTCCTGATCGAGGACTACGCTTATCCGGCCTACGGCGTTCCATCGGAAGAGACCAAGGAAGCGATCCGCCTCTGCGCGCGGCTCGAAGGCATGATCACCGATCCGGTCTATGAGGGGAAATCCATGCAGGGCATGATCGACCTCGTGAAGAAGGGCTTTTTCCCCGAGGGCTCGAAGGTGCTCTACGCGCATCTCGGCGGCGCACCCGCGATCAACGGATACGCCTATACGTTCCGCAACGGTTGACGCCGCGGGGGAGCCGTGCTCACCCCGCCGCTTTCACCAGCGAGATCAGTTCGTCGCCGTAATGCTCGAGCTTCTTGTCGCCGATGCCGGCGATGCCGCGGAGTTGCGCTGAGCGTCGCCGGGCGTGAGGCGGCGATGCCGTCGATCGTGGAATCGTGCAGCACGACATAGGCCGGCACGCCGCGCTTGCGCGCGATCTCGGAGCGCCACGCCCTGAGCGCGGCGTGCAAGGTCGCATCGGCGGGTTCACCTTGGCCGGCCGGCCGCGGCGCGCAGATCGCCGCGCCGCGATTTGATCGCGGGTCGCGCGGATGCGCGTGCCGGCGGACGCGCTCGCGCAGCCATATCTCGGTCTCGCCTTTCAACACGCCGCGCGCGGTCTCCGTCAGCTTCAGCGCGCCAAAGCGCCTCGCTGTCGGCCTGCAGATGGCCCATCGCCACCAGCTGGCGCAGCGCGGCGCGCCATTGCTTTTCGTTGAGCTCGCGGCCGATGCCGAACACCGAGAGCTTGTCGTGCCCGAATTGCGTGACCCGTTCGGTCAGGCGGCCGACCAGCACGTCGATCAGATGCATGGCGCCGAAACGCTGCCCGGTGCGATAGGCGCAGGACAACAGCTTTTGCGCGATGACCTTGCCGTCGCGGAGCTGCGGCGGCGACAGGCAGTTGTCGCAATTGCCGCAATTGGCTGCGCTCGACGGCTTCGCCGAAATAGCCGAGCAGGCGGCTGCGCCGGCAGCCTGCGGTCTCGGCCAGGCCGACCAGCGCGTCGAGCTTGCCGACCGAGACGCGCTTGAACGCATCCGAGCCGGTCGATCTCGTCGATCATGCGGCGCTGCTGCACGATGTCGGACAGGCCATACGCCATCCAGGCGCTGGATGGTTTGCCGTCGCGCCCCGCGCGCCCGGTCTCCTGGTAATAGGCCTCGATGCTCTTCGGCAGATCGAGATGCGCCACGAAGCGCACGTCCGGCTTGTCGATGCCCATGCCGAACGCGATGGTGGCGACGATCACGACGCCGTCCTCGTTGATGAAGCGATCCTGGTTGCGGGCGCGCTAAGCCGGCGTCGAGGCCCGCGTGGTACGGCAGCGCCGGTATGCCGGTCCTGGTCAGCGCGGCGGCGATATCCTCGACCTTGGCGCGCGACAGGCAATAGACGATGCCGGCGTCGCCGGAATGGCGCTCGGCTGATGAAGCGCCTTGAGCTGCGCCGGCGCGTTCTGCTTGTCGACGATCTCATAGCGGATATTCGGCCGATCGAAACTCGCGACAAAGCTCGGCGCGCCGGTAAGCCCGAGCCGCTCGGCGATCTCCTTGCGCGTCAGTTCGTCGGCCGTGGCGGTCAGCGCGATCCGCGGCACGTCCGGAAAGCGCTCCGACGATCACCGACAGGCCGATATATTCCGGGCGAAAGTCATGGCCCCATTGCGACACGCAATGCGCCTCGTCGATCGCAAACAGCGCGATGTCGGCGCGGTCAAGCAGCGCGAGGCAGCGCGGCGTCAACAGCCGCTCGGGCGCGACGTAGAGCAGATCGAGATCGCCGGCGATCAGCCGCCGCTCGACCGCGGCGGCTTCGCTCGAACGACAGCGTCGAATTCAGCACCGCCGCCTTGACGCCGGCCTCGATCAGCCCGGCAACCTGGTCGCGCATCAGCGCGATCAGCGGCGAGACCACGATGCCGCAGCCTTTGCGCAACAGTGAGGGCAGTTGATAGCACAGCGACTTGCCGCCGCCGGTCGGCATCAGCACCAGGCAGTTGCCGCCTTCCGTGACATGCCGCACGATCTCTTCCTGCGCGCCGCGAAAGGCCGGGCAGGCCGAACACGGAATTGAGGACGGATAGCGCGTCGGGTGCTTTTCCCGGGATGACGGGTTGCAGGGGCAGGCATGGGGTTGGGCGATCCGGTAGGCGGCTGCGAGTGACCGGCCAACGCTGGCTACCGGCCTGGTTCTGATTCGGGCAATCAGTTATATTCGCTGCCAAGCCGGTATCGAGCAAATTATCGGCGAGATTGCCCGCGAATCCCGGCCTACTGATAGCGTCGCCACGATATCCGATACCGCGCGCTCGAGCTGCTGCGCGGTGGCGCACTGGCGGACGACGGTGCAGAAGGTCGCATAGCGCGGCATTTCCGAATCGCCACCAGCCCCAGGCCATGCGCCCTCGGGATTGAGCCACACCAGCCGCTTCGACCGCTCGCCGATCCGGCGCAAGGATGTCCGCGCGCGGATCGAGATTGTTGCTGCGGGCGTCGCCGAGCACGATCACGGTGGTCTGCGGCGTAATCGCGTTCATCCATTCGTGCTCGAAATCGGCGAAGCGAATTGCCGTAATCGGATGAGCCGAAGCCGACTTTCGACATGATCTCGGCCATCGCCTCTTCCGGCGATCTGATTCCAGGATGTCGCTGACCTCGATCAGGTGTCCGGAGAACGCAAACGAGCGGACATCCGACGACGACCTCATGCAGGCTGTGGATCAGCAGCAGGAAGAAGTCGGAAACCCGCGCCACCGAGCCGGAGACGTCGCAGAGCGCGACGATCTTCGGCCGGTCGCGATGCCTGCCGCTTCCAGGCGGTGAGGAACGGCACGCCGCCCCATGCGGCATTGCGGCGAATGGTCCGGCGCACGTCGAGATGACCGCGGCGCTGCCGCTTGCGCGGCTTGCTGTAGCGCTCGCGCAGCCGGCGCGCGATCTGGCGGATCAGGAACGCGCATCTGCTCGACCTGACGCGGCTCGATCCGCGACAGCGGCGCGTTGCGCAGGATCTCGTTGCGCAGGTTTTCGGCTTCCTCGCGGCCGTACAGCAGCAGCGCCTGCGAAACCGTCTCGCGCACGGTGTCGCGCAAGCCGTCCGGCGCCGCCTGCAGCCGTTCCGCCAGCGCGGGATTGGTCGGCTACCAGCGTCGTCGAGATCGTCGCGCAGGCGCTGGATACCCATCTGGTCGAGGATGCGGCCGAGAAGATGCCGCGCTGGGTGAAGTAGCGGATGTCGGACAGCGAGGCGCGCGCTCGCGGCGTTGGCGATCGCGGCCGCGATCGCGTTGCGGTCCTGCGATAGCAGCATCTGCGCGAGCGGCCCGAGATCCTCGGCTCGTCTGACCGCCGCGCGGCGTCGCCCGGCGTCACTCCGGCGGCCCCGCTGCCGGATCCCGGCCTGTCCGAGTTCGTCTGCCTCTCGAACTATCGTTCTCGGGCGCCGGCTGCGCGGCTCCGGGCTGGCTGAAGAACAGATCAAAGCAATCGCCGAGCGCTTTCTTCTCGTCCTGCGTCTTGGCGAGCGTCAGCAGAAAGGTGTCGCGCAGGACGGTCGCGGTCGGTGAAGCCGACCTTGGAGCACCGCGCGCATCGCATCGATGCTTTCGGCGGGCGAGAGCCGGACCCCGCGCTCCCGCGCCGCGCGAAAGAAGCGATGCAGGTTCTCTCGCATCGTCCGCATCAACCGAACACGTTCTGGCGCGACGCTTTGGCGATGAAGGCTTGAGACCTGAGGCTGCGTCGCCTCGATATCCGCCTCGTATTTCAGGAGTACGTTCAGCGTGTCCCTGACGATCTCGTGGCCGAGTTCGGGCGCCTGCAGCAGCACGAGCACGCGCGCCCAGTCGATGGTCTCGCTGCACCGACGGCAGCTTCTTCAGATCCAGCGTGCGGACTTCGTGAATGAAGCCGACCATCTGCTTGCGCAGCGTCTGCGAAATGCCGGGCACGCGGCTCTCGACGATGCGTTCTTCCAGCTTCTGCTCGGGAAAGCCGATGTGCAGATGCAGGCAGCGCCGCTTCAGGGCGTCGCCGAGATCGCGCTCGCTGTTCGAGGTCAGGATCACGGTCGGCGCGCGCGATCGCGGAAATCGTGCCGAGTTCGGGAATGGTGACCTGGAAATCGCTGAGGATTTCCAGCAGCAGCGATCTGAACTCGGCATCCGACTTGGTCGATTTCGTCGATCAGCAGCACGCAGCCGGCGGGCTGCTCCAGCGCCTGCAGCAGCGGCCGCGGCTCGACGAATTCCTTGGAGAAGAACACGTCGCCGAAATCGTGCAGCTGGTCCAGCGCCGCATGCAGCGTTGCGGCGCCGCCCAGCACTTCGCCGAGCTTGTCCTTCAGGATCTGCGTGTAGAGCAGCTGCTTGGCGTATTTCCACTCATAGCAGCGCCTTGGCCTCGTCCAGCCCTTCATAGCATTGCAGGCGGATCAGCTTCTGGCCGCGCCACGCCGCGATCGCTTTCGCAAGCTCGGTCTTGCCGACGCCGGCCGGGCCCTCGACCAGGATCGGTTTGTCGATCTGCTGAAAGATAGACCGCGGTCGCGATCTGCCGGCTCGCAATATAGCCTTGCGCGGCAAGCCGCTTTCGACTGCCTCGATCGAGGCCAAGGCCGATTCAGCCAGGGTTTCAACCCGAATTCGCAAGATTTCATGTTCTGCCCTGCGTTCCCGGCAAAGAACAAGCCTCGATTGGTCATGCCAAGCGGCAAAATCTGGGCGATTTTCCGTCTAGCGCAATGAAAGCCCGTCGCCGCCTCCAGTTCCGCAATCGCCTGCGCCGCGTTGACCACCTTGATCGTGGTCATGCCCATCTCGCGCGCCGGCTTTCCGCCGCGCATTGCGTGCGGCCCGGGCGCCGACTACAAGATCGTCGACTATGGCGCGGACACGGCAGCCGTCACTTGCAGGACGTCAGAGGCCGTCGCGATTCACCCCGGCTTCACCACATGCAGGCGATGCTGGCGCATCGCGCCACGGCCGATGTCGCGTCTTTGCTGCAACTGGACGCGCCGGCCAGCGGCAAGAGCGCCGGCGGTGCTCGGCGCTTGTCGCCCAGTATTCCGATTCATCGTCGGCAGCCGGTTTCACGATTGCCGGCATCAGCGGCGTCACCGTGCGCGGCGACGGCAAGAGGCGGCGGCGCGATCCGCGCCTCGCCGGATTGGTCGCAACCGGCAAGCCGGGGATCGCCGCAGATCCGCCTCGTCTGGTCCCGTGGGTCAGGGCACGCGCGGCGGGCTCGGCGCCTGCACCTGGCGATCCCGGCGCGCCGGTATTCGAGGACAAGCCGAGCGGGTCCCGCCATCATCGGCGTCGTCAGCTGGTCGACGGGACCGAACGGCAGCGCCGGGTGCGTGGCAGGGTCGACCGGCGTCGCACCGCTGACGCTCTTACCGCGACTGGCTGGGTGCAAACCGCGCGGCTGCAATGGGGCGCAGGGTTTAGGCTGGGATGCGTAAGGGTGGGCAAAGGCGCGCCCTTCGCGCCGTGCCACCATCCATTCAAACCGTTGCATTGATGGTGGGCGCTTCCTTTGCCCACCCTACGGGTGCGGACTTTAATGCCCCGCCATGATGGCGGCATGTTGGTGAAGCACGATCAGTCCGTCGACGGCGACGCCGGTCTTGCTGTTGATCAGGAACGGATTGACGTCGATCGAGGCGATGCGGTTGCCGGCGTCCGCCATCAGGTTGGACAGGCCGACCAGCGCCTTCACCGCGGAGGCCTCGTGCAGCGCGGGCTTGCCGCGATAGCCCCTTCAGCTTGACGCCGGCCTTGGTCCGGCTGATCAATTGCCTCGGCCTCGGCCGCATCGAGCGGCGCGCCGGCGAGCGCGACGTCCTTCATCAGTTCGATATCGACGCCGCCGGTGCCGAACAGCACCACCGGTCCCATCTCGGCGTCAAGCGAGGCGCCGACCACGAGCTCGAGATCGGCCTTGACCTGCTGCGCGATCAGGATGCCCTCGAGTTTCGGCTTGCTCTTCAGCTTCTTCACCCGCGCTGGTGATGTCGTTGAACGCCTTCTTGACCTCGGCCGGCGCTGTTGATGTTCAGCACCACGCCGCCGATGTCGGATTTGTGCAGGATGTCGGCGCTGACGACCTTGGCGACAACGGGAAAGCCGATTTTCTTGGCGATCTTCACGGCCTCCGCCGCGGTCTGCGCGATCTCTTCCTTCGAAACCGGAATGCCGTAGGCCCTGAGCAGCTTCTTCGACGCGACCTCGTCGAGCGCGGCGCGCCGTTGGCGCTCTTCAGCGTCTTCTCCAGTATCGCGCGCGCCGAAGCGCTTGGAGCTCGAGACGATCTCCGGCACTTCCTTGCGCAGCGAGGCGTAATCGATCAGCGACTTGATCGCGCCCACCGCGCGATCCAGGCCCTGCATGACCGGCGATATTGCGGCAGCGATTTGCGCAAGCCCTTGGTGAATTCGGTGAAGCCGATCGACATCGCGCTGATATAGACCACCGGCTTGCTGGCGGCGCCCGCCATCTCGTTGACGATGCGCAAATTGCGTTCGCGCAATTCGTGCGGCGCCTTCGGCAATTCGGCGTCGATGATGACGATGTCGGTGTCGGGATCGTCGATCATGATCTTGATCGACTGCATGTAGACGGAGGGATCGACGACCGCTGCGAAACCGGCATCGAGCGGATTGCCGACGATCGCTGCCGGGCCCGAGCATCTTTGCCAGCTTGTCGCTGGCGCTCTTGCTCAGCGGAGCGAAATTCAGGCCGGCCGAATGGAACGCGTCGATCAGCAGGCCGCGCTTGCCGCCGGACAAGCGACACCGCGGCAAGGCGATTGCCCTTCGGCGGATCGGCATGGACGAAGCATTCGGTGGTCTCGATCAGTTCGTCGAGGCCGCGCACGCGGATCACGCCTTCCCGGGTCGAGATCGCGTCGAAGGTTTCGATCGAGCCGGCCAGCGCGCCGGTGTGCGCCATCGCGGCGGCGCGGCCGCCCTCGGACGCGCCGAGCTTGAGCGCGATCACCGGCTTGCCGGCGGCGCGCGCGGCCTTGCAGGCTTCGCGGAACACCTTGGTGTTCCGCACGCCTTCGAGATAGACCACGATCACGCGGACGAGCACGGATCGGCCGCGAAAATAGGCCATCAGGTCCGGCGTCTCGAGGCCGGCCTCGTTGCCGGTGGTGACCATGTAGCCGACGCCGACGCCGCGATCCTCCAGCGCCTGGCGGATCGCCATCACGATCGCGCCGGATTGGCCGGCGATCGCCACCGGGCCTGCTTCCATGGTGACGATGCGGTCGTCGATGTTGGTGAACAGCTTTTCGCCGGCGCTCAGATTGCCGAGGCAATTCGGGCCGGTGACCGCGAGCCCGGTCTCGCGGATCACCTGCTGCAGTTCGGCGGCGAGCCTCTGGCTTTCGTCGTCCTGCAATTCGCTGAAGCCTGAGGTGACGATGGTGGCCGAGCGCGCGCCGGCCGCGGCCGGCGTCGCGGATCGACCTGCACGGCGAAACGCGCCGGCACCAGCACCAGCACGTGGTCGGGCTTTTCGGGCAGGCTGGCGAAATCCTTGTAGCAGGGCACGCCCCAGATGGTTTCGCGCTTGGCATTGACCGGATAGAGCCCGCCTTCGTACTGGTATTTGATCAGGTTGTTCCAGATGCGCTCGGCATAGTTGCCAGGCTTGTCGGTTGCGCCGACCAGCACGATGTTGCGCGGATGCAGCATCGCATGAATCGCTTTTGACGATGTGCGCTGGCGCTGGATGGGGGCGACCATTTTCGGCTGGACCGGACGCAACGTTTCACCTGAGCTTCCATGGAGCTGCCCTTATCCTGTTGTTTCCTTTGGCCGTGACGATCGCGCGTCGCTACCGCCATGATTTTCGGTCTGTTGTTGGGACTCTTCTTATTGAGACTTGGAGAGGTGGCAACACGCGTTGGAGTGATGAGCGCCCATCGCGCAGCGCAGGATACCCGGCACGCGGAGAATTCGGCGCGATCCGGCGGCGGCAAGAATCGGAATCGGCACAGACGTCAGTCAACGCGTTGGGATCGAACGGCCGGCCGCCACGTGGCTAACAGGCGCGGGCGCGGGCGCGAAGGAGAGGCGATACCGGCGAAGACCGGTTCCGGTGAGGAATATTCCATCGAATGTCCCGGCGCCGCCGATCGAGGCGACCGGCGCGCCAAGGTCGCTGATCCCTGTCGAGATTGAGAAGATCGGCGCCAATCAGCGTTCCCATCGAGCCGCCGATATAGGCGAGCGGCGGCGCGTACTCGCGGGAGAGGACAAAGGCAAGGATCGCCGTGGCCACGACTGCGGCACAAATACCGGCACGGCAATGCCAATCCCGGGCACCGGGCGTCGCCATCGAATGGATGACAAGAGCGATAGCCGCGATCGGCCAGCGCTGCCTTGAGCCAGAGTTGATACCGGATCACGAGATAGGCGCGGACATCAGTCGTCGGAATGACGGCGCCGCCGACATTCACCGCGAGAACCGTGCCCGGCCACGACGACGACCAGCGGCACGACATAGCGCATGCCGAAGAATTCAACGATCTGCCCTGATCATGATCGGCGGTCCGGGCAGGACCGGTGATCGGGAATATTGAAATAGCTGCCGATCAGCGAGCCGAACAGCAGGAGCAGCGCAGCCCCCGGGCCGACACCGAGCCGCATATAGCGCATATCTGAGAATGCGAAGCTGGATCAGGATGATCAGCCCCGCAAACAACAGGACCAGGATCGAAAACAACCCCGGTGTCAGCGGCAGATAGTGCATCTTGGGAATCCATGGTTCTGGTTCAGTCTCGAATGCTTCTGGTATCCCCAGTCATCTGCTCAGTTAATTGAATTTCCACCGCGGCAAGAGGCGACGCAGCATTTTTCAGCATCCCGAGCCGGCTGCTGTTTGGCCGGCCGCGGCCTGTACGTGGTAGCGCTGCGGCGCACTGGCACGGCGATTGGCCTGCCTGTCGGTCGGTTTCGGCGTGCTGAAATTCTTTCGCAAGGTAGGCTTGTGGATTTTCCCGGTCGCGTTGCGCGGCAGCGACATCGACGAACCTCGATCAGCCGCGGACATTTGGAACCGCGCCAGATTGACCTGCGCAATGCCGCAGTGATTTCCGCGGGGTAAGCGCGTGGCCGGGCTTGATCGCCACGATTGCCATGCCGACTTCGCCCCATTGCTCGTTGGGGATGCCGATGACGGCGGCTTCGGCGACGGCGGCAAGCTGGTGCAGCACGCTCTCGACCTCGGCCGGATAGACGTTCTCGCCGCCGGAAATGTACATGTCCTTCCAGCGGTCGACGATGTAGTAGAAACCTTCCTCGTCGACGCGCGTCGCGTCTCCGGTGTGCAGCCAGCCGTCGGTGAAGGATGACGCGTTGGCGTCGGGCCGGTTCCAGTAGCCGGGCGTGACGTTCGGCCCCTTGACCCAGAGTTCGCCGAGCTCGCCGACTTCGGCGTCGGTGCCATCGGGGCGAACGATCCGCACTTCCGTGTGCAGCACCGGCTTGCCGGAGGAGCCCGCCTTGCGCGCGCGCGTCCTCCTTGTCGAGCGTCAGCACCGCCGGGCTGGTCTCGGTCATGCCGTAGCCCTGCTGCAGCGCGACGCCGCGGGCTTCCCACACTTTCAACAGCGGCACCGGCATCGGCGCGCCGCCGACGCCGCCGATCGCGCAGCCGGCTGAAGTCGGCGGTCGCGAAAGACGGGATGCTGCGCCATGAACTGGTAGATCGCGGGCACGCCGAAGAACTGGTTGATGCCCACTGAAGCGATCGCTGATCAGTTGCAGCGCCGTGCCCGGGATCGAACGCGCGCATGATCAGCACGGTGCCGCCGGCATGCAGCACCGGGTTGGTATAGCAATTGAGCCCGCCGGTGTGGAACAGCGGCAGCACGGTGAGCAGCACCGACGACGGGCGAGATATAGGCGGGGCCGCCGAGATTGACGCAATTCCAGAACGTCATGCCGTGGGTGATGATCGCGCCCTTCGGCTGGCCCGTGGTGCCCGAGGTGTACATGATGGTCGAGATGTCATCGAGCGTGACGGCTTCTGCTCGGTCGAGCGGGTGTGACGCCGCGATCGCCGCCTCGTAGGAGCCGCCGGCGCCCAGCAACAGCGCCGACGAGACCGTTGCACAGTTTGGCGACCGTGAGCGCGACCTCGGCCAAGTCCGCGTCGTGGATCATCGACCTTGGGCGAGGCATCGCCGACAATGAATTGCAGTTCGGGAACGGTGAGGCGGGTGTTCAGCGGCAGGAACACCGCGCCGATCCGGAAGCAGGCGAACTGCACCTCCAGCGTATCGGTCGTGTTGAGCGCCAGCACTCGCGACGCGGTCGCCGCGCGCGACATTGAGCCTGTCGCGCAGATGCGTGGCGAGACGCGAGATGCGCGCATCGAATTGCGCATAGGAAAAGCGGCGCTGGCTGGCGAGGTCGATGGCCGCGATTTTATCCGGCGTGCGGCGGCCGAAATGGCGCGATCCAGTCGTAATAGCGAGTGGACAAAAATTTCCTCCTGAGGTCTCGTGGTTCGTGCGCCGCCCGATCCCGGCTCATCTTACGCCATATCTCTGAAGGGGCGGCTATATCTGGATGTTGTCTTGCGCTGAGTGGCTGCGAACGTGGCTGCGCGATCCGCGGCGCGTCGCGCCCGGGCTGTAAATGAAATCTTTCGCCCTTTCAAAGAGAGCGCAGGAATGCCGGGTGCGCGCTGCACCCGCGGTCTCGTGTGCAGGTTGCACAAAAATGCGCACACGAGCATACAGGTTCAGCGGAGGCAATCCGGCCTTCCCTGCGCAATGGTTTTACGGCTTATATCGCGCTCTCCCCGGTGACCGGCTTTTGTTGCCACCGTCGTCGCGCGAGATTAGTTCCGCCAACTTGACGCCAGCGTCGGGGCGTCAGGACCACACGACTTCGCCGCTACGCTTCACGCGCCGTTCGTCAAAGGCATCCGCGTCCACCGCATCCCCGGCCCCGCGTTCGTGACGATCGCGAGCGCCTCTTCTCGGGCCGGGATAGGCGAGCTGATAGCGCGTGATTTGCCCGACGGGTTAAGCGAGAATATTTTCCGCAACGGGGCTTGACTCGCGATACGCAAAATCGCGCAGAGTGATTTGCCCGTCGGGCAAGCGCGAGACCATTGGCCCCACAAGGGGTCCGCCCTTCGCTCGCCCACGACACGAATTTCCGTTTCGGTACCAACAACGGCGCACCGCACTAGTCGGACGCATCACTGCAGAGGCGATAGACCTCGATTCCTGCAAGGGCGGCTGACAGCGGCTGCAGCGCGACAGGCTGGAGCCGGTTGTGCAATGGAGCGTCGAACAGCGCGCTGCGGACTGCGCCGGTGACGAAGATGCCGCTCTCCTCGCTCCCAAGGAGCTTGGCCGATGCACTCTGCAGTTGCGAGGCAATCCAGACGTCGCGGCCGTAGAGAAAGGAACGGAACGTGTAGAGTGTGCCACGATGCATCCCAACACTGATCGTGCAGTTGAATTGCTGCTTGATGCCGAATTACTTCCCAACTCCGGGTCAACCGCTCTGCCCATGCAATGGCCTGCGCGGCCTCGGCGAACGTCACGCAATAGGAATCCCGAGATTGAAGCGGACCGTACCGCCGAGTTCCTGCGCCGCTGCCACGAGTTAGCTCATCGAGCGCATCGAGGATGCGCTCCACCGTGACGCTGGCGGGCCCAGCATCCATCATCCTACCGAAGCCGCTGAGGTCTGAGAACAGGATGTAGGTGTCCGCAATGATGCGCGTGCGATGGCGCTGCTCGATACGGTAGACCGGCATCGGTTCGGCATATCCCTTGAGCGCGAAACTCTCGACGAGCGCGGTCTGGATTTCCGCCGATGTGAGGGCGAGCCGAGCAGCAGCCGTGAGATAGATCTCGTCGGGCGGCGTTACCGCCTCGACGCGGGTGGCGAGAGCAAAGACATCGCCAATGAAGTCGCCGTCCTGGACGGCAATATCGCCGAGTGCGATGACGATACGTATCGCTAGGCGGTCGTCACCTCGGTTTAGCTGCGCTAGTCGCAACGCCTCCTGCATCTCGATCGCCGCTTTGGCCGCGCCGGTGACGCTGGGAAATTCCAACCAATAGCCGTCGCCGGCGGCTTTGATGATCTGGCCGTCGTGTTCGGCGGCATGGTGCGCCAGGAAGTCGCGATGCTCGCCGAGAAGCGCCTGCAGATCCGCCGCCAGCAGTTCACGGAAGCGGGATGTCGAGCCGCTGATGTCGGTCTTCATGACGACAGTAGTGCGAAGTGGATTCATTTGCGTCATCGCTTCTATACGCCCGCTAGTCCTCAGCTTAGTAGCAATTCCCGGCTCCTTTGAGAGGCAAATGACAATATGCTCGAAACTCAGAAACCGAAGCCGAACCTCCCCGTACCACGGCTGCTTAGGGTCAATCGCGTCATTTTGGTCGTCGGCCGAGGGCGCCGATGCAGTGAATGGCGACGACGCCGTGAGGATACGTTTGTCGGGGTTGCGACATGGCTTCGGTCCAAGACCCGGAGGTCCTACGAGATCTTCGCCCGTATCATTCTGAAAGGTCGGTCAACCATCGCTGCAGACGCAGGCCGTTGATGAGTTCGAGACGGTGAGGAATCACCTGCTTGCACTCCGGGCGCTTCCTCGATACGCGGCGCAAAGTCTGACGTAGTTGCTATGATGGCCTTTTGCTAACGCCTTCGCCTCAGCGGTGGGGACGCCGAGCATCTCGTGCACATGGGCACGATCGACCAGAGCGGTTTGGCGCATAGGCCTTCATGGATCCCAGAATGCGAACATAAAGCCGATCTCCATGTTTTACCGCAATCACATCGCGGCCATGATCGCCCGACCTCGGCGTAAGCTGTGACCTCATATCCCGCTGCACTCATCGCACCGGCGAGCATTTCCTCCCACTGTCTGTCGTTAAGCTGAAATGCCAGATTCCAGTCCTCTCCTAATCGCTGGGCGATCTCAACCCGGACAGCGGCATAGGACTTGATCAGAAGCCCTTCGGACGTCTTTCTCTCCGGAACGATCAGACCAGTTCAGCGTTATTGATGCTATCTTCGTGGCATTGCTGAGTGAATCTATCGCGTGCTGTTCTGGACTGCTTGCTCGAGCTTCCCGGAAGCCGGTCCCCATGCGCCCAAAACCGCCGATCATTGGACGGTACTGCGCCTAAATGCGCTGCACCATGCTGCCCTCCCCCGACTTCTCGGCCGATTTTTTAGGATGCCCTCGCGTGGTGCGAGGTGCAACACCTTTGAGATCGGAGGGGAGGGTGCGTCTCGAGAGTCCGCTTCGGGTCCACTGGCGACCGGGCCGGGCCAGCAGCAAGTCCGCCCGTGTCTGCGATGGCGCCGGAGACCGGAAGTCGCGTGCTCAATGGCATCTTAAGGCCTACGTGCAGGTGCGCCACGGCGCGACCTGCCGGTCCTCAGGATTTTAATCTATCAAGGCGGACCTGCCCGGAAAAGTTCCGGGCGTTGGCCGCGCCCGACCCAGGAGTGCCACGAAGCAAATTGCCGATGGCCTTTAATGAGGACCTTGCGC
>ERZ1370068.3802-contig-2904_pt1 | contig 26570 bp, 40 predicted proteins | sample MGYA00561227_ERZ1370068 | MGnify/ENA primary metagenome ERZ1370068 (study PRJEB38410, sample SAMEA6850437) | metagenome | study: Metagenomic assessment of the ecological functions of the soil: analysis of the soil microbiota associated with the...
TCAGCTACGTATTGCTCACCGTCACGCTGATCGAAAAGAAGCGCACGCACCTCGTGGAAGCCGCTGCTGCATGAAATCGCCGCGGGGAGCATGGACATCGGCATGCACGAGCTCGACTATCTGGCTCAGGCGCACTGGCATGGTTTTCGCTTTCGGATCGGCGAGATGGTCGGGGTCGACCGGGTCAGCGTCGGCTGGTCGATGTCGCTCCATTCAGCGACGAGGAAGGCCTCGGTGTCACGGAGCGGCAGTCGGTGCCCTATGACACCCTCGTCATCGCCATCGGCAGCCTCAGCAATGACTTTGGCACACCGGCGCCAAGGATTATGCGATCCTGCTCGAGAGCCAGGCGGAAGCCGAACGTTTTCACCGTCGCCTGGTCAACGCTTTGATCGGGCGCACACGCAGGCGGAGCCTCTGCGCCCCGAACAGCTGCAGGTCGCCATCATCGGCGCCGGGGCCACCGGCACGGAGCTCGCAGCCGAGCTGCATCGCACCATGCGCGCAGTTAATCGCCTTCGGCCTCGACCGCGTTGAGCCCGGACAAGCATATCAAGATCCATCTGATCGAGGCCGCCCAGCGCATTTTGCCTGCGCTGCCGGGCGCCTGCTCTCGACCGCCGCGCAAAAGCTGCTCGAAGGGTTGCAAAGTCGAGATCCATACCTCGGCGCTGGTCGCCCAGGTGCTGCCCAACGGCGTACGGCTGGCCAGCGGGCGCTTCTGCCGCGGAACTGGTCGTATGGGCTGCCGGTGTGAAGGCGCCCGACGTGCTCAAGACGCTTGCCGGGCTGGAGGACCAACCGCCTCAACCAGCTTGTGGTCTTGCCGACGCTTGCAACAACGCGCGACCCCAACATTTTCGCGATTGGCGACTGCGCTGCCCGCTGGCCGGGACATGATCAGCCCGTGCCTCCGCGTGCCCAAGCTGCCCACCAGCAGGCTTCGCACATGCTAAAGCAGGTCAAACGCCGTCTGGCGGGCCGGCCTTTGCTGCCCTGGCACTACCGCGATTTCTGCGCCCTGGTGGCGCTCCGGCGACTACTCTACCGTCGGCAGTCTGATGGGGCGTCTGATCGGTCCCAACCTCTTTATCGAGGGCTATATAGCCCGCCTGATGTACCGGTCGCTCTACAAGATGCATCAGCTGGCATTGCACGGGCCGGCCAAGGTTTTGCTCGATACCCTTGCCCGCATCATCACGCGGCGCACCGAGCCACACGTGAAGCTCCACTGAGGCGGCGCCTTGGTCGCATGGGCATTTGGCGCGCTGCGCCCGCTTCGTGTTTTGAGCTTAGCGGCGTTCGCCGTCCGCTTCGCTGCGGTTTTGTCACCCAGCGCTCGGCCTTCCCGCGCGGCCTTCCGACCGCGTGGCTTCGTGCGCTCGGCCTCGACGGCGGTCTGCTGTGGGCTTTGCGCCGCATAGCTCTTGTTGCCGCGCGATGGCCGCTTGATCCCAAGGATTGCCCTGGCGGGTGCAGTTTTCCACATAGCTGCTTTGGTGCAAAAACGCGGTGGGCAGCTGATGGTAGGCATGCCCCTCGAGGTCCACCATATCGCCCATGTCGCCGCCCGGGTTGCGGTAGACGAAGAGACGACCGCCGGGGCAAGCCTGGGCGCAGCGGCGCGCATCTTTGGCGAACTGAGATCGTGTCGTGCTGAAACTCATAGGGATTGGAAAGCCGTCGCATAGGCGCACGCACATCGTGCGGAAATAACCGCCGGCGCTTCTGGCGGCTTTCCTGCTCTTCATCGTCGAAGGGTCTGAAGCTGCGGTCGCTTTCGCGATCCCAGTCTTCGCGCTCCCGATTGCCGCGATCCCTCGCGCCGCCGATCGTCACGGCTCAGGCCGCGAAAGATCTGTTCGAACCAGTCGGCCGCCGGCACAAGCTCGCGCTTGCCGCCGGCACGGGCCACATCGCCCGGTGGCAGGGGAGCGCGCTGAGCCCGCCACCAGCGCGGGGAAGCAGGACGCCCAAGCTCGCCAGACACGCAGCGGCCAGAATGGGAAGAAGAAGCCGGCGCTGCATGGTGGTGAAGAATTTCTCGCGGGCGGGACAGACGGGTCTGGCAGAAAACGTCGGCGCCGGCGCGCAGTTCCCCGGCAGACGTGCCATTTGGTCTGCTTGCGGGCTGCGCCCACAGCCCCCACGAGCGCTTCACTCCGGCTCAGCTGTTCTGGCCGAGAGCCTAACGGGGACTATCGCTCGTCCTCCTGCTCCACCAGCTCGGGCAGGGCTTGTACGGCTTCGGCCGGCAGATCGATCACGACTGCCCCACGCACGACGGTAAAGAGCCCGGCTGGAATTTCGAGCGTGCGCGCACAGGCCCAACACCGAGGCGCTGGTCATGCAGGATCCGTTTCGGCTGGTCCTCTTCGTCATAGAGCAATGTCGTTGACCTGTCCGATCAGCACGCCGTCCGCAGCATAGACGGGCGCGCCCAGCATCTCCGTGTGGATTGCCGCGGCGTTCTGATCGTCGCCCGTGTCCGGTGATTGCGCCTGGCAGACCGGGCCAATGCCCAAAGCCAGCACCAGGGAAGGCGATCTTTGCCAGCGATCCAGCCATGATTGACGCTCCGCCTTGAGGCCGTTAACCCTCTAGGCGGCCAAACGGCGAGCTACAAACTTAGTTCCTGGGCTCGCGTAATTGCCCCGGCCAATGGGGCACCAGCAAGGCCGGTCGCACCGCCCTCGGGCGGTGACGACGCGCTCGTGTGATCCGGCATGCGTGCGCCCGCCAAGCCCCTTTTGCCTGGGCTGCGGCTGCCTGGGCGCCCGGAGGCTCGCCCTTGCGGCGCCGGGCCGCCCACGCTTGATACGGCGCGGCGTCGTCGGGCTTGCCCCGTCGTCGCAGTGAGCATGCGGCGCCTGCGGTCCGCCCGGTTCGGCATTGGGCGCAAGCGCGGCGAGGCTATGGGATCGTGGTAAAGACGGTGTGTTTTTCGGGCCGCAGGGCGGCACCGCCCCGTGAGGCAAGTTTGTCGGCTGGCTTGGGAGGTTAGGCTGCTGGGCGCGGCTAAGCAGAGACGGCATTGACGATGACACACGTGCGCTTTTTCTCCGCCAGCGGAACCTGCCAAAGTGGCGCTAGGCTCGGACCAGCGAAAGCGGCACAGGGCGAGATGACATGAGACCGTCCCACGCGGCTCCAATCGGTCCGTTGTCGTCCAGGGAGACTTTTCGCATGCGCAAGACCATGGTCGCGGCTTTTGGCCCTCAGCGGCGCCGTGCTCGCCAGCAGTCCGGCTACCGGCCCATTTTGATGACAGTCATTATTGGGGTCCGCCGATCTATCCCTGTGCCCTATGCCTACGGTTATTCCTACGCACGCGCGCGCTGCGGCCACTACTGGGCCCAACCGTGGATTGTGAGCCCCTGCGGCGGATCACGCGTGGTGCGCCACCGCCACCGTCATAAAAGCAGGTCCTCGATAAGTAGCGCTGCTCCGTGGGTGGTGCGCGCCGCCGGCGACGGCATCACCGACTGGGCCGTCGCGCCGCGCAACTTTTGTGTGCGCAAACTGGCCGCGCCGAGCCCGTGGCGGATGTGCCTGCGCGGTTGATAAAAGATCAGCCCAGATGGCGGGGTGCCCGTGTGGGCGTCGGTTTGCGTTCGCCCGAGCGCTTGCGCTGATGGAGCCGATATCTTCGCGTTTTTTTGCTGCCGGCAACGCACTCAAGGTCGAGCGCATCGCTGGTAGGCACGACCGCGGCCGACCCCGCGCGCGGTCGTCAGAATTTTAGGCACCAGCATTTTAGGCACATGGCCTCTAGAGATGGGCCTCTAGAGATGGGCTCTGAGATGAGTGAGAGATGGGCCTGTAGAGATGAGGTAGAGGGGCTGGCGCGCAGGCGGGGCCTGCTGGCCCGCTTTAGCCGCGACAGCGCTCCAATCGTCACGGGCAATCGGGGGCTGTCAAGGAGCGGGCTGCAAGGACGCGGCGCTGCAAGGATGCGCGCGCCCTGGGATTGATGTGCCGAACAGATCGCGGATTGTGGCAGACCGCCGCACGGTTGCGCTCACCGCTGCGCGATCGTTCACGCCCTTCACGCCTTCGTGCTTGGCACAATGGGCACAACAATAGATCTTGCCGCTGGCCTCGATGCCGTGACCGATCACGCGACAGTCGCAGTGGGCACAGCGCGGCGCCATGGCATGAATGGCACACTCAAAGCTGTCGAAGGTCATGGTCCGGTTGCCTTGGCTGACACGGAACGTCTTGTCGTAATCGTTACCGCACACATCGCATCGAGCCATCGCGCGCTCCTTGTGATTTCGGCCCAAGCTATCGGTGATTAACCGCCGGTGCTGCGTTGGGTTCCAGCGCAGCGGCTCCACCCGCGCGCTTGCCGGCCGCGCTATGGCGCCGGCAGAACTTAGCGATGCAACAATCGGAACGATTGGGACGAAATCGGGTCGTAACACGGAACATCGCGGCCCGCTGCCAGTTGTTTCGTCAGGATTGTTCGAACCCGCACGATCGGCATCGGTTTGTGTAGTGAGGGTAGCCAGCCATGAACGACATTATCTACATCATTGGCCTCTATCGTGGTTGTGATGTTCGTCTTGAGCGCCCTCGGACTTCGCTAACGTGGAGGCACAATGATGACACATGTCGGTCCGGCTCCTGGCCACAAGCGCGACCTCAGCGGGCGCCAGTTTCGTCGAATGGGGCGCGGTGCTTGCCGGTGCCTTTCTCGCCGCGGCGATCTCCTTTGTGCTTCTCACCTTCGGTGCTGCCATCAGGTTTGTCGGCCACCTCGCCGTGGCCGAATTCCGGTGTCTCGGCGAAACTGATCGCCACGCTGGCCGTGCTCTGGGCGATGATGCAGCAGATTGGTACCTTCATGGTTGGTGGCTATGTGGCCGGACGCATGCGTTCACGCTGGCATGAGCCGACGCAGCACGAGATCGAGTTTCGCGATGGCTTGCACGGTGGTCTGGTGTGGGCCGTGGGCATCGTGATCGGCGCCGCGCTGGTGATGGCGACGGCGGGTGCTGCGGCAAAAACCGGGATCGACGATCGCCGGCAGGGGCTGCGGGTGCGGCGAGTGTGACGGCGCTTTCCACCACCGAGCCAATGGATGCGGTGTTGGACAGCATGTTGCGACCCACGACGGTTGCGCAGGCTCCGAGCGCCTCCACGCCGCCTGCAGCCTGCCGCGCCGGCGCCCACCGCATCGCGCGCACGCTCGACGGCGGCAAGTTCCGACGAGGACGCGCGCTGAGATGGCGCCGCATACTGGCGAGCGCGGTCGCCGACGGCTCGTTATCCGATCAGAATCGCGCCTACCTCGCCCAGATTGTGGCGCAGCGTTCAGGCCTCTCCCAGCAGGAGGCCGAGCGGCGCGTCAATGAGGCGTTCACGGCGGCGCGCGAGGCGGCGGACAAAGTCCCGCAAGGCCGCGATTCTTACGGGTTTTGTCACGGCGGCGAGCCTGATTATCTCGTTTGGCGCCGCCTGGTGGGCCGCCATTCGTGGCGGGCAGCACCGCGACAATGCGGTGCCGGCCAGGTTTGCCTTCGGGCGTAACCGCCGGCCCAATCTCGCGGGCTAAAGGAGATTACTCATGTTGCGCGATATCATCCTGTGGCTGGCCGGCGTGCCGATCTTTGTCATCATTCTGCTGCACCTGTTCGGCTTTTTGCATTGAGCCAGGTTCGGGCGAGAACGGCGCGGCGCGGGAATGTGATCGGCGATGGCACGGGGCAGCAAAACACTCTTGTCACCTTTACACTTGCTGCACCGGGCCGGGCAGCGGGCGGATTACCTGTTTGCGCACCACGTGGGCAGCCACGTTTTCACACCGCGCCAATTCGCCGTGCTGCAGGCGGTGGCCAACGCCGACGGCCTTAGTCAGACGGCAATCATGCAGGCAACCGGCATTGATCGGTCGGGCACTGCCGAGTTGGTGCGCCGTCTCGTCTCCGGCGGATTGCTGCAGCGGCGACGAACCAACGGAGGACGCGCGCGTGTACGCCGTGCGGCTTGCCCCCCAGGGCCGAAAAAATGCTGGCGATCGGCGAGCGCGCGCGTCACGCGCGCGCGAGCGTTCAGCTGCTTTCCTCGATCCCAAGTCGACAACGTGCTGCGTTCATCGCCGCCCTCGCTTCGATCATCAAAGACGCATGATGGGGAGTGCGATGCCGGCGATCGCGTCGGGTTGGACGCAGCCGTGACCGCTCCGCCCTTGCGGCCGGAGGCGCAAAGGGAAACATTCTATGTACGGAGGATAGCAAGACGCGTGGGCGGAACTCGGGTTCGGCCTCGGCGGTTGGATAGTGCGCTATGCTCGATCTACTCGATCTCCTCCTCTTAAAGCGCGGCTTACCTTCCGATGATCGAACGCTTTCGTTTCGCCGCATCGACGGCGATGCAAATGCCAAGGTGATTTATTTTCTTCCCTGGCACACGCCGTTTGGCATTTGCCGCCAGGCCGGCTTTACCCCACTGGACTTTCTCGCCTGCTACGAGATGCCGTGCGGCATCGTCAGCTCCGATCCTGAACTCGGCGTCAAGGCCATGCGCCTGTTGGTTGCCGACGCCGAAGCGCTGCTCACCGCTCGGGGAATTGCGGCGGCGCAGGCGCTGATCGTGGGGCTCAGCGTTGGTACCTATCCGGCCATCTACCTTGCTAACCGCATCGGGGCGCGGCTTTGCGCGGTTGCCGCGGCCGATCGCGGCGATCTGATGCTCTGGCAAAGCCCGCCGCGCGCATCATCAAGCGACGCGCGATGCAGCGCGGCCTGCGGCTGTGGCAATTTTCCAAGTCGATGCTGGGATACCATCCCGCCCAGAACCTTGCGGGCATCGCCCCCGACAGCGTCTTTGTGGTGGGTGAGCGCGACCCGTTCGTTCCACCGCGGCGGCAGGCGGGGCTGCTTGCGGCCATCGAGGAGGTATGCGCCTGGGGCACGCGTCGCGAGCGTTGCCGGCGGGCATGTCAAAACCCTGATGATGAGCGCCTTACTATCAGCAGGCGATGCTGGGTCTCGCCGCGCGCAGGTATTGGTGGATTCGCGTCAGTGGGCCACACCAGCGCGCCCAGGCCTGATCGCGGGGCTTGATGCCTGTCCTGATCGTTTGGCCCGGATCGTGCTTGGCCCGGATCAGCTTGGCCCGGATCGCTTGGCGCGAACCCTTGGCCTGATTGCTTGGCCGGATCGCGTTAGCTGCCTCAGGCCTGCTCCGTGAGGGAGGTTGGCGTCGCGTGCAAGCAGCCAACGCCCATCGGCTTGCTTGTTGAAAATGGTGAGCGTGTGGCCCGCGCGGCGTACGCTGATAGCCGCCGGGCGGCGTCATTACGACTCCGCAGATAGCCGCGCAGGTAAGCCCAGTCGCCCAGCACTTTGAGCTCGCGGACCTCGCTCCTGCCCTCCATGTGCACGCCTTGCATGTTCTGGCGCGGCGGCAGCGAAGGCCGCCTTGCCAAAGGGTTCGCGCCCCGGCACCAAGAACTCAACGTCATCGGTCATAAGGCTGAGCACCGTTTGGGTATCGCCGGCTTGGCTAGCCGCCATCCACTTGGCAACGAGGTCGCGAATTGCCCGTTCATCCTCATTCATGCGCCATCTCGCCAAAGACGGCCTGAGCCGTCGACCGCAAAAAGAAGCGCTACACCCAGCACATTGCTTTGGCGCCACGGCGCCGGCCCTTCACGCCCAAGGTCCGTCCCGCTTCCCGTTCTCGGGCCAGGTCTCTGGCCGACTCCCTTGTCAAATCACTGTCCAGATTTCTGGTCCAGATTTCTGGCCAGATCTTCGCTCGCTCGCCTGAGCGCCTCTGCCTGCAACGCGCAAGCGCGCGAATTGTTCGCCGCGCAAAGCCCAAACAATCGCCGCGCCAGCAGCCTCGCGCCCGCCGACGGCCCGCGAGCGCCGCCGCCGGGTCGCCCGAGCCGCGAGCAGCCGCCGCGTGTAGGGGCCTGCTCCTCGAGGCTGGCCGTCAGCGGCCGCGGAACAAGCCGCCGAGAATGCCGCCCTTCTTGGTCTCGGCCTCAGCGGTGACGCCGGGCGGCGGGCTGCCGTAGGGCTTTTTCCGTGCTGACGTCGCCCGCCGTGATCTGACCGGGATCGGCGCCGACGCGGCCGCTCAGCTTGTCGGCGACGCTCTCGCGCGACAAACTGAAGTCGAAGTGGACACTGGGTAGGCCCTTAATCGGACAGGCCGGGTCGCTCGTCTTGATCTCAGCCACCAGGTCGCCCGATGCCCCAAACACCACGTCATCCTCCAGGTGCTCATCGCCGGCGATGTAGAGCGCCGTGGTCAGTTCGCGATAGCCCGGTGCGGCGATCAGGAAATGGATGTGCGCGGGACGCATGCCGTGCCGCTTTTGGGCCTGCACCATGCCGCCGACGGGGCCATCGAGAGGGATGTAGTAGCCTAGCGGCCGCACGGTGCGCAGCAGATACCGGCCCTCGGCGTCGGTATTGAAAACGCCGCGACAGTCCATGGTGCTGGCGTCGGTCTGGATGTCGTAGCGACCATCCGCGGCCGTCTGCCACACCGTGACCTGGGCGCCCGGCAGCGGCTCGCCCTTGACGCTGGTGATGCGACCGAACAAGACGACCTCGGCACCCTCTGCGCCCTTGGCGATCTGTGCGCCCGGCTCGAACTGTCGGAGTATTCTCGCGGAAGAAGGGCCCAAGCAGGCTGGCGCTGGTCGCCGCCTCGACCTTGGTCTTGTCGTGCATGATGTTGACCAGCGCCGATAGGCCGACGGTATCCGACAACAAAATGAACTCCTGTCGTGCCGGGGTGCACATCTGCCCAACCTTGGTCATGAACTCGATGCCCTTGATCCACTCGGCCGGCGTCAGGTTGACCTCGCGCGCGAAGGCGTGCAGGTGTCTCAACCGCGCTTCCATGATCTCCTTAGGCGCGGATCGGGCGTCGTCGACATCTGTTCGATCACGGCGTCGGTGATGGTTTCCGGCGTATAGGCTCGCATGGATGCTCTCCCTTGGCGGCGGCGCAGAGGGCCTGCCTCTCACGGCCAGGCTGTTCCAGGCCGCCCAGGCTGTCAAGTTGAGGGGCGCGGGGCTTGGGGCCCATCCCACTCATAGTCCCAAGATAGAACTTTTTGATCAATTCGTTGTTGTTGAGCTCGTCGGCGGAACGGCCCTCGACGGCAATCTTGCCGTGCACGATGACGTAGCCGCGATCGGCGATGCGAATGGCCTGCGTGAAGTTCTGCTCGGCCATCAGCACGGTCAGGCGATGCTGCTCCTTCCAGTTGCTTGATGGCGTCGATGGTACGGGCGACCAAGAGCGGCGCCAGGCCGACGGAGGGCTCATCGACGAGCAGGATACGCGGCGCCAGCATCAGCGCACGACCTAGCGCCACCATTTGCTGCTCGCCGCCGCTGAGACTGCCGGCAAGCTGCGGTCCGGCGTTCGGCCAGACGCGGGAAAGGTGGCAAAGCAGCTGTCGAGATTGCGCCGAATGTGCACGCGTGCCTTGCGGCGGAAGGCGCCGAGCAGCAGGTTCTCTTCTACCGTCAGTTTCGGAAACAGGCGCCGTCCTTCGGGCACCAGCGCGATTCCGAGATCGACGATCTGTTCGGTCGCCAACTTGGTGAGCTCGTGACGCTCGCCGTCGATGTCGGCGACGATGCTGCCCGGCGCTCGGTCGTACTATGCCCATGATGCACTTCATCAGCGTGCTCTTGCCGTTGCCGTTGGTGCCGAGCAGCGCCACGGTTTCGCCGGGTGCGACCGTAAGCGAGACGTCTTCGATGACGCGTACCGCGCCATAGCCGGCATGGACGCCTTCGATGGCAAGGCTATTGGCCAAGGTAGGCACTCACCACGCTAGGATTGTTAACGACCTCGTCGGGCTTGCCGTCGGCAATCTTGCGACCCGATACAAGGACGGCAATGCGCTGTGAGAAGCTCATCACCGCCCGCATAATATGCTCGATGAGAATGATGCTGATCCCCTGGGCATTGAGCCGGAGCAGCAGTTGAATGATATCCTCGATCTCGGAGTGCGAAAGGCCGGCCATCACCTCGTCGGCGATCAGCAGCTTGGGCTCGGCGGCCATGGCCCGCACCAGCTCGAGTTTGCGCATTTCCACCTGGGTCAAATCGCGCGGCAGTCGTCGCGCCTTGGCCTCAAGCCCAACCATGCGCAGCAGCTCGATGGCACGCGCTTCGAGCTCCTGAGGTGGAGCAAGCAGCGCGCCGCGCCGCCGCACGGCGTAGATCAAGGGGATGCGCAAGTTGTCTGCGAGCCGACAGGCTCATGAACGGCCGCGGCAGTTGGAAACTGCGTGCCGAGGCCGAGATGCGTGCGTCGATTGGCCGGCAATCCGTCCAGCGCGCGACCTTCGAAGCGCACCGTGCCGGTGTCGTTGTTGAGGTGCCGCAAATGCAATTGACGAGCGTGCTCTTGCCCGACCCGTTCGGGCCGATCAGGCCCAGGCGTTCTCCCTGCGCTACCTCGAGATCGATGCCTTCGAGCGCGACGAAGCCGCCGAACCGTTTCCCACGGCCTTGATTTCGAGTAGGGGTGCGGTCATGGTTTGGCCCGCGCCTGCCGCCAGTCCTCGATGAGACCCAGAATGCCTTTGGGCGCAATCACCACGAAGCCGACCAACAGGACACCGACGATCAACAGATTGACGGCAGAAGAGATGGTCACGGTGGCGATTTGCTGCAGTGAGCCAAGCAGAATGGCTCCGGAGCAGGGCCCGGCCAGCTTGTCGTCCCGCCGATCATGGGCATGGCGATGCGAATTGACCGCGTAGGGAAGGCCGAAGGTGGCGGCCGGCTCGACGTAGCCGATGTAGTAGGGAAGGGGGCGCCGGCCATTCCCATCAGCGCGCCGGAGATGGTGGTTGCAATCAGCTTCAGGCGCAAGGTGGGTACACCACAGGCCTCGGCGGCCAGCTCGTCATCGCGAATGCTGGCAAAACCGTAGCCGAGGCGAGAGCGCTCGATCAGTCGAGCAATCGTCAGGGCGATGACGGCAAGCAAAAGCATGATCAGGAACAGATACTCGATATAGCCGATGGCGAGCGGGCCGAGCGCGAGGTTTGCCGGGACGCACGATGTAGGCGCCGCGCGAGCCGCCGACGAAGTCCCAGTTGATGATCAAGGTCTGCAATACCACCGCCATCGCCAGCGTGGCGATGGCAAAGAAAACGCCGCGTAGCCGCAGGGTTAGGTAGCCCATGCCAAGTCCGATGATGCCGGCGATGATGCCGGCGGCCAATTGCAAGGCCGGGATCGGCAGGGGTAGCAGGGGTTTGAGCCCGCCGGCCAGAAACTCCGGCAAATAGCGCGCGGGATTGGTGCCCAACTTGGTGAGCGCGACCGAGGTATAGACGCCGATGGCAAAGAACGCCGCCGAACCGAAGTTCACGTAGCCGCAATAACCGCCGAGGATGTTCCAGGCCGTGGCCAGCACGACGAATTGCAAAACGACATAGCCGGCAAAGAACAAGTAATCACTGCGCAGCAACAAGGCCGAGGCGAAGACGATGGCGCCGGATCGACAGGGCGATGCAGAAAAAAGCCAAGTCCGCATGTGCTACCGCCCGAGGATGCCGGCCGGCCGGATCGCCAGCGTCAAAAGCAAGAACCCGAAGGCAACCGCCGGCGCCCACGAGGGCCCGTGAGAAGGTGGCGGTAAAGCTCTCGACAACGCCGAGCAGCATCGAGGCAACGACCGTGCCCGGTAGGCTGCCCATGCCTCCGAGGCACGCAAATGGCAAAAACGCGGCCAATATAATCGCGTCCGACCGATGGCTCGACCGGTTGGATGATGATCAGGAAGGCGCCGGCGAGAAGGCCGTGGCGATGGAGACGGCAAAGGCCATGCGCTTGATGCGGATCGGATTGGCCGCCATCAGCTGCAGGAGCGAGCTGATCCTGCGCGACGGCCACGCGATGGCACGCCCGTTAAAGGTGTGCGTCAGCAGCAGCTGCAAGCTGACAACAAGCAGCAGCGACACCAGGCACGGTACCAGCATGCGCAATGGCAAATCGACGAAACCCAACCGCCATGTCGGTCCGATGTAGGGCGCCTCGACGTAACGATAGTCAACGCCGAACAGCAAGATCAGCACCACTTCAGGTGATGAACAGAAGCCCGGAAAAGAAGGCAAGGCCCCGCAATGCATCCTGACCGCGTCGCTCGAACGACAGATAGTAGACCTGATAGACGGCTAGGCCGAGAACGTAAAAGGCCGGGCAGCATGATCACGGCGGCCAAGATCGGATCCAATCCGAACGTGAGATTGAGCAGATAGGCGAGGTAGGAGCCAAGAATGATAAAGGCAGGATGTGCGATATTGACGACATCGAGCATGCCGAAGGAGATGGAGACCCCAATCGTCACGGCGGCGTAAAAGCCGCCAAGCAGCAAGCCAGCCACCACCGCGTTGACCAGAAGATCCAATGAAACGCCCAGTAGCTCGCGCGAGCCGCTCAAGCCGGCCGACGGGCGCGCACACGGGGATCGACTGCGCTAGGCAGTGCGCGGCCGTTCGATGTACGAGGCATGGCCCAATCCCTCCCGGCCGATGCGGCTTTTGCAGCACGCTTGTAGGGGTGATGTCGGGGCTATACTGCAGCAAGGTGGACTGATTGGCTATCCTGCTCTGCGCGCCGGCATGGCTATTTAGGCGATGGTGCAAAACATGAGACCCGAACGGCGCCGTGCCGCCATCATCGGCGGCTCCATGAGCGGGCTGCTCTGCGCGCTCAACCTGCGCCAACGTGGCTGGCAGAGTCGATATTTTCGAACGCTCGCCCGTGCCGCTGCGCGGCCGCGGCGCCGGCATCATGACGCACCCCGAAATGCGCGCAGCACTAGCTAAGATCGGCATCGACTCGTGCCGCATAACTTCGGGATCCCGGTCGAGCGCCGGCTGGTGCTCGACGCTCTCGGCAATCCCATTGCCCGACGGCACTGTCCGCAAACGGCAACCTCGTGGAACCGCCTGTTTGAGCTGCTCTGCGCCGAATTCGGCGCCAACCACTATCATCTCGGCAAGGACCTTATTGGGGTTAGCCAATCCGGACGACGTGGTTGAGGCGCAGTTCACTGACGGCACATCGCAGCAAAGCTCACTGCTCGTGGGCGCCGATGGCTTCCGCTCGGCCGTGCGCGGACAGTTCCTGCCCAAGCTGGAGCCCCGCTATGCCGGTTACGTGGCCTGCGCGCGGTCTGGCAGGCGAAGGGGAGGTGGTTGCCCTGCTGTCGCAAACGCTGTTTGACGCTTTTGTCTTCTGTCTGCCGCCGGGTGAGCAGTTTCTGGCCTATCCGGTCGCAGGGCCCAGCAACGACCTGCGCCCGCAACACCGCAGCTGGAACATCGTCTGGTACCGGCCCGCCGAGGAGGCCAGCGAACTCAGGCGAACTTCTGACCGACGTTGCAGGTCGTACAGGCACGAGCTCTCCATTCCACCGCCTTTGATCAGGCCGCCCGTCATTGCCGCCATGCGCGAGGCGGCAAGGCGCCTGTTGCCGCCGCAGCTTGCTGCCGTGATGGAGCGCCTCGAGCAGCCGTTTCTGCAACCGATCTACGATCTGGAAAGTCCGGTCATGGCGTTCGGCCAGGTTGCCCTGATCGGCGATGCCGCTTTCCTCGATCCGTCCGCACGTCGGCGGTGGCATCGCCAAGGCGGCTGCGGACGCGGCCGTGCTCGCCGCGGCGCTCGATCGCCAGCGCGAGGCATCGCCTCGGCGCTTGCGGCTTTGCCGCCGAGCGTGGGGCCGTGGGCGGCAAATTCGTCGCCCAAACGCTCGCCGGCTCGGCTCCTATCTTAGGTATCGGTTTTCTTCGGAGGCCGACCGTCTCGAGGCGGCCCCATTACGCCGGACCCGCACAGGGTTCTGGCCGAGACGGCGCTGCTCGATTTTTGCGCGCCTGAGCCTCAAGCCTGGCAATGGGCCAACAAACCGGGGCAAGATGGCGCGCGCGCCTAAGCCTTTGGCCGCGAGGACCCGAGCCTTTTGGCCCCGAGGACGAAGGCCCGAGCGAGAGGATGAAAGCCATGCCTGAGCCGAAGCAGCCTGTGGTCAAGCGCGATATCGCCGTCTCCAAACAGGGCCGTCGATGCGGCCTTTACGGCGCTTTTCAATTGGGGGCGTTGGGGCAAGGGACGACCAAATCGGCACGCTCAACCACGTGACGCCGGCCGACGTGGTGGCGGCCGCCAAACTCATCCAGCCGCGGCAAGGTTTTCGCCCTCGGCATCCCATCTGGGCGCATAGTGGACCGCAGCGGCGGCTCTGTTCGGCAAGCGCTGGAACCCAATCCATACCATGCTCGCCACCGGCACCGATGCGCTGGCCGGGCGGCAAGACAGGCCTGCTCTACGCCGACGACGCGCTCAACATGCCGATCCAGTCGGCGACCCACTGGGATCCGCTCGGGGCACATCTTTTATCACGACAAAATGTACAACGGCCATCATGCCTCCGCCGTCGATTCCAATGGCTTGATCCAAGCTCGGCATCGAGCACGCCAGGGACAAATTAGTCGGTCGCGGCGTGCTGCTCGATATCGCCCGCTGGAAGGGCGTCGACGCCCTCAAGGATGGTGAAGGCATCTCCAACGATGAGCTCGACGCCTGCGCCGAGGCGCAGAAAGTCACGAGATCGGCAAGGGCGACTTCGTGATCGTACGCACCGGGCAAATGGAAGCCTGCCAGCAGCGCGGCGAATGGGGCGGCTATGCGGGCGGCGACGCCCCGGGCCTCAAATTCGAGAGTTGCTATTGGCTATATGAGAAAGGAGGTGGCGGGCGTGTGCTCCGGACACCTGGGGTGTCGAGGTGCGGCCGAACGAGACCAAAGACGTGAACCAGCCCTGGCATTGGGTGGTGATCCCCGCCATAGGTCTTTACATGGGCGAGATGTTCGATTTGAAGGAGCTGGCCGAGGACTGCGCGCAAGATAGAGTTTATGAGTTTTTCTTCTGCGGCGCCCCCTTATCATTCCGGGCGGGACCGGTTCGCCCATCAATCCGCAGGCGATCAAATAGCTTCGAGCAACACTGGCATCGGGAGCCTTGCAGGCATGAAACTCTATACATACTGGCGCTCACTAGCGACCTTCAGGGTGCGCATTGCCCTCAATCTCAAGGGCCTTAGCTACGAACCGGTCTACGTCGATTTGGATGCTGGCGATCAGAAACGGCCCGAGTTCAAGTCCGTCAACCCGCAGATGGTGATCCCGGCCTTGGTCGAGGACGACGGCAATATTCTGTTTCAATCCTTGGCCATCCTCGAATACCTAAACGAGATCCATCCCGAACCGCCGCTGTTGCCGGCCGATCCGCGCGCCCGCGCCCGCGTGCGGGCGTTGGCCTCTGATCGCCGTCGCCGATCTCCATCCCCTGATCGTGCCGCGGGTGCGCAACCACCTGGCTGCCACGCTCAATCTCGACGAGGATGGCAGGCTCGCCTGGGTACGCCACTGGTTTACGGCCGGCCTCGAGGCCTACGAGGGCCACCTCGCCCGCGACCCGGCTACCGGTCACCTACGCCCATGGCGAGCAAGTCACCATGGCGGACATCTGCCTGGTGAGCCACGCCATCGGGCACCAGGTATTCAAGGGCACGCTCGAGGCCTATCCGACGGTCAAGCGCATTGTCGAGACGCTGCATGCGCGACGAGCGGTTCGCCAAGGCCCAGCCGCGGCGACAGCCCGGCGCGCCGCAAACGCATTAGGCCTTGCCAGGCTGAGCGCTGCCGGTATGACTTGGCGTCGATCATTGCGCGGGATGCAGCCACGCAGCGGACCGGGATCATCGTCGCCACCAAATTCGCTTCGCCGTGGGGGCGGTGGTGCCGCATATCAAGACCGGGGTGGGGGCGATTGGCTTCGCAGGCCTTCATCAATCCCTACTTCGCCGCGCAGGGCCTAGAGCTCCTTGGCTGGCGGCGCCACGGGCGAGGCGGTGATCCGGCAAGCTCGTCGCGGGGGACGAGGGCCGGGCCAATCGTCAGCTGCATCTGCTCGATAGCCGCGGCAACTTTGCCGCCTACACCGGGGCGGACTGCATTGATTGGTGTGGGCACGAGGTGCACACGGGTTATAGCAGCGTTGCCGGCAATATGCTGGCGGGTCCGGCCGTGTTGAGGCAAAACCATCAACAGTTACGAGGCCAACGCGCAACCGCCGTTTGCCCGGCGCCTGATCGCCGCCATGCAGGCGGGCGAGGCGGCCGGCGGCGACAAGCGCGGTAGGCAGTCGGCGGCCCTGTTGATACATGACGGGGAGGACTATCCCCTTTACGACCTGCGCGTAGACGACCACGCCGAGCCCTTGGCGGAGCTGGCTAGATTGGAAGAGGTTGCGCGCCAGCGCTGGCTGCATTTCCGGCGCTTTATGCCCAATCGGCAGCAGCCCTCGGGCCTCGTCGATCGCGCCCAACTCGAGGACCTCATCGCCAAGTCGCTTGCCGAGGACTACCAGTGACTCGCGGCTCCGCTGCTCACGGTCAGGGATTTGCGGGTCGCCTTTGAGGGCGATCGCGGCGCTCCTTACGCAAGCCGGTGAACGGCACCAGCTTCGCGCTGGCAGGGGGCGCACGCTGGGGATCGTCGGCGAATCCGGCTGCGGCAAGAGCGTGACGGCGCTGGCCATCATGCGGCTCCTGACCGGAGGCCGGCACGCGCATTTCCGGCTCGATCACGTTTGAGGGCCGCGAGCTCGTGGCCCTACCGGAGGCGGCAGATGCGGACCTCAGGGGCAATCGGCTGGCCATGATCTTCCAGGAGCCGATGACCTCGCTCAACCCGAGCCTTCACGATCGGCGATCAGATCGTCGAGGTCATTCATGCGCCACCGCGGCTTGGCGCGCTGCGGCGGCGCGCCGGTCGGCGATCGACATGCTGCGCGCGTGCAGCATTCCGTCGCCCGAGCAGCGCGTGCTGACGAGTATCCGCACCAGCTTTCGGGCGGCATGCGCCAGCGCGTGATGATCGCCATGGCGCTGGCCTGCGAGCCCGCAGCTTGCTGATCGCCGACGAGCCGACGACCGCGCTCGACGTCACCATCCAGGCGCAGATCCTCGATCTGATTGCGCGAGCTGCGCGCAGAGACCGGGGCCGCGATCATCCTGATCACCCACGACCTCGGCGTGGTCGCCGAAACCTGCCGACGACGTCGCTGGTGATGTACGCGGGCGAGATCGTCGAGCAGGCGCCGACCCGGCAACTGTTCCTCGGCCCGCAGCACCCCTACACGGTCGGCTTGCTCGGTCTCTCCGCGCCTCGACGCGAAGCAGCGAGCGCCTCGTCCGCCATTGCCGGTAGCGTGCCGAGCCTGACGGGGCGGAGTTTGTCGGCTGCCGCTTCGCCAGCCGATGTCCCTTCGCCGACGCCCATTGCCGCACCGAGGCCCCGCCTCTGCGCCAGCTCGCCAGCGGTCATCTGGTCGCGCTGCTGGAAGGCCCCGCTGGATAGGCTTGCCGGCATGACGTCGCCGCTGCTCGTGCTCGACGGCGTCGCCGAAGGCCTTCGTGGTGCGACGCTCGCTGTTCGGCGTCCGGACCGGCCCGTAGTTCACGCCGTCGATGGTGTCTCCTGCTCAGCGTCGATCGCGGTGAGACCCTGGCGCTGGTCGGTGAATCGGGCTGCGGCAAATCTACCGTCGGGCCGCCTGGCCCTGCGGCTGATCGAGCCGAGCTGCGGGCACCGTTCGTTTCGACGGTCAGGACCTCGCCGCCCTTTCCGACGCCGAGCTGCGGCAGGCGCGCGCCGGTGCCCAGCTGATCTTTCAGGATCCCTACAGTTCGCTTAATCCGCGCATGCGAGTCGGCGAGATCTTGGCCGAACCGCTGCTGTTGCTGCACGACCTTCACGCCGGCGGACCGCCGCACGCGCGTCGGCGAGCTCCTGCGCACCGTGGGCTTTCTCCCCAGCACGCCCAACGCTTTCCGCACGAATTCTCCGGCGGCCAACGTCAGCGCATCGCCATCGCCCGCGCGCTTGGCGCTCGAGCCCAAGCTGATCGTCGTGCGATGAGCCCGTCTCGGCCCTCGACGTTTCGATCCGCAGCCAAATTCTGAACCTGCTGAAGGACCTGCAACAACGCTCTCGGGCTCGCCTTCATCTTCATCAGCCACGATCTTGCGGTGGTGAAGCATATCGCCAATCGGGTGGCGGTGATGTACCTTGGCCGCATCGTCGAGAGCGCCAGTTGCGATGCGCTTCTTTGCCGCCCCCCGCCACCCCTATACGCAAGCCCTGCTATCGGCCATTCCTCGCCTTCACGCCGACCGCCGGCGCAAGCGCCAGCTCCTGCCGGGCGATCCGCCTGAGTCCCATTGCGCTCCGAGCGGGTGCCATTTGCATCCGCGCTGTCAATATGCCGCCCCGCGTTGCACAGAGGAGTCCCCGCGCTCGTGGCCGAGCCGGATGGGCACGCCACGGCTCTGCCATCTGTGGCGCGACATAGTTTCTTCTGAGCGACCAGCCGTCGCCGCCGAGCCGGGCTTTTCACCAGAGCTTGAGCGACTATTTCGGGCGTTCTGGAGCGGCCGGCGGCGAATTAGGGCCGAGATCGTTGCTTGGCAAAGGAGGAGTGCCGACCATGGCAAGGCTAGGTTACATCGGATTGCTGGCAGGCCTGCTGCTGGCGAGCTCGCCCGTGGCGGCACAAACCACCCTGCGCATCGGTCTTGCCGAGGACCCGGACGTGCTCGACCCGACGCTGGCGCGCACCTATGTCGGTCGCATCGTGTTCGCCTCGCTGTGCGACAAGCTGTTCGACATCGACGAGCAAGCTCAACATCGTGCCGCAACTGGCGCTCTCGCACGAGACTTCCGAGGACGGCAAGACGGTCACCATCAAACTGCGGCCCGGGCGTGAAGTTCCACGACGGCGAGGCATGATGGATGCCGCCGCGGTCAAGGCGAGCCTCGAGCGGCACATGACCATGCAGGGGCTCGTTCCGTCGGCCCGAGCTGGCAGCCGTCGACAAGGTGGAGGTTGCCGATCCGGCCACCGTGCTGCCTGCTACTGAAAACCCATTCTCGCCGCTTGATCGCCCAGCTGGCCGACCGCGCCGGCATGATCCATCAGCCCGAAGGCGATCGCAGGAGGCAGGCCGACAAGTTCGGCCTCGAAGCCGGTTTGCGCCGGTCCCTTCAAATTCGTCGAGCGCGTGCAGCAGGACCGCATCGTCCTGGAGAAGTTCGCCGACTATTGGAACGCGGCCAATGTTCACATCGAGCGCGTCGTGTTCCGCCCGATCGTGGAATCGACGGTGCGCCTTGCCAACCTCAGGTCGGGCAGCCTCGACCTGATCGAGCGGGCACTGGCGACGGACCTCAAGGAGATCAAGGCCGATCCCAAGCTCAAGCTGGCCACCCAGATCGAGATCGGCTACCAGGGCCTCACGCTCAACCTCGGCAACGGCGACGCCGGCAAGAACGGGCCGTTCGGCAAGGACCCACGCGTGCGCCAGGCGCTCGAGGCCGCCATCGACCGCAAGGCGCTGTCCGACGTGGTCGTTCAACGGCGAGGTGTCTGCCGGGCAACCAGTGGGTCAGCCCGAAGAGTGCCTATTTTCAGCAGAAATTCGCCGGTGCCGGGCGCGCGACGTGGCAAAGGCCAAGAAGCTGCTCGCCGAGGCCGGCGTGACGACGCCGGTCGTGCGTCGACTTCATGGTGCCGAACAACCCGGAGAGCCGCCAGGCGGCGGAGGTCATCCAGGCGATGGCACGCGGAGGCCGGCTTCGACCTGAAGATCCGCGTCACCGAGTTTGCCACCTCGCTGAACGGAGGCCGAAGCAGGGCGCTTCCAGGCCTACTTCATCGGCTGGAGCTGGCCGCGTCGATCCCGATGGCAATCAGCTACATCTTCCTCAAAGTGCAAGGCGCCGCAGAACAACGGCCACTTCTGCAACAAGGATGTCGACCAGTGGCTCGATGATGCACGTCAAGGTGAGCACAGCTCGAGGAGCGCAAGGCGATCTACGAGAAGATCGCCGACAAGTACCTCAAGGAGGGGTCGATCATCTATCTCTACCATCGCCTGGTGATCATCGCCCATAGCAACAAACTCGAAGGCTACCGGCAGTTGCCGGACGGGCTCGTGCGGGTCGTGGGCGTCAAGTTGAAGCCGTGAGATCGGTCGCGCGCCGGTGGCCTGCGCCCGCCGCGGGCGATAGATCGGCGCAGGTGGGCTAACACGATGCTATTGTTTCTTGGCAAGCGCCTGCTGCAATTGCTGCCGACGCTGTTCTTCGTGTCGGTGATCATCTTCGGCCTGCAGCAATTGTTGCCCGGCGATCCGGCGCTCGCCATGGCCGGCGAGGAGCGCGATCCCGGCGGTGCTGGAGCAGATCCGCCAGCAGTACCGGCTCGATCAGCCGCTCTACGTGCAGTACGTCTATTGGGTCGGCGGCGTGCTCGCGGGCAACCTGGGCGAGTCGATGCGCCTAAAGGAGCCGGTGCTGACTCTGATCGCGCAGAAATTCCCGGTCACGCTTGCAGCTGGCGCTGATGGCGATCGTGATCTCGCTGCTCGATCGGCGTGACGCGCCGGCGTGATCTCGGCCGTCAAGAAGAATACACCCATCGACTATGCCGTGAACCTGGTGGCGCTGTGGGGCATCTCCGACGCCCGAACTTCTGGCTCGGCATCATGCTGATCTTCCTGTTTGCCGTCTATCTGGGCTGGCTGCCGGCCTCCGGCTATGTGGGCCCGTTCGAGGATTTCTGGCTGTCGCTGCAGACCACCATCCTGCCGGCCTTCGTGCTCGGCAAGCTCGTTTGCCGCCGTGCTGATGCGCGCACACGCGCAGCGCCATGCTGCAGGCGATGGGCAGCGACTACGTGCGCACGGCTCGCGCCAAGGGGCTGGCCGAGCGCATCGTCGTCCTCAAGCACGCCATGCGCAATGCGCTCGACCCCGGTGGTGACGCTGGGCGCGCTGGAGCTCGGCACGCTGCTGTCGGGCGCCGTGCTGACCGAGCAGGTGTTCTCGATCCCGGCTTCGGCAAGCTGATCGTCGACAGCGTGTTCAACCGCGACTACGCCGTGGTGCAGGGCGTCACGCTGGTCACGGCCACCACCTACATTCTGCTCGAACCTGCTGGCCGACATCGCCTACGTGCTGATCAACCCGCGGCTCAGGAGCTAGGCATGGCCGTCTCCGAGGCACTTGGTCGTCGAGCTCACCGAGGAAAGCCCGGGCGCGCGCGCCTGGCGGCGCCTGCATGCAAGCGCAAGAGCGCCGTGCTCGGCCTCGTCATCATCGTCGCTGTTCGTTGCTGATCGCGGTGCTTCGCGCCGCTGATCGCGCCCTACGATCCGACCCAGCAGAGCTGGACATCGATCCGCAAGCCGCCGTCGGCAGCAGCACTGGTTCGGCACCGACGAGTCCGGGCGCGATCTGTTCTCGCGCGTGATCTTCGGCGCGCGCGCCTCGCTGCTGGCGGGCGTCGTCTCGATCTCCATCGCGCTCGGCGCTCGGCGTGCCGATCGGGCTGCTGGCGGGCTACGGCGGGCAAGTGGATCGACGCCCTCATCAGCCGCATCACCGACGCCATGCTGGCGATCCCGTTCCTGATCCTGGCGATCGCGCTGGCGGCGTTTCTCGGCCCTCGCTGCAGAACGCCATGATCGCCATCGGCGCTCACGGCCACGCCGATCTTCGTGCGCCTGACGCGCGGGCAGGTGATGGCGGTGAAGGTGGAGGACTACGTCGAGAGCCGCGCGCGCCGTCGGCAACCCGCCGGTGCGCATCGCCGTCAAGCACATCTTGCCCAACATCATGCCGGCCCTGATCGTGCAGGCGACCATCTCGATCGCCACCGCCATCATCGCCGAGGCGAGCCTCTCGTTCCTGGGGCTCGGCCAGCAGCCGCCGGCGCCGTCCTGGGGCTCGATGCTCAACACCGCCCAGCGCTTCCTCACCAACGCGCCGTGGATGGCGGTTTGGCCGGGGCTGGCGATCTTCCTGGCCGTGCTGTCGTTCAATATCCTGGGCGATGGCCTGCGCGACGCGCTGGATCCAGAAAGAGCGTTAGGCGCCGTGAGCCAGGTGCGTAGGTTGCTATGGGGACGGGGGCCCGCCAAGCATGAGAGTGATCCTGACGCTGATCTATGCTGCGCTGCTGGTTTTCGGCACTCCAGAACGCCCCCCGCGGGGGCGTCGGTGCATGCAGCCATGTACTGTTGGGTGCCGGATTGCTGAAATCGCGGTTGCCTGTGATGATGACGACGAGGGTGGCGGCGACGGCGACGATTCGGTGAGAGCGCCCGTGCCGGCGAGCCGCGCCGGGGCCCGATCGACCGGCACGGCGGCGCAATGGCTCGGCTCAGAGCGGCCCTGACGCCAGCTGGGCGTCGATCGCCAGGCTGCCTCAAGGAGGACCTGGGCGCCGGCGGCACAATGTCGCGCGTACGGCACTCTCTCGGCCTCGTTGTGACTGAGGCCATCCTTGCAGGGGACGAAGATCATTGCGCTCGGCGTGATGTGCGACAGGTGTACCGCATCGTGTCCGGCGCCCGAGATGATTTCCGCGTTCGCTATAGCCCAAGGCGCGGGCCGCGCGCACGGCCGCGATGCAGGTGGGATGAAACTTGATCGCCGCCAGGTCGTGCAGCTTGCGCAGCGTTATCTCCACCTTCCTCGCCGGCTACGCGATCGACCGCCGCCTTGAGTACGGTTTCCATGGCCTCGAGGATCGCGTCATCGTGATGGCGTAGATCGACTGTCATGCGCACGGCCTGGCACGACGTTGGGCGAATTTGGCTCAACCTCGACCTGACCGACAGTGCCCACGGCCGTCTGGCGCGTACGCTAAGGCGAGCTCGCGCACGGCGCTGATCAAATGCGCTGAGGCCAACAGGGCATCGGCGCGGCGCGGCATCGGTGTCGTGCCGGCGTGGCTTTCGTGTCCATTGAGCTTGAGCTCGCTACCAGCGCACGCCCTGCACGCCCGTGACCACCCCGATGGTTTTTTCCTCCGCTTCCAGGATGGGGCCCTGCTCGATATGCAACTCCAGATAGGCCGAGAGATGGCGCGCCGGCCTTGGTCTCGCTGCGCCAACCGATGGCGTCCGAGCGCCGCCCCGAAGCTGATGCCCTCCCTATCGGCAATGGTATCGGCCAGGCGCGGCTATAGACGCCAGCAAATACCCCCGAGCCCAGCATCGCCGGGGCGAAGCGCGCGCCCTCTTCGTTGGTCCAGTTCACCACAACGATGGGCGCGTTGGTCTCATAGCCGGCGCTGACGAGGGTACGAAGGGCTCCAGCGCCCCGAGCACCAGCGAGGTTGCCGTCAAACTTGCCGCCGGTGGGCTGTGTCGAGATGGCTGCCGAGCGCGATCGGAGCTGCCGGGCTGGCGGCCGGCACGCAAGGCAAACATGTTGCCGACCTCGTCCACGCTGACGGAGCACCCCAATGTCTCGGCCTCGCGTTTGAACCCAGACGCGCACGGCCGCGTCGTCGGCGGTCAGCGTTTGTCGGTTGATGCCGCCCGCAGCCGTGGCAGCTGATGGCCCCGGTTTCCATCAGCGTTGACCAGAGGCGTTCGGGGTCGATGCGCAAGTTGCTCGGCATGGGGCGGAACCGTGGGGCGAAGGGGAGGCAGGCTTTAGCCATTGTCGCCGCGCCTCGGCCTGGCGTAAACGACCGATCGGCGGCGCCAGCCGACCTCGCCGGGCAACGGGCGGGCGACGGGTTCGCTTGCGGTGGTGGCGCCGCGGCTATAAGGCGCTGCATGCGCCAGGCAGCAGCCGGGTGCCATCGACAGGTCGGGGCGGAGCGTAGCGCAGCCTGGTAGCGCACTTGCTCGGGAGCAAGGGGTCGGGAGTTCGAATCTCCGCCCGACCAACAATTTCAATAGTTTAGTATTTGAGCCGCTGCCCCAGCACAGAGAACCGCAAAAGATGCGGTCGGGATCAATTGCTATGCCTGGAGAGCGCCTTCTGCAGGCCGTCTGAGAGGCGGCGGTGCAGCGTCGATTACAATCGCGGCACAACGCGGGAGGGGGCTATTTGGTCGCGGCGCATACCTGGATCTGGTGGCCCTCAAGCGCCGCTTGATCAACTGCTCGCACACTGTTGTGGACCACGTTGCGGCAAAGTCAGCAGCTTCGGTCGGTCGATATAGGTCAGTAAGCTGACGTCAGTCGGGCGGCCGGTTCTACGGGGCCCACGGTTGATGTCGTGTCTCGGTTTGCCGCCGCTGTCGCGGCAGCCACGGCCCAGACCGGACGCTTACGAGCTAGAAGCGGGATCATGAATCTCTTGACAGGGTTTGGCAGGTAACGTCTAAAAGGGCGCAATGGCCGCGACACTTCCACGCTCCGCGATCGCGCAAGCGCCACCGCGACGCGTGGCGTCGAGACACGGCATCCGCAATGGACGCTGGTCGCCACGATCCCGGCTTCGAGCCTGGCCTTCATCGACGGATCAGTGGTAACTGTCGCGCTGCCCGCAATCGGCCACAGCTACGCGGCCAGCGCCAGCGATCTCCAACGGACGGTTAACGCCTGCCTGCTGCGCCCTTGAGCGCGCTGCTCCTGCTCGGGGTGCGGCGGGCGACCATTACGGGCGCCGCCGGCTACTGATGGCCGGGACAGTGATATTCACACTGGCGTCGATCGCCTGCGCGATTGCTCCGAGCCTCCCTGTCCTGCTGGCGGCTCGAGCGCTTCAGGCATCGGCGCGGCAATGCTGATGCCGAACAGCCCGGCCATCCTCGGCAGCGCCTTCGTTGGTGAAGCAAAGGGCGCGCGATCCGGAACCTGGGCGGCGGCGGCGGCGCGATCGCCAGTGCGGTCGGTCCGCCGGTCGGCGGCTGGCTTGTCGGCGCGGTGGGTTGGCAGGCCATATTCTGGCTCAACGTGCCTGTCGCGGCAGCAGGCATCGCCATTGCCTGGTGCTTCGTTGACGAGGAACTACGCAGGACGGACAGCCGTTAGATCGCCTGAGGCGCCTGCCTCGCAACTCTTTGGCCTTGGGAATGCTGACATGGGCGCTAACGCTTTGGTCGAGCAACTACGCTATGACGAGCCCCGTTTGGATTGGCTCGATCTTAGGTTTGCTGGTCACTTGGCCTGTTCCTTCTGCTCGAATATCGACTTGGTGACGAGGCGATGATGCCGCTCGGCTTGTTCGCTTCGCGTGCTTTCGTCGGGCTGACCGTCCTAACATTTCTGCTCTCATGCCGCACTGGGCGGTCTGCTGGTTCTACTTCCCTATGTGCTGATCGAAGCCAGGTGGTTATTCGCCGTTTGCTGCGGGCATGGCCCTACTTCCATTCCCCTGGTCATTGGGTCGGCATCGCGCTTGATGGGGCGGATCGCCGAGACCTCGGGCCCACGCTGGCCGCTCACGATTGGACCACTGGTAACGGGCCTGGGCTCGTGCTTATCGTGCGTGTCACGCCTCAAGCCACCTATTGGGCAAGCATATTGCCGGCGATATTGGTGATTGCATGCGGCATGGCCGGCGCGGTCGCCCCACTTACCACCGCGGTGCTCTCGTCCGTCGACGATCGCCACACTGCCACCGCGTCGGGTTTCAATAGCGCCATCGCCCGTACCGGTGGTCTCATCGCGACCGCGCTGGCGGGCGGTGTGATCGCACAGAGCGGCGCGACCCTTGTCGCGGATTTCACACCGCTGCCTTGATCGGCGCCACTCTCGCGATGATGTCCAGCGTCGTAGCATTCGCGACGCTGAAGGGCATCGAACGGCGGCCATAGCAGGGCGCCAAGCATGACTCCGACACGATCGATCGCAGTGCACCGGATCAGATCGCGATGCCCGCATGGCGGAAAAGGCAGCGCAGCCCGACCCGGCCACTTTGGGTCATCTTTCCCGTAGCGCCAATGATCTCCCGACGGTCGATCTACGCCCGACGACGATCGGACACGTGGCCGCGAACGATCAGGGTGCCAGGTTAAGACCACGCCGTTGAGGTCCCTTGGTGCGCAGGTCTGGTCTTTGTATCTGGCAAGCAATCGTGACTACGGGAGGATGAGAATGGGCTAACCTGGACTTTGTCCGCCGGTTCAGAAGCGGCCTCGAAGACGTGGGAGTTAAGGTTCTGCCATGCGAGGGTTCGTCCTTTCACGCTACGGTGGACCCTGAGACACCGCGCTGACCGACGTGCGCACAGCCCGCGCCACGGCTTGGTGAAGTGCTCGTTCGCGTCCATGCCGCCGGCCTTAACCCTGTCGATTTCAAGACGCGCCGGCGCACTGAAGATCATCCATAACTACGCGCTCCCAATCGTGATGGGCAACGAACTCTCTGGTGTCGTCGAAGCCGTCGGCCCGGGGGTGACGCGCTTTGCCATAGGGTGAACGCGTGTTCGCGCGCGTGGCCAAGGAGAGCATGGGTGCCTTCGCCGAATACGCCGTGGTCCATGAAGACCACGCAGCCCGGATGCCAGCGTCGCTGGACTTCCCGCCGGCGGCAGCGGTTCCACTCGCTGCGCTTACCGCTGCAGCGCGCTGCGCGACGAACTGCACCTGAGCGCCGGCCAGCGCGTATTCGTTCCGGGCGGCGCAGGCGGTGTCGGCACTTTCGCGATCCAGATCGCCAAGCACAGCAATACGTAACTGAACGAAGTACA
>ERZ1370068.9954-contig-8694_pt1 | contig 26569 bp, 44 predicted proteins | sample MGYA00561227_ERZ1370068 | MGnify/ENA primary metagenome ERZ1370068 (study PRJEB38410, sample SAMEA6850437) | metagenome | study: Metagenomic assessment of the ecological functions of the soil: analysis of the soil microbiota associated with the...
GATGTACTTCGTTCAGTTACGTATTGCTTCTTAATCGTTGGCGGAGGCGCGCGGGCCGCCGGCTCGCTTCGTTAATCAGCCAACGTCAGGAGCTTGGCTATTCGCTGCTGGGTTTTGTAGATAATGACCCGGCTTTTGCCGATGCGGAATTAGCCGGAGCCGCCTGGTTGGGCACGGTTGACGATCTCCACCGGATCGTGGCGAAAGAAGTGATCGATGAAGTCGCGATCGCGCTGCCAATCAAATCCCATTATTCGCAAATCGAATCAGCGGTGGTACTGCTGGAAGAGCAGGGAATTACCACGCACGTGTTGTCCGATCTCTTTCCCCAAAAACTGGCGCGTTCTCAACCAATCGATCTCGGCGGCATGCCGATCGTTTCGCTTCACAGTACTCCGGTGTTCAGCTGGCGCACTGAAGCCAAGCGTATTTTTGACCTGGTCGTGGCGTTGATCCTGTTGGTCCTTTGCGCGCCGATCTTTTATTGACGGCCATCGCCATCAAATTGGACTCGCGCGGTCCGATTTTCTTTGTCCAGGAACGTGTGGTCTGGCCAAGCGACGCTTTCGCATGATCAAGTTCAGGACCATGGGCATCGATGCTGAGGCGCGCATGAAGGACATTGAGCACCTGAACGAAAAAAGCGGCCCCATCTTCAAAATCAAAAACGATCCGCGCATCACCACGCGTCGGAAAATGGCTGCGCCGCACGAGCATTGACGAGCTGCCGCAACTGGTCAACGTCCTGCTGGGCGACATGAGCATCGTGGGACCGCGTCCGTTGTCTGTCCGCGACGCCCTGGGCATGGAATTAGCCTGGCAGAAGCGGCGTTTCAGCGTGAAGCCCGGCCTGACCTGTCTTTGGCAAGTCTCAGGCCGCAGCAATCTCTCATTTGAACAGTGGATGCAATTGGATCTGGATTATATCGACCGCTGGTCGCTCGGTCTGGACGCGACGATTTTGCTGCGCACGATTCCGGCAGTTGTGCTGGCCCGTGGCGCAAACTAATCAACGGACCTGTCATGAACTCAGTTTTGGTCTATCACAGCATTAGTTCACCGGTTGAGCCTTTGCCGGGCGACATCGACATTTGTCCGGAGAACTTTGCTCCTCAACTCGCCTGGCTGGCTCGCCGGCGATCGGTAGTGCCGTTGATCGATACCCTGAGCTCGAGCAATGGCCGTTCGCGCGTGGCGTTAACGTTCGACGATGGCTTTCGCGACAACCTGACGGTGGCGGCGCCGCATGCTCGAAAAGTATTCGATGCCGGCCACCGTATTCGTGACGCCGGGCTTCATTGGCAACGAAAGTTATCTTTCTCGTGAAGAGCTGCGCGAGCTCCGCGCCATCCGCTGATTACGATCGGGGCGCACGGTCTGTGGCACCGGCACTTCACTCACTTGCCGGTCGATGAAGCGCGGCGAGAATTAGTCGAAGCACGGCGCGCCCTGGAAGAAATCACCGATCAGAAAGTTGATTTGATGGCCTGGCCGTACGGCGAGTGCGATGCCCGGCTCGAACAACTGGCCGCTGAGTGTGGCTATCGCGCCTCCTGGTCGGTTTGGAAAGGCAACAATGGAACGCACAGCCGCTGGCGCGTACCGCTGGGACGCCGGGACAACCTGGCCCGTTTTGTGTTGAAAGTCTCCGGCTTGTACGCGCTGACTGAAGCACGTCGTCATCGGTTTATGGATCGCCGGAAACAGGCCGGCGACCGTATCCGAAACAACTTCGTGACTTCGACTCTACTGCTTTGGATGTGAATTGAAGATGAGCGAGAACTCAATCAGCAACATGCCCCGGGCGACAAAATCCGAGTCTTGCGGGTTTCTCACTCGAGCCTGACGCCTACCCTGCGTGAACGCGAACGGGCGTTGGCGCGCAACTATCCGGACATCGATCTTCAGGTGATAACCGCGCGCGAGTGGCGCGAAGCGGAGGTGGATGTTAAAGGCACACGACTGATGATTTGTTTCCCGGTCTTTGCTCCGCGGACACTTTTCTCGAAGCACGTACAGTTGTTTGCCTGGAATCCGTTTACGGTCATCGCGAGCGCTGCGCCGTCACCGTCCACATCTGATTGATCTCAATCATGAGCCGTTCAGTGTCGGTTGTGCGCAGATGCTGACGCTCTGCAACTGGTTTGCGCCCCGGGCTGCGATCATTCTGCAAACTGCCCAGAACATCCAGCGACAATACCCGCCGCCTTTCTGTTGGTCTGAGAAACGCGCCTTCCGTCGCGTTGACGCTGCCTATGCCTGTAGTGAAACGACGCGCGAGGTGATGCGGGCCAAAGGGATTCGAAAAGCCGATGGCGATCATTCCTTTCGGCGTGGACCACGAGGTTCTTTGCATGCGCGCACGGCGACTCAATCGCGCCGCTGACGAATCGCTGACCGTTGCTTATGTGGGACGAATGTTGCCGGGCAAGGGCCTCAACATTCTGCGCCGAAGCGCTGCCTCAGCTCGGATCGCTCGAACTGGAAGCTGCTCGTAGTCGGTGATGGGCCCGAGCGGCCATCATTTGAAAGACAATTGCGACGCAGCTGGGTGTCGATTGATCGAGTCCAGTTCGTCGGGGCGATTAGTTACGACGACGTGCCGGCGACGTTCAAGCAAATCGACATGCTGGTGATGCCGACCCAGACGACCAGTAGAATCCGCGAGCAATTCGGCCGGGTGCTGGTCGAAGCGATGGCCAGCAGCGTGCCGGTCATCGGCTCGACTTCGGGCGCAATTCCGGAAGTGATCGCCGGACGCAGGGCTGATCGTGCCGGAAGGCGATTCATCGGAATTGGCACGAGCGATTGAAAAGTTGCTGTGGAATCCGGCTTTGCGCGCCCGGTTGGCGCGCGCGGGCCGTGAGAGAGTCGAACAACATTACTCGTGGAGTCTGCGTCGCCGACATCACCTACGAGTTTTACCGGCGAGTCCTGAAGAGGTCAGGTCGCCACGAGTGTCGGATCAGGCTTTTGAATTTGCCTCGGAACGCTAATAAGCGAGGACTGCGACGACAACCGAGCTCTGCCCCGCTCAGGTTGTCTGACACGGATGAGTCAAGTTGCTGAGTTTGAGTGCCAGATGAGTGCTGAGACTTTAGTTGAATCGCCAGTCCGGCGTCCGCAGATCAAGCTGTGGCCGTTGGGGTCGCTGCCGCTGTCCATGGGAATCATCTGGGCGCGTGAGCACCGGTGGCGAAGCGTTGCGCTGGCTCGTGCTCGGCGGCTTCGGTTCGGTGATGGTGTTCTGCCTGATGGTGAGTCTCGAGGCAGGCCTGATCGCCATGATGGTTTTCGAGCCGCTGCGTGGGTTTCTCAGGCGCGCTCAATATCTCTACCTCACGTACAGCCAATCGGATCCAATTCACATCGTCACGCCGGTCGTCACGCTGCTGGCGTTTGCCATCGTCCTGCAACGGCATCGTCTGCGACTCTTTCTCTCAATCAACGCTGGCGGCGTTGGTTTCACTGCTGGCCGCGATCTACTTTCTGCAGGTCTTCAATCCGACTCAGGGCGGATTATCAGTCGGATTCTCAGGCGCGATGTTCGTGCTAATTCCGCTGTTGTGGTTTTACTTTGCCCAGGTGATCAAGCCCGAGTTTCTGCTCACCGCCTTTCGCGTAATCGTGGTGCTCGGACTGCTGACTTCGCTCTACGGTTTGTATCAGCTGACGTTCGGCTTTCCGGCGTTCGAGCAGTACTGGATCGACAACACAGATTTTTACAACTCGATTTCAGTCGGCAAAGTCGAGCGCGCGCTGGCGACTTTCAGCAGCGCAGAAGAGTGGGGACGTTACGTCGAAATCGGCGCGCTGATCGCCTTCGGATTTGCGGCGCAGGCGATGAATCGAATGCGACGCACCGGTCTGAGCCGTTTGCGGCGGTGTCCTGACCCTGATGCTGCTGTTTACCGGACAGCGGACGGCCATGTTTGGTTTGATTCTCGGGTTTCTGGTGCTGGTGCTCCTGGGCGCGAAGCTGGCGCGCCGCAGTGAGCCGGGCCTTGTTGTTATTGGCGCCGACGCTGATCATCGGAATTCTGGCGAAGGCTCCGACCAACGACGACATGTTGGACCACGGCGACGACGAACGCGCCAAAGCATTGTTGTCACACACGGCCCGCGGCACCCTCAATCCGACCAAAGAAGAGTCTGAACGAGCGGCTTAAGAACTGGACGAATCTGGCCACGGACGTGATTCCCTATCGACCGCTGGGAATGGGTCTGGGAGCGACGTCTGTTGGCGCGTGGCGTTACGGTGGAGGCGACAGCACTGATCTGCCACCGATCGACAGTTATTTCATTTCATCGGTGCTCACCTGCGGTATTCCGGCGGCGCTGCTGCTGATTTGGATTCTAGTCAAAGGCGACGTCGATGAGTTGGCGTAGCTATCGCAATGCTGAGCCGGGCTCGTCCGAAGCGCAGATTGTGGCGGATACGCTGGCGGCCATCATGCCGGTGCTGATTCTCAACAACATGTTCGGCAATACGTTCACCCTGTATTCGGTGGCGCCTTTTGGATGGTTGCTGGTGGGATGGATCAGCACCTATGGCCTCGCGAAAAAGTAACCGAGACAGAGCAAATCGAAGAGTGGGAACGCGAGCTAATTGTGATTTAGCTTCTTAGCGGGCTGTATTCAGTCCGCCATTTCAATTCGAATGAAGATCGTTTTTTACAACCATACCGGAAAAGTCAGTGGCGCTGAGCGACTGCTGCTGCTCGCGTGCTGGTGCGACTCGACGGCGTAGAGTTTGAGCGCGTCATGGTCTGTCCGGCAGACGGTCCGCTGGCTGGACTTGGCGGCCGAAGCGCGGTATGACTGGTCCGAACCGTCAGCGAACCTCGAGGCCCGCTTTACCTGGCGGCCAGGTGCTTTCCTTCGGTACGGCAAATCGTTCGTTGAAAGTGATCAGACGACTTCCGGCGAAAGATTGTTGAACTGAATCCGGATCTGATCCATGCGAACAGCATCCGCGCCGGGCTGGTAGCGACCGCGCGCCACGATGGGTTTGAAGATGAAGGTCGTCTGGCATCTGCACGATCTGCTGCCGCGACATCCTTTGAGCACGCGCAATCCGTATGTTGGCCGCGCCTGTCGAAGCGTAGTCGAATGATCGCTGTGTCCCAGGCCGTCAGCAAAAACTTTTGCGGCCATCTTTCGCCGGCTTTTGAACAAACGCATCGTGGTTATTCTGAATGCCATCGATCTGAAAGCTTTGTCCGCTGCTGATAACGATCGAGACGAAATTCGCGCCGGCCTATCGCTCGCAAAGGACGACTTTGCGATCGGGATTGTCGGCCAGTTAACGCCGCGCAAGGGTCAAATGGAGTTGCTGGGCGCCTTTGAAAAGCTGTCGCGCACAGTGTCCCGAGGCGGTGCTCGTGATTGCCGGCGCAGCTATTTTCAATCGCGATCATGAATACGAACAAATGCTTCGTCAGGACTGCTGGAGCGTCCGGGGATTTCGGCCGCGTAAGAATGCTGGGCGCTCGCAAAGATGTGCCTGAGATCATGCGCGCGCTCGATCTTCTGGTGGTCAATTCGCGCCGGGAGCCGTTCGGTTTGGTGGCGTGCGAGGCCATGGCTGTGCGGCACGCCGGTGCTGGCAACTGCCAGCGATGGCTTGCCGGAAATCATCGATCACCAAAGAAACGGTTGGCTGGTTCCGTTTGGCGACCAGCAGACGCTGGTTGAGGCGCTGGCGTTTCTGGCTGAACGGCCTGAGGTGCGAAAGACGCTGGCCGAGGTAGCGCGCAAAGATGTCGCCGAACGTTTTGCGCTCGAACGATACATGAACGAACTCAAGCATCTTCTATAAAGCGATCATATGACGTGAATTCTGCGGCCGAACCAGTTTCCCGGTTAAGCCAGGCCCCTTCTACACAGTTTTGCGCAGTAATTGAAATGAGAGAATTTCCCATCGTTCAGATTTCACGTGAGATTGGCCTTCGCGGCGGCAGCGAGATGCGTCGCGTACGAGTTGCACCGCGCCTGGCGAGCCCTCCGGATCAATGCGCAGGCCATTACCAGTTTTGCCAGCGAGACCGAAGCCCGCGAAGGCATCAACATAATCGCGCCCTGGTTAGGCGAGTGGTCTGAGTGGGGCTATCTGACGACGGCGCTGGCCCTGCCGATCTTTACCTTGATCGCCACGCTCCGAGTCCGCCGCGATTACCGCTCAGGCGTCGTGTTGAGTCATGGAGATTCACTGGCCGGCGACGTTTGTATAGTGCATGCCGTTAAACCGGGCTTCGCTGGCCGGAAAAGCGACGCGCGGGCTATTACCACTGGCTCTTGAATCCGGCAAACTTGTGGGTGGCGTGGCGCGATTGGTTCATGCTTGCGCGCGGACGTTATCGACACATCGTGGCCATCTCAGAGCGGGTGCGCCAACAATTGAAGCAGCACTACGGGGTTCCGGACGAAAAAATTGTGACCATTCCGAACGGCATCAACCTGACGCGATTTTCTCCGGACAACGCCAAGGCGCGGAGCTGAAATGCGGCGCTCGCTGGGATTTGAGGAAGGTACGCCACGGTGGTTCTGTTTGTCGGCAGTCAGTTTCGACTCAAAGGATTAGAGTTCGCAATCAGAGCTTTGGCAGAGATGAAGACCGAAGCTCATCTGCTCGTGGTCGGCCACGATTCGCCCGCCAACGGCTTCCGGAAGCTTGCGAACGAGTTAGGCGTCGCCGAGCGGGTTCACTTTCTGGGCGCGCGCAAGGACCTGCCTGAAATCTATCCGGCCGCCGATGCCTTCGTGTTTCCGTCTTTGTACGAGACCTTTGCGCTGGTTTGTCTCGAGGCAATGGCTTCAGGACTGCCGGTGGTTGCATCTCGCGTTGGCGGCATCGAGGACTACCTCCGAGACGAAGAGAATGGCTTGTTCATCAAACGCGAAGCACACGATATCGCTCAGAAATTGGATCGAGTGCTTACGGATGCTGATTTGCGCGCGCGATTGCGAGCAACAGGACTTGCCACGGCGGCCAATTACTCCTGGGATAAGATTGCTCAACAGTACCTCCGATTGTTCGATCAGTTGATGATGGAACGCGAGGCGGCAACCAACGGTGGAATCATGAGTGAATCCGCCCTTTCATCAATACTTAGACATCTCTTACTTAGGCAACTCTTGCCTTAGGACAATCGCAGGTATCGAAAACATGCTCAGTCGCAACATTAAAGTAGTTTTCAGCACCAACTTCCTGATGCTTTCATCGGGAGTGGTCACCAGTCTGCTCAGCGCCTGGGCGCTGGGGCCCGCTGGCCGCGGTGATTTGATGGTCGTGCTGATGTGGCCGGCTATATTTTCGATGAGCGCGCAATTCGGTCTGCCGCAAGCGTACCGCTACTGGACTGCCAAACGACCCGAATGTGTTAACGGTCTGTATTCCAACGCGATCGTCTTCACCTTAGTCGTTGGGTTGTTGACCCTGGCGGTTGCGCAGCTGCTGATTCCGCACATGATTGGTCACCGCAGCCCCGAAGTCTTACGACTGTCTCGGATCTACCTGTTAACTATCCCCTTCCTGATGCTGACGGACCTCACGCGCAGTCTGCTTGAGGGAGCGCGCAACTTTACCTGGGTGGGAATTCTGAGATTGATTCTCTTTGGCGTGCAACTCGTCAGCTACATCGCGCTTTGGATAGCCGGCCGGTTAACGGTTGCGAGTGCGTGCTACACGATGGTGGCAGCGGTGGTCGCCTCGCTGGTGTTGTCTTTGTTTGCCGTCTGGCGTGAACTGAAACCAAGCTGGGCGCCGAAGGTTGCCGACCTGGGGATGGCCCTGCGTTACGGCGTTCGCGACTATGCCGGAGTGCTGACTGAGTTCGTCAACTGGCGACTTGATTTGATCATGCTGGTGGCCGTGGCTTCGAGCCCGGCAATTGGGCTCTATGTAGTTGCGCTGCGCCTTTCAGACATCACCAGCGTATTGGCTTCTTCAGTCTGCGACGCCTTAATGCCTGAGGTGGCCGCGACGAAAGAGCGTGACCGGGCGACCTTAATGCTCACCAGAAGTTTGCGCCTGACCACTCTGGCGCACGTCCTGGTGCTAATCCCACTTTGGATCGGCGCTCCTTACATTCTTCGCTTCGCCTACGGAGAGAGTTTCGTCGAAGTGACCGAGGTGTGGCGGCTGCTCATGTTTGCTTCGTTGGTATGGAGCGCGGGGGCAGTTGTCATCAGCGGGTTGAATGGATTAGGCCATCCGGGATTGAGCACTATCGCCAGGATTGCGGCCGCTTGCGTGATGGTTGTGACGTTGATGGCCTGGCTGCCTACGCGGGGCATCGAGGGCGCCGCGATGGCGAACATTGCCGGTTATAGCGTCATGTTTGTTGTCGCGTTGTTGTGCCTTCTGTGGCGTCGGAAGATCGGCCTTTGGGAGTGCGTGCGCCCCGCTGGGCGGACATACCGAGGATTCGCATGCATCGGCTGGGATGGGACCTCTTCAGTTCTCATTCAGCCGAAGGTTGATCCAAGTGTCCGACAAACTTCAGTTTGTCGCTGGACCTTCGACAAGCTAGAGCTGGTGGGACATTGGCCCTGCTTTTCCAGAAAATTAACGGTCATATTTACCCCGCCATCGCCGCCTCGTCCAGGTGGCTTTTCACTCCGATTAACTCCTTTCAGCAAAACTGTTTGCAGTCCCGCAGTTAATTCTTGGCTTTAGACTGAAAAAACAACCTCTTTGACACTTTCTTATGATGAAAGCAGAGAGGTCAGACAGTTTGTCCAAAATCGCACTGGTACACGATTATTTCGTTGAGTTTGGTGGGGCCGAACGCGTGGTTGAAGCCATGCACGACTCTTTTCCCTCATCGCCACTTTATACGACTGTAGCTCTGCCGCAGATGCTTCCGGGACGTTTGCGCGGCGCGGACATCCGCACGTCAGCAATGCAGCGACTGCCCGCGATGGAGAGCCGCTTCCGCCATTACTTCATGCTCTATCCCTTTGCAGTTGAGAACTTCGACCTTTCCCAGTACGACCTGATCTTCAGCAGCAGTTCGGGCTATGCCAAAGGTGTCCGACGCACACGCAACACGATTCATGTTTGCTACTGTCACACACCGATGCGTTGGGTTTGGCGTTACGAAGACTATGTTTCTCGGGAAAAGTTTAACCGCGGCGTAAAGTCGGTTTTGCCGATGTTCCTCTGGGGACTGCGCAAGTGGGATCTGCGCGCCTCGCAACAGCCGAACTATTACATCGCCAACTCGCGCCTGGTGGCCGAGCGAATTCGAAAGATCTATGGCCGCGAAGCGTTTGTTATTCCTCCGCCGATTGAGGTCAATCGCTTCCACATGTCGAATGACATCCAGGACTACTATTTGATCCTTTCGCGGCTGATGCCGTACAAGCGTATCGACCTGGCCATCGAAGCCTGCAAGCGCATGAACCGGCGTTTGGTCATCATCGGCGATGGCCCGGACCGCGCGCGTCTGGAAAAACTGGGGGACGACAGAATCGAATTCCTCGGACGCCAGCCGGATGAAATCGTTAACTACTACGCCGCCCGATGTCGCGCGCTGATATTTCCCGGTGAAGAGGATTTCGGGATGGCCCCGCTGGAAGCGAATGCCGCCGGACGGCCGGTGATTGCTTATCGCGGCGGCGGCGCCGTCGAAACCGTCGAGGACGGCAAGACTGGTCTTTTCTTTGACCAACCCAACAGTCGCGCCCTTTGCACGGCAATTGAGCAGTTCGAGGCGATGTTCTGGAGTCAGATACTTCTGCGCCGGCACGCCGAGAAGTTTGATCGAAATGTGTTTGCTTTTCGGGTGCTGCAGTTTCTGGGATCAGTGGCCCCGGCTTCCTGCTCAGAAGAGCTGCTCTCTGGCGCGCGCCTGCTGTCTGAAAACATTTCCAAGCGGGTCTGGCCCAGACTTGCGGTCGCAGGATAATGATGGAAACTACTTCTTTATTTGAACGAAATAACGGCGCGGCCGCGCAGGTCGCGAGCACGGCGCAGCAAACATGGATGCGTGGTCCGGCGGCTCCGGTCATCTGGCCCAATGAAGTTCATGTTTGGCGCGCCCGGCTCGATGCCCCGTGGTCATGGACATTTGACGAAGCATTGTCATTGGATGATCGCGCGCGGGCCGATCGCTTTCGCTTTGAATCTGATCGTCGCAAGTTCTGCGTCGCGCGGGCCTCGCTGCGTTTGATCCTGGGCCGGTACCTGAAAGCGAAGCCGGGACGCCTGCAGTTCGAGACGGGTGACTACGGCAAACCGTATTTTGCCGACGCGCACGCATCGCAGGGTTTACGGTTCAATCTTTCGCACTCGAATCAGCTCGCCCTGATCGCGATTACCCGCGATCGTGAAGTCGGAGTAGATGTCGAATACATGCGGTCCAATTTTGTCACCGACGAAGTGGCCGGCCATTTCTTTTCATCAGCTGAGGCCGGCGAGCTTCGTTCGTTGCCCTCCGAGTTGAAAACGCAATCGTTCTATAACTGCTGGACGCGCAAAGAGGCTTACATCAAAGCTCGCGGCGAAGGTTTGTACTGCCCGCTCGATCAGTTTGATGTTTCCCTGTCGCCGGGCACTCCGGCCATGCTGCTCAACAGCCGCATCGATCAGAAAGAAGTCGCGCGCTGGTCGTTCCAGGATCTTTTACCGGAGCCTGGTTACGCGGCCACGGTGGCGGTTGAGCGCGGATTCTCGCGCCTGGTCCTTTGGGATTTGGTATAGCGCAATCTGCGCGCGCGCAGGCTAACAGCCTGCGCTACATTTCATGAAGTTCCGCTTGATCCTGACTTTCCTTTCACTTTTCCTCGCACTAGCAGTTTCTGCCGATCGGACGCCGGCGCCTTGCGGCGGATGCTGGCTTGCCTGGCGCGAAGCTCCCACAATCGATAAAAGTTTCGGGGTGAACATACATTTCACCGACCCTCAGCCGGGCGAGATCAAGATGATCGCCGACGCCGGATTTCACTGGGTGCGAATGGATTTGAAGTGGGACCTCACTGAGCCGGAGCGGGCCGGTACGACTTCTCGTCTTACGACCGTTTGATGAAGACGATCGAACCTTTCGGACTGCACGCACTATTCATCCTCGATTATGGAAACCCTTTGTATGGTGAAGGAGCACCCCGAACGGAAGAGGCTCGAACCGCGTTTGCCAGGTGGGCCGTTGCGGCCGCGCGGCACTTCGCCAATCGGGGAGTGATCTGGGAAGTCTATAACGAACCAAACAATGCGATGTTCTGGCAACCGCCGAATGCCGGCGAGTACGGAGCGCTGGCGGTTACCGTCGGCCGTGCCTTTCACGAGGCAGTACCCGACGAAAAACTCATGGGCCCGGCGGTAGGTGAAATGGATTTTGCGTTTCTGGACTCCTGTTTCAAGGCAGGCGCGCTCGATTCGTGGTTCGCCGTGTCGGTCCATCCTTATCTCCGGCGAGATCCGGAAAACGTTGCGACTGAGTACGCAAGATTGCGCGAGTTGATTTCGCGGTACAGAGCGCCGGCGACCGGCGAGGGCGTAAATCCGATTGAGGGACAGCTTCCGATTATCTCGGGTGAGTGGGGTTACTCATCGGTGTGGCGCGGTATGAATGAAGAGAAGCAGGCCATCATGCTGGCGCGCCAGTTTCTCACCAATGCCGCGAATGGAATTCCGGTTTCGATCTGGTACGACTGGCGTGACGACGGTCGTGACCCGAAGGAAGCTGAGCATCACTTTGGTCTGGTGAGAAACGAATACCGCAACCGGGCAGACGCCGGCCTATGAGCCGAAACCGGCGTACCTCGCAGCCCAAACTCTGTTACGGCACTTTGATGGTTATCGATTCGAGCAGAGGCTTGCGGTGGGAAGTGACGATGATTATGTGCTGGTCTTTGTCAAAGACGGCCAACGTCGAATCGCAGCCTGGACTGCCTCAGCCAACCGGCAGCAGGTGAAAGTCTCTTTGCCGAACGGCCAATTCAACATGATCGGCATTAAGGGTGAGGATCGAGGCCGCGTGACCAGTGATCAAGGAGTACTTTCAATCCAGCTCGCGCCTGCTCCCGTTTACCTCGCGCCTGGCGAACTGAAATAAATGTCCGAAAACTTTAGTTTGTCGCTGTCTCCATTTGGGAGATGGTCGGGAAGAGGGCTCGGGCTGAGACACCTTGGCGCAAGGCCCTCATCCCCGGCTCCTTCTCCCAAAGGGAGAAGGGTGGAAGGCAACTGGTTCTACTCCGCCGTAAACCCTCTTCCAGACTCTCTCCCAAAGGAGGGGAGTCAAACTGCAGCACCACTCATCGTTTCGTTTTCGTACTCCCCGTCGCATCATCTGTGTTCTAATGTCACGCAACGCTCTGTGATTGCCGCGCAGAATCTTCAGCGCCAACGCTGGCATGTTGCTTGCCCGGTATCCGGACGCTAAGGTGTGGAAGGAGACACTAAGATGATTCGAAAACCCTGATCAGTGTCGCAATCAGCTCGCTGGCTTTGCTGGCCACAAGTTGCTCGACCGATCAAACATCAACCACTAACGCTAATGCGAACGCAAATACCGGAGCCAATACCGTGGCCACGGCTCCAGATAATTCAGAAATAACGACGACGAACGAGAATGGAGTGAAGACTGAAACGCGCACATTTCGCGGTAATTCACGCGTCTCGAAGGTCGTGGTCACAACCCGCGACGGAAATCGAAACGTCAAAGTTTATTCGGCCAGCGGCGAAGAGCGCGAAATGAAGAGCGGAACCGAGCGCGCCCTGGACGATACCGGCGATGCGATTGCGGACTCAGTCGGCTTTGTTAAGGACAAGAGCGCTGACGTTGGCGAGAAGACCGTCGACGTGTCCAAAGACGTGGCCGATAAGACCAAGGAGGGAGCTAAGACCGTCGGCGAGAAAACTAAGGAAGGTACTGAGAAGGTAATCGACAAAACAGTCGATACCTCCAAGACCGTCGCCGACAAAACCGTTGATGCCAGCAAGACCGTCGGCAGCAAGACCAAATCCGGCACCAAAACGGTGATTGACAAAACCGCAGAGGGCGCGAAGAAAACCGGCAAGGCCATCAAGAAAGTCATCGTGCCATAGAGGTTCGCAATGGATCTCGCGATAGCAGAGAGCGGCAGCTGTAGCCGCTCTTTTTGGTCTTTGCTATTCCTGTTGGTTTGCGATGCTAATGCCAAGCTAACAGTTTTCGATACGACCGGATTAACAGTGATTTACAAGATAAGAACTCGAATCTGCTTTTGTCTCTAATCCTGGGTCAATCATGTAAATCCTAGTCTGATTGGACTGTTCTGCAGAATGGCGCGCCAGCCGCAAAACCGAGCTGGCTGCTATGGTCTTGTGAGTTCACGGGTTCAGACCACGATTCACCTTTTTGGATCACCGCGAACGATTTATTTTTAATCGATTGGCATCACTCGACAGCTCGCGCTATCATCCGTCTTACTTCAGTTCTGCGGATCTAAAACTATGAGTGACGCAAACCGTTTTACCATCGTCTGTCCATGTTGCGAGGCGACCTTAACCATCGATGCCGATACCGGTGCGCTGCTCTCGCATGAAGAAAAGCACAAGGCGCTCGGTTCGTTTGAAGACATGGTCAAAGACCTCGATAAGCAGAAGCAGACGCGCGAACAGATCTTTGCCCAGGAGATGAGTTCGCATAAGGATCGCAGCCGCTTGTTGGAAGAAAAATTTCAGGAAGCGAAAAGAAAGCCGAAAAGGACACCAAGATTTATCGGAATCCGTTGGATTTGGATTGATGAGCGGCTCTGGCAATCAAACCAACCTGACCCAAAGCTCGCAGAGCCTCGCCCGCGGCTCAACTCTGACCGCTGCTCCGCAGCTCGGTTGAAGGTTCACGTCTAATGCGCCACGAACACCGACTACTCTCTTCCGGTCTCTGGGTGCGTCAAGGTATGTCGTTCTCGATTTATCCGTATTCATTTTCCCGGAGACGTGAGGTCAAGTGTGACTACAAGTAGCCCTTCCTGAGTTATACTCCCTCGCTTGATGCACCGCAGCCTGCGTACATTTCTCGAACTGCTTTCCCGCGAAAAAGAAATCGTTTCGATCGATACGGAAGTCGATCCATACCTCGAACTCGCCGAAATCCATCGCCGCGTGATCGAACAGGGCGGGCCCGGCCTTGCTTTTCAAGCGAGTGAAGGGAAGCCGCTTTCCGGTTGTCACCAATCTGTTTGGAACGGCGAAACGAATTGACCTTGCCTTTGGGCGCAAGCCGGAAGACTTCATCAAACAGGTAGTCAGGGTAGCTGAGTCTCTGCTGCCTCCAAATCGATCTGAGCTTTGGAAGCATCGCCGGTTGGTGCGCGATTTTCTGAAGCTCGGGAACGCGCAATGTAGGGCGGGCGCCGGTCACCGAAGTTGTGCAGAAGCAGGTGCAGTTCGCGGAGCTTCCGGTCCTGACCACCTGGCAGGAAGACGGCGGGCCATTCATTACGCTGCCGCTCGTTTACACTGAACATCCAACCACGAAGAAGCACAACCTCGGCATCTATCGCATGCAAATCTACGATGCGAACACTGCCGGGCTGCACTGGCAGATTCAGAAAGGCGGCGGCTTTCATTATCACGCGGCCGAACAGATGGATCAGAGCCTGCCGGTGACCGTCTTCCTGGGCGGGCCGCCGGCACTGATCATTTCGGCAATCGCGCCTTTGCCTGAAGATGCTCCGGAGTTGATTCTGGCGTCGTTGCTTGGCGGCGAGAAACTGCGCATGGCCAAAGAACCCGATCGGCGGCGCTCATCGTTTGGTGGCCGAAGCTGAGTTCGCGCTCATTGGCCATGCGCAACCGCATTTGCGCCAAATGGAAGGGCCGTTTGGCGATCACTACGGTTACTACTCACTCGAGCACGACTATCCGGTCTTTCATTGTGAAGCGATCGCGCATCGGCGCGACGCGATCTATCCGGCCACGGTGGTGGGCAAGCCGCGGCAGGAAGATTTCTTCATCGGCGATTATCTGCAGACGCTTTTGTCACCCATCTTTCCTTTGGTGATGCCCAGCGTGAGGGACCTTTGGTCGTATGGCGAAACCGGGTTTCATTCGCTGGCCGCGGCTGTCGTGCGCGAGCGTTACACGCGCGAGGCTTTGACGGCCGGCTTCCGGATTCTGGGTGAAGGGCAGTTGGCGCTGACGAAGTTTTTGATCCTCACCGACGGGGCCATTGACCTCAAAGACTTTCGTGCGGTGCTTGAACACGTTCTTGCACGCGTCCGTTGGGAGACAGACTTTTTCATCTTTACGAACACTTCGATGGACACTCTGGATTACACCAGCGGCAAAATCAATCAGGGCAGCAAGGCGATTCTGATGGGATTAGGCGAAGCTAATCGCGACCTGCCCCGCGAATTTCACGGTGAACTGCCGCATGGCATCAGGCGCGCAGAGGTCTTTTGCGCGGGCTGTCTGGTGGTCGAGGGTTCTCCCTATACCGAAGACCTCGATCAAGCCGCGCGACTGGTCGCTGATCAGGCGTTCGCCAGTTGGTCTCTGATCGTCCTTCATGATGATGCGAAAGTCGCTCGCTCAACACCCGACTTTCTCTGGTCTACCTGGACCCGTTTTGAACCGGCGGCAGACATCTACGCGGCAGAAACAAATGTTGTGCGGCATCACCTGGCGTATCAACCGCCGGTCGTCATCGACGCGCGCAAGAAGCCCAGCCTTCCGGACGAACTGGTCGTCCGCGACGATATCAAGAAGCTGGTTGACGACCGCTGGCGGAGTATTTTCCGAAGTGATTGAGTCAGCAATGATCCGCTGGAAACGCGTCAGTACCATCCGCGTAAGCGGATGGGTTAACGAGACCTCATGCGGAATAACGAGCTGACTCTAATTGATCCCTTGGACTCATTTTGAGCGTTTAGATGCCCAGCCTGAGTCATTATCCCATCCGCTGACGCAGATGGTACTGACCTTAGGCGCGGATGGTACTGACTCCTATTTATGAGTATTCCCTTCATCGTCGCTGTCGCTCTTTTGCTCGGCTTGCTGATCGCTTTCTTTCAACGGCTGCGAAAATTTGGCGGAGCTGAATGGCGTTCACTTCCGCGCTGGCAGAAAGGCATCAGAATCAGCGCGGCGTTGGTTCCGTTGATTCTCGCCGGCCTTTTGTTTTGGGGGTTCGTCATCGAGCCCAATCGCCTGATCGTTCATTATGAGACGGTGAAGATCGAGACCTGGCCCACGGAGCTGAGTGGCCTGCGCATCGCCGTCATCAGCGACATACACACCGGCGCCTGGTACATCGACGATCGCAAGTTACAGCGAATTGTTGAGCTCACAAATCAGCAGCAACCCGATCTGATTGTTTTGCTCGGCGACTACATGGTCTCGAACAATTGGCACGGCCATCGCGTTGAACCTGAAGTGACCGCTGCCGCCATGAAGAACCTTAAAGCGCCGCTCGGCGTGTATGCCGTGCTCGGAAATCACGACTGGTGGTACGACGGCGAAAAGGTCCGCCGGGCCTTCGAACAGAATGGGATTCGCGTCCTGGAAGACGAAGTCGCAGAGGTCAAATGGCGTGATGCCTCGATTTGGCTGGCGGGTTTCGGTGACCTCTGGACGCGAGGTGAACACATAAAACAGACCCTGGCTAAGCTTCCGCCAGGCGTCACGGTAATCGCGCTGACTCACAATCCTGACATCTTTCCCCGGCTGCCTCAGACCGTGCCGCTCATGCTCGCGGGTCACACCCACGGGGGCAGGTCAATTTTCCGCTAATCGGGGCCGCCGTCGTACCGTCCGACTTTGGGCAAAAGTACACGGCGGGACACGTGTTTCGAGAATAATCACCATTTGTTTGTCACCACCGGTATTGGCACGAGTATCATGCCGGTTCGTTTCCGCGTGCCACCTGAAATTGTCATACTGACGGTCACGCGATGATCGCGATTGCGCAAGAAATGTCAGCACTTGCGTCGAACATTAAGAACTGAGGGTTGTTTGCTACGCAGCCCTGTGAAATGATCCAGACCCTTGAGTGAAATCGGATGATGTCTCGGTTCAGATTCCCTCTGCCGTTAATACTCGCTCGGGGCGCGCGCGCGCTTCTGTTAGGTAGCTTTCTGTTGACAGTGCTACCCCTGCCAGAATCCTTTTCGACGCCTTATTCACCGGTCGAGTTGAACAACTATCTTAAGCAAGAATCCGGGGAGAGGTTGAGCCGCTCGAACCAGGTAAGTCCCTGGAGCGGAAACTCGAGGGCGGCGGGTTTCATGCATACGAAGTCCGCTTGACTGGCGCGCAGTTTCTTCGGGTCGTCGCTGACCAGCGGGGATCGACGTTGTCCTCACCCTGTCTGGTCCTGGCCGGAACAGGCTCAACGAAGTGGACAACCAAAAGGGGAGCGGGGCGCCGAAGCTGTTTCGCTGATTGCGAATGCTCCGGGTGTCTATCGGATCGAGGTTCGCTCGAAACGGAAAACTGATCCGCCCGGCACTTATCAGCTGAAAGCGGAAATACGGGCGGCGACCGAGCAGGACCAGGCTTTGAACACAGCCGAGCAATTGCTTGCCGGCGCCAACCTACTGCGAACTCAGTCGACAAAAGAATCACTGTCACAGGCAATCGCGAAGTACCAGGAGGCGCTCACACAGTTTGAGCTGGCGGGCGATCTGCGAATGAAGGCAATCGTCCTTAATATGATCGGACGAAGCTCGTTCTCGCTGGGCGAGTATCAGAAAGCCATCGATTACCACCTGCAGGCGCTTGCCGCTGGCGCAAGCCGCGGCTGACCATCAGGCCGAAGCAGCGATCCTCACATCTCTCGGCGACGCCTACCGGCTGGCATCTGAGCACGAGAAAGCTTTGGAGCAACTGGGCCAGGCGATCCAGGGATGGCAGAGCTTACAGGACCGTCGCGGCGAGGTGGGCGCGCTGAATATCATCGCTCGTGTTTACTTCCAGATGGGCGATCAGTACAAGTCGATTTTCAGTTTTGATCGCGCCTTGAATTTGTCGCGAATCCTCTCGGATCAGAGCCTGGAGATTGATACGCTGGGCGGCATGGGTCTTTCGTATTACGCGCTGGGTGAAAATGAAAGGGCCGCCGAAATCTGGAAGCAGCAGCTGGTCCTCATGAGGACCCTGGGACAGACGAGCAGATGAAGCAAACATTTTGGGCAAGCTTGGCAGTGTCCACAATGAACTGGGCAAGAATGATGAAGCCCTCGAGTATCTGAACCAGGCCCTCAAGTTGGCCCGTGACAGAGGCGATCGTGCCGACGAGGCAGGAGTCCTGCAAACTATCGGGAGAGTTTACCGCTCAATCGGTGAAGCCCACGAAATCGATCGAGTATCTCGATCAATCACTGGCAGTGTTGAAAGATACTCGATGCTCACACCTCCGTGGCCCGGGCCCACTATAATCTCGGCAAGGCTTATCAACGACCTGGGCGAGTATGAGAAAGCAATCAGCTATTTGAATGAAGGCCCTGCTGGTCTGGAGATCCAGGAATGATCCAATAAACATAGCTTCGACCATTCGCGAGCTGGCGCGCGCGGAACGTGGTCGCGGCAACCTCGAGACTGCGTTGATCTCAGAGTGAAGTCGCTCTGAATCTGATTGAGTTGCTTCGATCGCAGGGCCGGTGGAGCCGAGGCCCGCTCCTCTTACCTGGCGTCCGTCCAGGATTACTTCGAGCTGAAGATCGACGTCCTGACGCGCTTGCACAAACAGGATCCATCCCGGGACTACGCCGCCGCTGCTTTGCAAACCAGTGAAAGGGCGCGCGCCAGATCGCTGCTGGAAGCTCTGGCAGAAGCCGGCGTGGACATCCGCAAGGTGTCGGTCCAGATCTGCTGAAACGCGAGACAGAACATTGCCGAGGATTTAAGTTCCAAAGCATCGGAACAGGCCAGGCTCGCTGCCGCCGAAATCGTCGAAGGAGTCTCTGGACGAGATTGGCAGGCAAATCAGGGAGCTGTGCGATCAATACGAAAAAGTAGAGGCTGAAATTCGCGCTGCCAGTCCACGTTACGCAGAGCTCATTCAACCTCAACCGCTTAGCCTGTCCGAGATTCGCCAACAGGTGATCGATGGACAGACCCTGCTGTTGGAATATTACCTGGGTGAGAATCGCAGCTATCTATGGGCCGTGACTGGTACTTCCATCGAGATTTATGAACTGCCGAAGCGTGAAGTAATTGAATCCGCGGTCCGGCCAGTCTACGAATCGCTTACCGCGCGAAATCGGATCGGGTAAAATTCGAGACTGTCGAAGAGCGCCGGGCTCGCGTTGCCAGGGCTGACGCAGGCTACTCTGTGGCGGCTCGCGCCTTGAGCCGAATCGTGCTTGAACCCGTGCGGGGCCAACTGGCGAACAAGCGACTGTTGATAGTCAGCGACGGCGCGCTGCAATACATTCCGTTTGCCGCTCTGCCACTGCCCGGCTCGTTGGCCGGCGCGTTGTCCCCGATCCGCTGGCGGCCACAAACGAGGTCGTTAGTTTGCCGTCCGCCTCGACTCTGGCGGTGCTGAGACGCGAGGTTGCTAAACACCGGCCCGCTCCGAAGACTATCGCCGTGCTCGCCGATCCGGTATTCAGTGAGGATGACCAGCGCGTCAGAGACTCTCTGGCGCAGAAACAAGATCTCGCCGGCAAACCGAAACGTTGCGGCGCGAGGCGTTGCTATTTCGTCAAGGACCGAGATACAGCGATCAGCCGGCGACTCAGGGTGGGACGGTCGAGGCTCTCAGTCTGATCAGATTGCCGTACACGCGTAGAGAGGCTGAGGCGATCGCGGCTTTGGTTCCTCAGGAAATCGCAAGGAAGGTCTGGACTTTAGCGCCAACCTTTCGACTGCGACCAGCGCCGATCTTTCGCAGTATCGGATTGTGCACTTCGCGACTCACGGCTTCCTTAACAGCCGGCACCCTGAGCTCTCGGGCATAGTCCTTTCGCTGGTTGATGAGCAGGGCCAGGAGCAGAACGGATTCCTGCGCGCGCACGAGGTTTATGGCCTGACGCTGCCGGCGGAACTGGTGGTCTTGAGTGGCTGCCGGACCGGATTGGGGAAAGACATCAGGGGCGAAGGATTGATTGGATTGACTCGCGCATTCATGCACGCGGGCGCGGCGCGCGTGCTCGTGAGTTTGTGGGACGTTAACGACGAAGCCACGGCCGAGCTGATTACGCGCTTTTACACTCGGTTGCTGGGCCCGGAGAAAGTTTCGCCGGCTGCGGCTTTGCGCGCGGCCCAGGTCTCTATGGCCCGGGACAAGCGTTGGTCTTCACCCTATTTTTGGGCCGGCTTTACGCTGCAGGGCGAACCTCGTTGATGCGGTAGAGTGGACCTTGCTGAGATCAGCACCGGGAGCTGGGCAAGGCTACTTTAGTTCTGGCTTTGCCACTCCGATGCGCGGCAAGTCTATGACTTGCCGACATGCGCCTCTCAAATTCCAGCGGTCTATGACTGCCACAGCTGCGGTTGTGGCCCTCAAAGGCGTGGTCGGAGACCCGAAGAAATAAAAGAGGCAACTTCACGGCAAGTCATAGACTTGCCGCGCATCGGAGTGGCAGAGCCATAACTTCGGTAGCGTTCGATTGAACCAGATCTGTTCTGGTCTCGAAAACAGGGTTGAATCTTTATCCCATCCGCTTACGCGGATGGTACTGACCTCATTTACCGCTCCTGATGTCTTTGGTCAGGTCCGCCACGATGCGTTCAGCGACGAAACGAGGTTGCCCAACATAACGCCAGCCTGAGCCACCGCTCGAACCAGGCCAGACCACGTAGCCATTCGCATTTACCGCGCGCACGATCACACTCACGCGCAAGTCATCGGCCCGGGATGAGGCCGGACGGACTGAAATTTTCAACGCGGCGTCCGCCTGATCCGAACCTGAGTCCTGCAACGCTCCACCGGCTGCAAGTCGGGCTCGAACTTCGTTGAGCAGTTCCTGATTGAGAGCATTATCGCCAATGGCCTGCAGATAAACCCGGCTTACCTCAGGCAAGGGCTTACCCATTAGTTGCCGGTTCCATGCTCCGCGCGTCGAGAGCTCGCCGGGATCAGGTGTTACGTTATCGCCGGCGACCAGACTGCGCGCGACGAAACTTTCGTCGCGTTCGCGGTTGCTGGATTGGCGCTGCGCCAGCAACGGTGTCGCCGCGGGTGCGATTACGCTTTCCGGAGATCTGTTAACGGGAGGCAATGTTGTTCGCTGCGGTTCTTCACGGTTTTGCTGGGGTGGACCCGGAGTGACCGGAGGCGCCGTGGGCGCCGGCGTCGGCGAAACTCTGACAACCTCGGTCTGGTCGTGTCGATTCGTCCAAACCCACCACGCGCCGGCCAACAACAGCGTCAGCACGGCAAACGCCGTAAAAGGTTTCCACCAGTTCAGCGGGCTTGCCCCATCTGTCTCTCCGAAGATCGATATCAAGATGCGCCGCGCAGCGCCGGCGGCGATTCTTGAGGATGCCGTCTCTGCTATCGCGACTGATACCTGAGCCCCGGTTGGAGAGCCCTCCTGGTTGCGGACTAGATCAACCGCAAACGAAATTCTTTGCCCACCCTCAACAGTGACAGTGAAATCTTGTTTGGTCGAGCCATCGAAATTCAACAAGTGAGTTGCCAGCAGCAGCGGCCCTTTTGATCCGAGCCGTAAACCTCGATGACTTCGGCTTCGTCGTCAACCGTGAACTGCGTCGCCAGAGATTGCCCGGCGTTGATTTGCGCCAGTTGAATTCCATCCACCAGCACGCGCAGAAAACCGGGCCGTGCCGACTTTCCGCCGCGTCGCCTCCTGGGCCAGGAGATCATTGATAATTCGCAATTCGTCCTCGCCCAGACTTGGCGTTGTCCGCCGGGTGTCGTCGTCGCCATCGTCACCGTCTGCCAGAAAAAAGTGTGGTAGCTCCAATCTCTCATCGGGCCGCTCAAGACGATTGGCCGTGGTGAGGCGGGCAAAGCACTCGGGATGTAATGCGGCATGTATGCGATTCACTTCAACCTCGTGTTCTTCGTCAGGGAGGCGGCCTTGAAAGCTAAGTTGGGCGATCGTGTCATTCAAGGGATCGAGTGTCTCGGGAACCGCACAGGGCGTCGCCCAGGGCGTGAACCAGTGCAGGCATTCGCGCACCAGCTGAGCATGGCGTGAACTGTCTTCCGCAGCTCGCCAGCGTTGTTCTCCGCGTGCTCCTTTGGCGACTTCAACCAGCTCTCCGAAGCGCCCTTTGAGTTCTTTCAACAACAAGCCTTTTCGCGATCGGTAGTAATAATCATCGTGCACGCGGTCCGGATCCTGTATCACCAGGTTGTACAGGTTCATCGTTTCAGTTGTGCTGTAGTTATAGAGCAGGCGACTCAGACCCAGCGTTACATAAAACGAATTGCGTTTAGTGGTGATGCGGACGAGGTGCTTGATAAAGAAGACCACGAGGTCGGTCTGGCTGGCAGGGTTTGTGCCATTGGTCTGACTGGCTTGCGCGGCGCTCTCTTTCAACCGCTCGTATTGCTCAGACTCAACATAAACCAGACGCTGCAATAGATGTGGTTCTCCCAGCGAAACCTTGCTGCGGGCCTTTGCGCGCGTCGGCGCGTCCGGTCAAACGGTAGTAAAGACGCTTGCCCTGAGCGGTGGCTGCCAGTTGCAGTTTGTTCAGTGCGCCAGTGGCAATCTCAAGCGCCGTCTTTCGCTCGCGATGAAGGAAATAGGCCAGCTGAAAGGCCCGGTTCGGTAGTTCGTCTGGAGAGATCGGAATCATTGTTCGCGATTTGCGGGTCTTAAATACCGAACTAACTGCGAAAGTCGATGGGGCGTAGTATCTGCGCCGCCGTCAAAGGCTGCAAGTGCCCGCTCTTGCTAAGCAACTCATCATCCTCAAAGAACCCGACTGCGACCGTGGCATTTTCGAATTCCGGAAATGCCACAGCACCTATCTTGTCTTGTGCGTAAGCTGCGCCTGTTCCTAATTAAGAAGGCGCGCGGGCAAACGCCGCAGAGCCCTACGACAGCAACGCAGTTCTTCAAAGGAGAAAACAGAAATGAACAGAATGAAATTCAGCTACTTGAAATTGACAGCGGTGGCCGCCGTCCTGGCGATAACTCTCATCGGGCTCAGCGGCCTGTTGAGCATGACGACCAAGGCCCAGGAGAAAATTACCTTGCCGCCTCGCGAGAATCGACTTGCGTGACAAACTCAAAAACAAGAAGTTCGACGACGGAAGGCGCGTCGAAATACACGTATTCCCTGACGGCGAAAAAATCGTGGCCGAAATCAAGAATGGTGAATTCTTAAAATGGTTCCTGGTCACGGCCGATGGGACGGAAGTTCAGGGGAAGTAAAAAGAAGCAAGTGACGACCACAGTCGTCTGCACGTCAACTCTAACCACCATTACGGAGAAAGTTGTTAACGGACAGACGGTAAAAACGGTTCACACCAGCGTTATCCAAATTCCCTGTCCCGCGAATCTTGCGAGTCAGAAGCTAAATAGGACGCCTTCGTAGAGCGGTAAAGGTGAAGAACTTTAAGGTGAGTTTCACTTTCAAACTCTCGAGCACGTATGAAGAGAGTTTGTTCTTGAAAACGCTCCTCAAAGTTAGAATCACGGCCAACCCGTCGGAGACGGCCACTGATTTCAGAGTCCCGCTTTAAGCCGACTTACACGAGTGCTCCTTGAAGGACGCTCAACTGTAAATCATAAGGAGAAGCAAAATGAACAAGTCAGGATTCAGTTATTTTAAATTCACGACGGTTGTTGCTGTTCTGGCGGTAAGTCTCATCGGGCTAAGCGGACTGTTTTGTGTGACGACCATGGCCCAGGACCAGGACAACGAGACCGTGAAACGCGAGATCGACTTGCGGGAAAAACTCAAAGACAAGAAGTTCGAAGACGGACGACGTGTAGAAATACACGCGCTCTCTAACGGCGAAAAACTCGTGGCCGAAATTAAGGACCGCAAATTCGTAAATCTGTTCCTGGTCGCGAGTGATGGGACGGAAGTTAAGGGTGTCGTGCGAAGCGCCGTGCATACCACAAACGTACAGACCTGCACGGCAACCATAACCACCACGACGAAGGAGAGGAAGGGATTACATATGGTAACGATAACCACGACCACCATCGTCCAATTCCCTGCGCCGCGTCTCAGTAGATTGCCTGGCCCGATTTGGTTCCGACGGCATCGTATTCGGGCGATGGCTATGACATGGATAGGCAGGTCACGTTCAAGATCCCTGAATTTGGCCTGCCTTTACCATTCATGCAAGAGGGGAAGTTGGGAGGCAGAACAAGCATCTCTTTCATGCGAGCCAGCTCGATTGCCTCCTGGAGGAATGATTGTTCTTCAGCGCTTCCATCGCTCTGGAGCGTAATCAATTCGCCCTTAAGCCGGTGTTCCTGTTACAGAAACGCGTTACCGCTGGTTTTATCCCTTTCAGAAGTAATTCAGAGGGATTTCATAGATTTCTAAATACTTAGCGGGGGAACGAAGGTAGTTTGTTGAGCGCCGAGCAAGTCTGTCGGACATCACCGGTCAGGATCGGTGAGCCGATTATATTGCATCGAAATGCCTACGGAAATACCGACTGCAACGACCTTTTTCCAGTAAGTAAACGCATCGATAACTAAGGAGTCGCTCTATGAGAATCACAATTCCCCGAAGACCGGGTGTCGCCGCGATAACCACCCTACTGGCAGTCTCACTTATCACTTTACCGGCACTCTTTCACGACAGGGCGCCTGCGCCATTAAAGCGCCTACTGAATAAGCTGGCGCCGGTCGCGGAAGCCGCGGCGCCGCATTTCCTCAACGGCAAGATTGCCTTTGAGAGCGATCGGACGGGCAACCGTGAGATTTTCGTGATGAACGCTGACGGCACCAATCAGGTAAACATCAGCAACAACCCGGCGGCTGATGGTAATCCCGCCCTGGTCTTTTGACGGGACCAAAATCGCCTTTAACAGCAACCGCGTGACGGCAAGCCGGAAATCTACGTCGTCGAATGCAGACGGCACGGGTCAAACCCGGCTCACCAACAGCGCGCAGATAGACGGTATCCCAGCGTTTTCTCCTAACGGCACGAAAATCGCTTTTCACAGTGCCCGTACGGGCAGCTTTGAATATTCGTGATGAACGCCGACGGCTCAAACCAGACGCAACTCACAAGTGCGGCCGGGAACGATCTAAACGCCGTTTTTTCACCCGACGGAAGCAAGATTGCCTTTACCAGCAACCGAGACGGCAACGCTGAAATCTACATCATGAATGCAGACGGCTCGAATGAAACGAGGTTGACGAATAACCCGGGGCTTGATCAAATACCTGCTTTCTCGCCCAACGGAAAGAAGGTTGCCTTTCAAAGCCAGGCCACCGGTGGTAGCCAAATCATGGTGATGAACCCGGACGGCTCAAACCAAACGCAGTTGACTTTCAGTACCAGTGCAAAGTTTGAGCCCGTCTTTTCAGGCGACGGGAATAGCATTTCCTTTACTGTTGCAACGAGCAACGACGACGAGATCTTTATCGTGAAGGCGGACGGCACGGGCGAAACTCAGCTAACCAACAGCGCCGGGAAGAACCTCGCTCCTGCCTGGCAGTGGTTGCCCGGTCTGGACACGATCGGCGTCTATCGGCCTTCGACCAGCCAGTTTCTCCTGCGCAACTCCACCACCTCGGGCTCACCCGACCAGACTATTGCCTTCGGCCAGGTCGGCGACCTACCGGTGGCCGGTGACTGGAACGGTGACGGTCAGGACAACCAGGGCGTCTTTCCGGAACGGTCAATTTCTTTTGCGGCAACCGACTACCATTGTCGTCCCGTTCCATCCACCCGTCGTGGTCAACATCACGTTGGTGGTTAACTTTGGACAGGCTGGAGACCTGCCGGTGGTCGGCGATTGGAACGGTGATGGGATTGACACGGTCGGAGTCTTTCGACCATCAACAGGTCAATGGCTTTTGACCAACAGCCTGAATATAAACAACTCGACTCCTCCGATTGATCTAACCTTTAACTTCGGATCCGCGGGCGATACGCCTGTGGCAGGAGACTGGGACGGCGACGGCCGTGACTCGATAGGTGTTTTCAATGGAGACGTTTTCTCGTTGCGTAATTCAAACTGGCAACGGTCCTGCGGACGTGACCTTCGTGTTTGGTATTGCCGGGGATTTGCCATTCTTTGGCGACTGGGATGGCGATGGCATAGATACGCCTGGCTTGTTGCGGAGTGGAACCATGTTCCTTCGCAACAGCAACTCTACCGGTTTGCCGATCTTGCCTTCAATTTTGGCCAGGCAGGTGATCTGCCGATTGCCGGCGACTGGGACTTCAAGCCGGGGAACACGGCGCCGAATAGCGGTGTTAACAATCCCAGCGACGGACTGAGCGCTGCCGGACAGGTGCAAACGTTTGTTACCACCTGTTCTGATCCGGACGGCTGGCATGACATCGCAACCATCGACTTCAAAATTGCCCGAAGCAATGGCAACGGTCAGGGCATCCCCATTGCCATCTGGGCACAGTTCGACGAAAACCGGAATCTGATACGCCTGTATGATCCCGACCTGCAGATATGGCGTGAGGTCCGGCCGGATCGAAACCTGAGCAATACGTAAC
>ERZ1370068.10242-contig-8958_pt1 | contig 26559 bp, 38 predicted proteins | sample MGYA00561227_ERZ1370068 | MGnify/ENA primary metagenome ERZ1370068 (study PRJEB38410, sample SAMEA6850437) | metagenome | study: Metagenomic assessment of the ecological functions of the soil: analysis of the soil microbiota associated with the...
CTTCGCTACGCCGCTTTGTGCAACGAGCGGATCATAGGAACCAGCGCTGTCGCAGCGTCGAGCTTGCCCAGAAACGCATCCGCCCCGCTGCGGTACACCTCCTGGCGTATCGCGTTGTCGAGAGAAAGAGAGGTCACGGCTAGTACTTTGACTGCAGGTCGGCTTCGTTTGATCCGCTTAGTGGCTTCGAATCCATCGAGCCGCGGCATCATCAGATCCATCACCACAATATCGGGTTGTTGTCGAAGAGCCAACGCAACACCGGTCTCGCCCTCGTCCGCTTCGCCGACCACCGTTATGTCGTGCTCCAACTGAAGACTAAACCGGATCAGCCAAAGGAAATCCGCATCGTCATCTATGAGAACCACACGGATCGGCATGACCGCCTCCCCAATTGCCATTGCACGCAGTTAGGAAGCAGCATCGGCTGTGCCATTCGGACGGTCTTGTTAGCGGTGTGTTTTCGGGCTCTGCCGTGGTCCAGGCGGGCGTCGACGCCCCAGCCGTGTAATCTTGCGCGGTACTAGGGAATTTACTCCAGGATGACTAGAACTCGCGCCGAGAAGAAGCGCGAGCCGACAGCACCAGCCGCCAGCAGGGTCCTACCGATGGAGCTTCGGGTCGGCGACCGGCTCGTCGACGAGACCGGCGACTGGGAAGTGATCAGCCGACCGTACACAACGGCCGGCGGGAAGGACGCCCGCGTCCGTGTTCGGAGGGTGGGCAAGCCCGACGGCACCGGAGATCCGGGTCTGGCGCGCGCGCACGAGCGTCAGTGAAGCGAACGACTGCCGAGGAGAGGCTAAGCGATGACTTCGACTCGGACGAAGGACCTTGCTACTCGTCGCGTTCTCGCTGCTCAGCTCGGCCGCGACGGCCTACGCCGAGTGCGCGTGGGTGTTGTGGCAGCAGCAAGCGGAAATATCGCCAGGCGGGTCGGTGTCTTCGTCGGACTGGACTTGGCTCACTGCCGAAGCTACCTCGACGGAAGCGGAGTGTCGGCAGGCGTCGGCGCGCTTCGACACCTCGCTCGGTCCGAAAGACGCGGACGGCTACTCGACCGTGATCAGCAAGGGCAAGAAGGTCCGCGTCCGCAACGTCTGCCTCCCCGATGGCACGGACCCGCGCGGGCCGACAGGGGGAAGTGAACGCGACACCGGACGCCCGCCTCTGGCATCCCTGGTCTCCGACATCAACCGACGTCCTGCGTGAGGTGCTACGCGCGCTGGAGCACGGACGCGTGGTCGCAGGTCTGGGTCGAGTTCAAGCGGGCGCTCGCGCTGCGGAGCGGAGCGACTGAGCCGAGTGCTTGCCTACATCTACATGCTGCTGACGCTGGCGTACATGCTCCTGACGCTGGCGATGGCGGGATTTGCCCTGTGGAAGAGTGCAATGTATCCCGGAATCGCTGGCCTCATCGGACCCACTCTGTGTTGGTCCGCAGCTTCGGGCCTCAAGGGCTCTCTCATGCTCGGAACCTCGCGACAGAGACTCGCGGGAATGGCCGGCGCACGCGTGCGGCGCTGTAGGCGTCGGAATCATCTATCCCCTCGGGCTACTCGGCAGGGCTCCTCGGTACGTGAGTTCACTGGCGTCACCTGGTGCCTGGTCGGCCTCGTTGTTGGTTGGATAGGCATCGAGCCGACGACACGCGCCTAAGGGCCCGCGCGGGCCGAAGTGGAAACGCGCCTGACGCGGGCCGATGGCTGGGGCCGAAGCCTCGAGAAGAAGCCTGCAGCCACCGCGCTGGCCGGCGCCGAGTCGGGTCTTGGTCTCAGATCGGCGACCGGCTCCCTGGGCGAGACCGAGGAATGGAAGTCGCGAGCCGCCCCTACACGTCGAGTGGCGGGAGACCGCAGACGGATCGAGAATTGCTGCCGGAATCACCATGACGCCGGCCGCGCGGGTCGGAAGGGGCTACGGCGCTACCTTTCGCGGAGAGCGGTTCCCACGTCAGGCGGGAGCTCATCGACGCGCTGCCTCGCAAGGACAATAGTTCGCGCCGACGAGCCCAGCTTCCGCTGGTCCCGTTCGAGGATGAAGGCGCGCAGGGCGTCTTGGATAGAGCATCTCCGGATGGAACTTCAACAGCAGCGCGATCGCCTTGTCCAGGGCCTCAGTCGTGACGACTAGCTCGATCGAAGCGAGATCGTTCATGTCATTGACTGACCGCGTCGCTCCGCCGATGCCTGACGAGACAACGCGAGCCTCTCCGAAGACCTTGCGCCCAGTGCGCCCTCAGCCCAATCACTCTCGGATCTACCACGACGAGCCGAGACACCGTACATGCTGGTCATTCTTCAAGCGACCCACCTGGATGCGGCAAGGCGCAGAGTCCTCGCGGCACGTTCCAGCCCCATGGCAGTCCGCTCCCAACGCAGGTGCACATCGCGCGGCGTCGGAGTGGGTTGGGGTTACTCGGGGTGGGGTGGAGTCGCCGCTGCGACGCAAAATCAGGCAGAACCGCCGATCAAGTCAACTGGGTGCATCGAGCGACGAACGGAGGCGCGCCGCTCTCACGGGGAGTGACTTATTTTCGGCGTGAATCGCACCACCGTGTAACCGCCGGCGGAGAGATCGTGCCTTGGCGAATCCGCCGCCTTCTCACGCGCCGGCGCTCGTCGGCGACCGGGCCGGTCGCCGATCGGCGGTCAGTCGCCCGACGGTCGACAAGCACCTTCACAGCGGGCGCGCCCGCGACCCACCGCTGGAGGTGCTCGTAGAGCGTTATGTTGTTTCGGTGTACAACAATGAGCAACTCGGCATCCGGAAACGATCGCGACGGAATGGATTCGAGAAGCTGTTCCTGGTGGCCCGCGCAGATGCCATGGGTCAGCCCCGGGTTTTCCAACGGTTCGAGCATCCCCAGGTAACCAGGCTTTCCTTCTTCGCGGCACCAGGCACATAGAAGGTGCGTCTTAGCGTTCCGAGGGCTGCCAACGCCGTGCCACTCAGATTGCTCGAGCCACCCATTTCCGGACCGCTTTCCAGATACCAGGAACTTTGGTTCACGGAGAGTAGCGGAGTGTCGTCACGCCACAAACTGCATCACCGCTGCGGAGGAGCCGTTCAGAAAGGTTCCTCGCTGAGCTCCTACATGCAACCTCTACTTCTCGGCAACCGCCACCAGCCGTTAAACCCGATGACGACATTGTGATAGAGTCCTCGATCGGCGCCGGAAGAAACGAACGTCGAACAAGGACTGGGCGAACGTGTCGGATCCGGACGCGAAGATTATGAAGATGAAGATGGGCCCATACGCACCTCGCGCACACGGCTGAGCACGCCGTCGATCTGGACTAAATACAGGTCGCCGAGGAAGGAAGGCTTGTTTCCGGAAGTGGAATCACTTGCGACAAGGATGAAAGGTCTTGCGCTGTGTGGTGAAGACCTTTTCTACTCGTTCTTCAGTTACGTGTTGCAATGAGCCATTCCAACGTCGTCCCCGCGTGGCACGCGAGTTGCCTATAGTTCTGATGACTGCGGAAATAAGTGTAGAAGAGTGAATCGCTGCGCTGCGCGGAGGTTCTACCGATGACTTCGTCTCGAGTGTTCGCCGTGTGCGCGACGCTGCTGGTGCTCGGAATGCCGTTGACCGCGGGTGCCGACCCCGGCGATCCGCGTCTGGTGAGCGGCGTGCTGGAATGGCCCGTCGTCGCCACGAGCACACCGTTCGTGATCATCCGCGGCGACAACGGCGTGCTCTACTACGTCAGCGTCGCCGCGGCACGGCGCGCCGGTGCCGTCAAGGCCGGCGCCCGCGTGTCCGTGCTCGGCATCGAGGGTCCCACGGCGCACGAGATCAGGGCGGTGGGCATGGGAAGCGGCCCGACGGCCGAGGCGGCGCTGGCCGATTTGCAGGCCGCACCGGCGCCCCCGGCGGTTGCACCAGCTCCCGCTGGGGCCACACCAGTTGCTGCCGCGGCTCCGCCGGCCGCGCCCGGACCGGCGGGCGCCGCTCCGGCGCCCGTGGCGGCCACACCGACAACCGCCGCGCCGTCGCCCGCAGCGATCACACCGCCAACCGCCTCCACAATCCCCGCGGCAACGACGCCCGCAGCGTCGGCGGCGCCGACGCCGGCGGCCGCACCGGCGAGTGAGATAGCGGCGGCGCCAAAGCCGTCCAAGCCGGCGACCGCTGCGACTGAGCCCGCGGTCGTGCCGGCATCGCGCTCCGCATCAGAGTCGTACTGGTACTACTGTCCAAGTTCTCGGGCCTACTACCCGACAGTTCCGAGCTGCAGCGAAGCTTGGATCAAGGTCCCGCCGAGGTAGACGGCGCCCGTAACACGTCTAGCGTCTGGAGTCGTGTGCGTGCGAGGCTGGTGCGCGTCGTGGCGTTCGGCCAGACTCCCCGCCAGCCATCCTCTACCGAGGTGCCCATGCGGCTGATCGGGCTCGCGGTTGTTCTCGCCTCGCCATCGCTCTCGCGCCGATCGCCGCTGAGGCGCAGCAGACGGGTCAGATCCGGCGGATCGGGGTGCTGATGGGGTTAGGGCGAGGACGACCCCGAGGACAGGCCCGCTTCGCGGCGTTCCGCGAGGGGCTGCAGACGCTCGGGTGGGCGGAGGGCCGCAACATCCGCATCGACATCCGCTGGGCGACGACGTCCGACGCGGCGCTGATGCAACGATTCGCGAAGGAACTCGTCGCGCTGCAGCCCGACCTCATTCTTTCGCATAACACACCCACCACCGGCGACTTTGCTGCAACAAACACGCACCATCCCCATCGTCTTCGCCGTCGTGTCCGATCCGATTGGCACCGGCTTCGCTCAGAGCTTTCCGCGGCCTGGCGGCAACGTCACCGGGTTCACCAACATTGAGCCAACCATGGCCAGCAAGTGGCTGAGCTGCTCAAGTGAGATTGCGCCGCGCGCGTCGCCCGGGTCGCCTTCCTCTTCAACCCGGCAACGGCGCCCTATGCGGAGTATTACCCGGGCCCCTTTAAGTCGCCGCTGCGTCCCTCGCCTTGAAGCGATCCCGACCCCTGTTCGCAACACCTCAGAGCTCGAATCCGCCATGGCAGCACAGGCGCGCACGCCGAATGGCGGTCTTGTCCTGATGACGGATTCATTCCTGGTCACGCATCGTGCAAAGATCACATCGCTGGCTGCTCGTTACCGCCTTCCTGTCGTCTATCCGTTCCGTGATTTCATTGAACTGGGCGGGCTCCTGTCGTACGGGAATGACCTGTACGATAATTTTCGGCGCGGGGCCACCTATGCCGATCGCATTCTCAAGGGGGCGACACCGAACGAACTGCCCGTCCAAGCGCCGGTGAAGTTCGAGCTGTCATCAACCTCAGGACGGCGAAGGCGCTCGGACTCACGATCCCCCAGTCGATCCTGGTGCGGGCGGATCAGGTCACCGCGCCACAAACTGCGTCACCGCTGTGGGAGACATCAGAACGGTTCCTCGCTGAGCCGAGCCCTTGCATGCAACCTCTACTTCTCGGCAATGGCCACCAGCCGTTAAACGCGATGACGACATTGTCATAGAGCCTCGATGGGCGCCGGAAGAAACGAAGGTCGAAGGACTGGGCGAACGTATCGGATCCGGACGTGAAGATTATGAAGATGAAGGATGGGCCCACACGCACCTCGCGCACACGGCCGAGCATGCCGTCGATCTGGACTGAATACAGTTCGCCGAGGAAGGCTTGTTTCCGGAAGTGGAATCACTTGCGACAAGGATGAAAGGTCTTGCGCTGTGTGGTGAAGACCTTTTCTACTCGTTCTTCAGTTACGTGTTGCACTGAGCCATTCCAACGTCGTCCCCGCGTGGCACGCGAGTTGCCTATAGTTCTGATGACTGCGGAAATAAGTGTAGAAGAGTGAATCGCTGCGCTGCGCGGAGGTTCTACCGATGACTTCGTCTCCGAGTGTTCGCCGTGTGCGCGACGCTGCTGGTGCTCGGAATGCCGTTGACCGCGGGTGCCGACCCCGGCGATCCGCGTCTGGTGAGCGGCGTGCTGGAATGGCCCGTCGTCGCCACGAGCACACCGTTCGTGATCATCCGCGGCGACAACGGCGTGCTCTACTACGTCAGCGTCGCCGCGGCACGGCGCGCCGGTGCCGTCAAGGCCGGCGCCCGCGTGTCCGTGCTCGGCATCGAGGGTCCCACGGCGCACGAGATCAGGGCGGTGGGCATGGGAAGCGGCCCGACGGCCGAGGCGGCGCTGGCCGATTTGCAGGCCGCACCGGCGCCCCCGGCGGTTGCACCAGCTCCCGCTGGGGCCACACCAGTTGCTGCCGCGGCTCCGCCGGCCGCGCCCGGACCGGCGGGCGCCGCTCCGGCGCCCGTGGCGGCCACACCGACAACCGCCGCGCCGTCGCCCGCAGCGATCACACCGCCAACCGCCTCCACAATCCCGCGGCAACGAGGCCCGCAGCGTCGGCGGCGCCGACGCCGGCGGCCGCACCGGCGAGTGAGATAGCGGCGGCGCCAAAGCCGTCAAGCCGGCGACCGCTGCGACTGAGCCCGCGGTCGTGCCGGCATCAACGACGTCCCCACAAAGAGCGCCGCTCCCGCGGCCACGATCGAACCGACGGCGCCGCTCGTGGTCCCCAGCCCGGATCAGCGATGGGTCGAGCTCGTCGGGGAAGTCGAGCGGGTGGTTGGGCACACCCTCGTCCTCAAGGTGAACGGCGGCCGCGTGAACGTCGACATGTCCGGTCTCGTCGGCGGCAATGCTGAGCGCCTGTTCGCACCGGGCTCCACGGTGAAGGTCTATGGCGTTCCCGTCGAGCTGAAATTCCGGGCGATGGGGTTCCTGCACTGATATGGCGGACGTGGTGGAGATCGGGCTGGCCTTCTGGCTCCTGCTGGCGCCGGGAGAGAACTGGACGTGGGTCATCGTCGGCGGCCACGCGTCGCGGAACGCTTGCGAACAGGCGCGCAACGCGCGGCTAGATGGCGATCGCCTGGTCTGCGCGTCGATATCGCGGCCGACGTCGTAGGTCACGCCCGTACGCCCGGGCACGCGGCAAGGACTCGAACCTTGGCTCGCTTCGGGGACTGAGCAGGACTCTCGGCGCGCTCGAGGACTGAAATCGGCGTGTCTCACGGGTGAGTTCAGCGCAAATCAGCGCAAGCTAATCAGGTCCGGTCGTCGGTCCTGATTGTTCGTCAGGAGCATGGACGTAGGCCGAGTCTCGAAACATTCTGGTAACCAGGCTAGTCTCTTCGAGATCTCACTGGTTGGTCAGCTCCGCCTGGCACTGGGTCTGGTTCTCGGCGAAGGCCGCCGCAGGCTCGTGCCGAGGGCGTGGTAGCGGGCGTCGGAGAGCGGCACCAGCCCGACGCGGCCTCAGCGCGGTGCGTCAAAAATCGCGCCTCGTCTCGACCCATTTCCACGCATAAAGGGGTAAACGACGGCGCCTGAGCAGGCTCCAGGCGGCCTCTTCAATGCAGGCTGGGACATTACCCACTGAAATGGTCGCTCGGCGCGGGGTCGACGCGCGGGCTGCGGATCGGCCTCGCGGGTAAAGCACATCGAGGCCGTGGACAACGCGTCTGACTACTTCTCGCACCTCGGCGCGATCGACCGATCGCGCGTGGTCTCGGCGCCGCGCCGGCCACGCCGGCGCGAGCGCCTCGACGCTGACCGCGACCGCGCAACGGTTTTCCCACGTACTCGATGACTCTCAACGCGATCGCAGTGCGACGGACAGCACGTTGCCTGCACGCGAGAAACGACCGACCATAACTGCAGACATGATCAATGAACCGACGTCGTCACGATCTCGAAGGGACTCCATTGCTCGAGCGCGATGAGGGTCGCCGAGAACTGCCCGACGGGCAAAACACCAGGCCTTCCCCTCGACGGCGCATCACCTGAAAACCGCCCGACGGGCAGACGCCCGAGGGCTTCCGGCTCGACGGCGCGCCGGTTATCCACGGTTAGCGTTTTCTAGCTCGGGCGGATCCGCGCCGGACGATCTCTCAACTCTGGGCACCGCTGGAGAATGCTCTTGGCCCACCCCTTCGATAAACTGCCGCTGATTCCACGACTCGATCTTCTGAAATTCTGCCAGCTTCGCGGCCGCGCCCGGCTGCTGCATGAATCTCGCGACGCAGGAGGGAGTGAGCGCCACGATCGGGCCGCGTTGGTTCGTTCTACCGCCAGCCGCTCGGCGGTGCTGCCGAGGGTCCAGCCCAACCGCGAAAAGCCAACAATCATAGTCCCGATAGCGCCGACGACCACACCCCCACGCAGCGGGTTTAACCCATGGTGCTTGCACTTTCATACGACACTCCTACGGTTGCTGAATTAAGAGTCCCTCACCCCAAGGCGGTTACGGTTAAAAATCACTGATGCGATCCCTCTTACCGGAAAGAGCCAGAGCGAACGCGACAACTCTGGTCTCGCGGCTACTAGTCGTCGGCGACCGGGATTCGAGACAGGACGCGAAACGCGATCGTCACGCTCGGCGCACCTGAGGCGGTAGAAGTCCAGCTCCAGCTCCTGCCCCGCGCGCTGCCCGTAGCGAGAGCCGCTGACTGCAGCGGGAATGATGGAGACCGCCGTCGAGTGCCAGCTGTACAGCGGTGATGACCTCTGCCGAGACCGAGGAGCTCATTGGCTGGGTCGACCTTCGTTCCCGCGCGATGACATCGCCACGAGAGCCTGCGCCGCTACCATGATCCATAAACTTCACCCGGGTCCGATAATTCAATGAAAAGGCTGCGATTCAACCGACGCTTATTTCCGAAATCCTCAGAACTATAGGGCAATCCGCGTGCCACGCGGGGACGACGGCGCTGGAATGGCTCATTGCAACTCGTAACCGAAGAAGGAGTAGAAGAGTCTTCACCACACAGCGCAAGACCTTTCATCCCTGTCGCAAGTGATTTCCACTTCCGAAAACAAGCATTCTCTGGCGACTTGTATTGCGACCGCGTCGACTCGCCTCTTAACCATCGCGGAGAAGGCAGCGCCCCGGCCGGGACTGCACCGGGGCGTTCGCTCAGACGCCGACGGAAGCTCGACTCGCCCCGAAGGCGAGGCGTTTGTTCGAGCGCCGGGGCTATTTCGGCACGCCGAACGGAGGCGTCCCGACGTTTTCGATTTTCCAGATCTCCTCGGCCAAGTTCACGACGTACGCCGTGTTCCCGATGAAGTCAAGTGAGGTAGGCCGGTCCAGCGGTTCCAGGACGACGGTAAATGTGCCGTTCGCATTGACCTGCACTAGCGAGCCAGTGTTCGGGTCCGCGGGAAAACCATCGCGTGGGCCCGAGAAGAAGCCTTGCGCCAACGCGTAGAGCTGACGGCCACGACCAAATTCCACGTCGACGAGCAGTCGCGCGCCAGACGCCACGACCGTGGCCGGCGATGTCGGATCAATCGCCACGGCCTTCGGATCAATCGCCACGACCTTGCCGTTCTCAGGCAGGTGCGGGACTGGGCCCGCCTCCGCCATGTATACCGTGTTGCCCGACACCGCGAGTCCTGTCGGGACGATATTGCCGAACGTCGCGAACTCGGTAACTTCGCCGTCGAGGGTGACGTGCAGGACCCGGTTGTGGTGCCCGTCGGTGACCAGGAAACCCGCACCGGTAGACCTCGAGCGCGTACTGGACGCCGGTAGGGACGCCAAACGGCGTCGTCGGTGGGTTTTGGATCGCAAAGGCTCCAATGTCGGCGATCACCGTGAAGCTGTTCCGGGCCGTCCATGCGGTAGATCCCGACAATGCCGGATCCTCCCACGTCAGGTCCAACGAGCGTCACGAGCACGTAGGCCGTATGGCCGATGAACGCGACGTCCATGGCACCGCCGATTCGCCCGACCCGAGTTGGAAGTCCGGTCGCGAATGTCTCGATCTCGCCTCGTCTTCGGGTCGACGCGCGAGATCGTCCCGGTGAGCGCCTCGGTGACATAGAGGTCCCCGCCTGGACCAACCGATGCTTCCCGTCGCGCCTTGCAGGCCGCTGACAAGCAGCGAGGCTGTTGGTGCCTTGACTGGTGGGGAGGCGGTCGCGACCCATGGCGTGATCATCGCGATCAGCACTGCGGTAAGCATCAGCACGGTGTGGTGGAAAGGCATTGGGACCTCCTTCAGGGCGACGCTGTGTTGCCCTCGATGGTTAGCCGTTAGCCCCCGGATACCGCACTTCGACCCTCGGATACGCGACCGGGATGGAGCACTCGCCGACGAGCGCGACCGGCACCGGGTGGGAGCGTACGGGTGGCGCGATAAAGACCCCGTGCTTTACCGAGACGGTTACCTTCGCCGCCGGTACGGCGCCGCTCCTCGTGGTCCTGATCAAAATCGGTGCGTTTGCCCGAGTACCCCTTGCCTCGCCATACACGTCAGGATGGTATTGGCGTTTTCGACGCCATAGATCTTGAAGGGAATAGTTGCCCTCCGGCGTAACGGCGTCGCCATACCCCTTGTTACCGGCGGCGACGTTGCACTGTTCGAGATCGGTGCCCACCTTTCGCTGTGTCTCCGTGTTCGGCACGTCTGGCTTCGTCGCGCCCGCGCACGCCGTGAAGACGCTCGCTACCAGAAGAAACGCCGTCGCGCTTGTCTTATTGTCCATAACGCGCTTGCCTGCATGGGGTAATGCAAGAGTCGGCCAGGCGAGAGCGCCGCCCATCAGAACCGGGAACGTGGTGAACCACTGGGATGTCCGCATCAGACCCCTCCTGGGAATAGTGTGGTCACAGCGCGGAGGACAAGCCGAGCTCGGTCGAGAAAGATCGTTCTTGCCCTTGCCCTCAGCCGCCTGGTTGATGTCCGCCTCGACCGACCGCTCTCCCTCACGGCTCTCGGCCTCGTGGCATCCGCAACCTCGATGCCAAGACCGAAGGTCAGGAAATTAGCTACTTAGCGCTAGTGGCTGGCTTGGTGAATGCTGGTGGTGAAATTCTCCAAGTGGTGCTGGTAGCGGGTAGAATGCGCGCACCGTGGCCGTGCTGGGCGGAGTAATAGGTAGCAGCCCCGACCTGGTGGCGGTGCGGACTCAGGTCGAGCAACTGCTCCGGCGCCAGTCCGAGGCGCGACGCCTCCTCCCGTCTTGATCCTGGGTGAGACGGGCACCGGCAAGGGCCTGCTCGCCAACGCGCGATTCACGGCGCGGGGCCGCGCGCGGCCGGCCCGTTCGTCGCCGTCAACTGCGCGGCCATTCCCGAAACGCTTCTCGAGGCCGAACTATTCGGCTTCGAGCAGGGCGCTTTCACCGACGCCCGCCATGCCAAGGCCGGTCTGTTCCAGACCGCCAACCGGGGGACGCTATTCCTCGACGAGATCGGCCTGCTCCCCCAAAGCCTCAGGCCAAGCTGTTTACGATCCTGGAGGATCGAACAGTCCGGCAGGCTCGGCAGCACCCGCACTGAGCCGGTGGACGTCTGGATCATCTCGGCCACGAGCGAGGACTTGAGGGCGGGCGCACGACGGGGCAGCTTTCGCGAGGAGCTCTACCACCGACTCGCTGTTGTGACGCTTCAGTTGCCGACGCTGCGCAGAGCGCGGCCAGGACATCCTCACCTTGGCTGAGCACTTTCTGGCCCGGACTTGCCGTGATTACGGCCTCGCGCCGAAGATGCTCACCGACGACGCGCGGGCCACCCTCCTCGCCTACCGCTGGCCTGGGAATGTGCGGGAACTGGCGAACCTGATGGAGCGCGTGGCGTTGCTCACTCGACGCCCGTCAGGTGACCGCGGACCAGTTGGAGCTTCGGACTCCTCGGGGCCGACCCGCCCCGCGGTCGCCGGATGCAAGTCCACCTCGAGCTCTCACATCGACGTCCCTTGAGCACGCGGCGGCTGAAGCCGAGCGCACGCGCATTCTCGAGGCGCTCCGCGAAACCCGCGGCAACATCTCACGGGCGGCGGACCGGCTCGGCGTCACCCGCAACATCCTGCGCTATCGCCTCAAGAAGTATGGGCTGGACGTGTCGTCCGGCATGACCGAGCCGCCCGCGCCGGCCCAGCCAGTGAGCCCGATAGCCGAGCCCACACGTGGTCCACGGACGGCCCATGTGCAATGGGAGCGCCGCCACGTCGCGCTGCTCTGGGTTGGCCTAGTCCCGCCGGCGGCGGAGGAAAACGTGGCATTTGTGGGGCCCGCGCTCGATACCGTCGTAGAGAAAATTGGAAGCTTCGGCGGTCAGGTTGAGGAGGTGAGCCCGTCAGAGCTGGTGGCGGCCTTCGGGCTGGACCCGGTGGAAGACGCCCCGCGCCGGGCCGCGCACGCGGCCTCGCCATCCAAAGGGCAGCACACGCCTTTCTCGCCGCAGAGTCACCCAAAGTCCGCATCGGTTTGCACGCGGCGAGAGGTCTTGGTCGCCTGGGTCGGCAGTGCAGCGCGAGTCGACCGTGCGGCGAAACGCGAGGCCTTGCGACAACTCGACGCGCTTATGGCAGACGCCGAGGCGGGGGTGCTCGTGAGCGAGGCGACGCGCCCGTTCCTTGAACGACGCTTTGTCCTCTCGCCCAGCGTCGGCGGCAATGGCACGGCGGGAATCGTTTACCGTCTCGTGGGCCTCGATCAAACAGGGCTGGGGCTAGGTGACAGGCTCACGCCGTTCGTAGGTCGGGATCGCGAGCTGGAGCAGTTGGCTCATGGGCTCGAGCAGTCCGAACGGCGCCAAGGTCAGGTCGTCGCTGTCGCGGGCGAGGCCGGCGTCGGCAAGTCGCGGCTCTTCTGGGAGTTCATAGAGTCACAGAGAACCCGGGACTCGCTGATTCTGAGTCGGCAGCGCGGCCTCCTACGGGAAGTCGATGCCGTATCTCCCGGTCATCGACCTGCTGACGAAGTACTTCAAGATCGATCCACGCGACAATTCGAGCACGGTCAACGGACCGGATAGTGGAGAAGATGCTGTCGCTCGAGCAAGGGTTGGCGCCGGCGGTTCTCGCCGGTTCTCGCGCTCCTAGACCTTCCCGTTGATGATGCGCAGTGGCAGCCTCTCGATCCGCAACAGAAGCGGCAGCGGACACTGGAAGCAGTGAAGCTGCTGCTCCTTGAGGAGAGCCGCCGCGGTCCGGTCCTCCTTGTGTTTGAAGATCTTCACTGGATCGATTCCGGGACGCAGGCGGTGCTCGACACCCTGGTAGACAGCCTCCCGAGCCGTCGCGTGCTGCTGCTCGTCAGTTATCGTCCCGAGTACCAGCACACCTGGAACGGACGGACTTATTACGCACAGCTTCGGCTCGATGCGCTCTCACCCGAGGATAGCCAGGTCCTCCTCGATAGCCTGCTGGGAACAGAGAAGGCCATGGCGTCCGCTCAAGGCGACGCTCGTGGGACGCACCGGCGGCAACCCGTTCTTTTTGGAGGAAAGCGTCCGGACGCTAGTTGAAACAGACGTGCTCACTGGCGATCGCGGGGCGTATGGGCTGTCGCGGCTCGCTGGGGACATCCGAGTACCTGCCACGGTGCAGGCCGTGCTGGCGGCGCGCGTCGAGCGGCTCTTCCCGAGGACAAGACCCTCCTGCAAACCGCAGCCGTCATCGGCAAGGACGTGCCATTCACGCCTTCTGCAGGCGATCGCGGAAACGGTCGGACGACGCGCTTCGCCGCAGCCTCAGCAATCTCCAGGCCGCCGAGTTCCTCGTACGAGGGTCGGCTCCTCCCAGACCTGGGTACACGTTCAACACGCGTTGGACCCAGGAGGCCGCATATCGAAGCCTCTTGGAGCAACGGCGATGCGCTCTTCACGGCCTGGCTCGTTGAAGCGATCGAAGCCACGTTTCCCGACCCGCCTGACAGAGACGTGGAGCGGCTCGCCGATCACGCCCTCAAGGGCGAACTCTGGGCGAAGGCACTAGGGTGCGCTGCGCCAGCCGGCCAGAAGGCCGCCTTACGTTCTCGCCCATCGTGAGGCAGTGCCATGCTTCGATCAGGCGCTCGCCGCCCTGACCCATCTCGCCGACAGCCGGCAGCTCCTCGAGGCAGGCATCGACCTGCGCCTCGAACTGCGGAACTCTCTGATGGCGCCGGGTGAGATAGACCGGAAGGCGCGCTGTATCAAAGAGGCTCGCGATCGGGCTGAGGCGATCGGCGATCACCGGAGGCTCTCGCAGACCTCCATCTTCGAGAGCAACCATTTCCCGGTTCGATCCGGCGCACCTCGTGGCGCGGTCGAGTCGGCCGAACGCGCTCTCTCGATGGCCGAAGATATCGGCGACTACTGGTCAGCGTGCAGGCGCGGTACGAACTGGCGAAGGCCCGGCGCTCAGCTCGGAGACTATCGCCTGGGGCCCAAGGCTAGCGGGGCTGTTGTGGAATTGATCGAAGGCCAGGGCGACGCGACGCGGCGGCCCCGGCATCGGTACAGTGCATTCGAGGAACGAATTTAGCCGTCAATTTGTCGGAGCTCGGAGAGTCTCAGCCAGGCGCTTGTTCGCGCGGAGGAAGCGCTGCGCACTGCGCAGGCGGCGGCTCTATGACTTCAGCGTGATATACGCCTGACCTCTGTTGTCGGGTTGGTTTACGCCCGACAGGGAAACGTGGAAATGGCGATCGGTCCGCTCGAGCGCAGCTGGGCACTTAGCCAGGCTCGAGGCAATCAAAATTTTCCTTCTGCCAATCGTTTCCGAGCTCGGTTGTGCGTACGCGCTCTCAGGACGTCCGAGCGAGGCGGTGAGCCTCTCAGGAACACGCGGGAATCAACGTCCGGCCAACTGCGCGGCGAAGCGCTTCTCGTCAGCGGACTCGGTACGGCTTCATTCCCGCCGGGCAGCTGAGCGATGCTCGTGGGCAGGCCGACGAGGCCCTGAGCTCGCTCGGCGCCGGAGCGAACGTGAGTCAGGCGTGATCCTTCGGCTCTGGGCGAGATTCACTCTGGGCTAGGAAGCGGAGCTCGCGCAACGCCCGAGGCGGCTTACACAGCGGCGATGGATCGGGCAGTCGAGCTTGGCATGCGCCCCTCGTCGCCCACTGCCACCTCGGCCTCGGCAAGCTCTACCGGCGCACGGGCAAGCGCGAGACCAAGCGCACGAGCACCTCACCACCGCGACGACGATGTACCGCGAGATGGACATGCGGTTCTGGTTGGAGCAGGCCGAGGCGGCGATGAGGGAATAGGCATGAGCATCGTGCGCTCGTGTTGCCATCCTCGGCCTTTTCAACCGCGTGGCGGGGACAAGTTCAGGTCAGCAGAAGTCTATGCAGCAATCACCAAGAGCTGCCGGCTCCCTGCGCTGTTTGGCCCGGGCACACCCACGCCTCCATCCGCACTGCTATCCTCGAGGGAGGACATCATGCTAAAACAGCCTTGTTGTTCACGGCTCTGCTGGCACTGGGCTGGCGACGACCATCGCCCGGCGCTGGCCCAAACTCCTGGCGTCACTAGCCACGGAGATCAAGATCGGCAATACCAATCCGTACAGCGGACTCGCTCTCGGCCTACGGGACGATCGGGAAATCCATCGCCACCTACTTCCTAGGAAGGTCAACGAGGAGGGCGGGATCAACGGCCGCAGGATCAACTTCGTGACTCTCGACGACGGCTGCAGTCCGCCAAGACGCTCGGATGGCGCGCCAGCTTGTCGAGCGCGAGCAAGTGCCTGATCTTTCAGCCGCTCGGGACGCCGACCAACTCGGCCATCTGGAAATATCTCAACGACCAGAAAGTGCCGCAGCTCTTCGTGGCGACTGGCGCGACAAAGTTGCGGCGATCCGAGGGACCCCGTGGGACGATGGGGTGGCAGCCCCACCCATCAGACCGAGGGACGCATCTACGCGCAGTACGTCCTCCAGACCACCCGGACGCCAAGATCGGCGTGCTCACCAGGGAACGACGACTCAGCGGCACGGACTTTCTCAAGCGTCTCAAGGACGGGGCTCGGCGCCGCCGACGCGGATGGTCGTGCTGGAGCAGTCCCACGAGGTCACCGATCCCACCGTCGACTCGCGGTGGTCAACCTCAAGAACAGCGGGGCCAACGTCTTCTTCAACAGCACGGCGCCGAAGTTTGCGGCCCAGGCGATCAAGCAGCGGCCCATGACCTCGGTTGGAAGCCAGTGCACATTCTCGCGAGCGTTTCGGCGTCGAGTCCAGTCAGTGCTCAGGCCGGCCGGTGTCGACGCTTCCAGGGGCATTCCTGAGCGCACCAATACCTGAAGGACGTGACCGACCCGCAATGGAAGAACGACCAAGGCTTCAAGGACTGGGCGGCCTTCATGCAGAAGTACCATCCGACCGGGTCGCTGCAGGATGAGTTCAACGCCTACGGCTATTCGGTCGCGCAGACTCGTGCACGTGCTCAAGCAGTGTGGCAACTGACCTTTCTCGCGCCAACGTCATGAAGCAGGCCGCGAACATCGAGCGAGGATCTGTCGCTCCCCATGCTCTTGCCTGCCGTCCGGATCAACACCAGCGCGACCGACTTTCTCCGATCGAGCAAATGCAGCTGCCGGTCGCTTCGACGGTGAGCACTGGGTTCTCTTCGGCGGGGTTTCGGACGCCTCCCGTAAAATAGCGGTCATTCAAACCCATTTGATGAGCTCACGGAAGCGACGTGAAGCGTAGGAGCAGCGGCGGAGCGCAAGCGCCGGCGCGGAAGCGAAGGAAGAAGTGACGCCGCGCTCGATGTTACGCTGCTCGTCGAAGCCGATCACGGACACAGACGAGGGCAAGGACCTGGTCTCTCCTTCATCGCGGTCGCGGACTCCAGGGCAGCGAGGATCTTCCAGCCAGGGAGACACCAAGGAGTACCTCGAGCACATCGTCAAGCGCGACACCCTGCGGCAGGCGATCCTCAAGGCGATGGCCGACGACCGGCTCGACGCCCTCGCCTATCCGACGATCCGCCGCAAGGCCAACGTGGCCGGCCAGCCGCAGGCCGGCACCAACTGCCACTCCAGCGCCAATTCCGGTTTGCCGGCGATCGTCGTGCCCGGCGGCTTCACGCCCCGATGGCCTGCCGGTCGGCGTCGAGCTGCTGGGACGCGCGTGGAGCGAGTCGCTGCTGATCAAGCTGGCCTCGGCTCTGCTGCCCGACGCCGTAACCCTGCGACTGTCATCTGGTCCCGCCGCGTGGTCCCAGCGCGCGGCAGGACCAGTGGCGGAAGAAGGTGTCGGTACACCCACGCCGCTGCGCGGTGTCGAGTGCGCGTCAACCAAACCGGTTGGCGAGTGGCTCTTCCTTCACCGCAAGCGGACTCACTGACACGAGGATGACGCGGGTGCGCCAGGTGTGACAATCTTAGGGTTGTTCCCCAGGCCGGCCTGGGGGAGTTGATGAGCACCAAGCAATCACTTTCCCTGAACAGGAGGCCTGATGAACATCCATCAGACTGCCCGACTCACACCGTTTCGTCGACGGGAACTCGTGACGAGGCCTCGACGACGGCGAGGTCGGTGTTGTCGGTCCCGCGAGCTTGGGGATTTCCGCGCGCACCACCCGCAAGTGGCGGAGCGACTGTACGAGACCGGGAAGACCGGAAGCTTCGCATTAGTGACGAACTTGCGGCGCTCGCACCGGCGTTTCTGGCCGCCGCCCGGAAGTTGGCGGCGATCCGCTCAGAGCTTCACTGAGCGGCGACAGCGCGGACGCGCCCGCGAGGCTCGACAGCATGCGCGTTGAGTCATTGACGCCAGGGTTGCAATCGCGCTGTGCCGCTGGTGTCATGAGCAGACCGACGCGCCCTGATGAGCGAGGGACGGCCCGAATCATCGCCGCTGGGCGCATGCCAGCTTACGTCGAGAGGTCGTCCAGCGGCCAGGCCGTGGGACACCCCGCTCCGGGTCCCGACGTTTGCCCGCGGCGGGCAAGATGAGCAGCTGCAGTCACGAGCGGCGCGAGCGAAAGGCGATTTCCACAGCGATTCAGCGCGGTGCCCACGCCCAGGCGGGCCGTCGCTGCCCAGCGAGGGCGAGCGATCACGATCCCAATCGTCATGGCGGTGTCGCGGGATCTAGTCGGCGCGGGTTTCGTGGCAAGGCCGGTGGCCCTACTCCACGTGAAGTCCTGTCGTCAGTAACAGGAACGGAAGAATGCCTGAATGCCGGCGAGTTCAGCGCGTTCTGCTATGTCGCGCACCTGGGCATTTTCCAGTGAAGAAGCGACACGATTCGGTCGGACAATTTGGCTTTTGTGCCAGGCGTCGTTGGTCCCTCCAGTTAAAGGTGACTACGGGTGTAATGTTCCGCGATTAGCTAGGCGAGCCACCACATCGTCGGAAGCAGCCTTGCTTGGAGCTCGAGCTCTCTCCGTATCGCGAACCAGAAATCGTAGTCTCATTTACGATGGGGACCATTCAGAGCGACCCAGGTGATCCCGGTCAGGCTGGGCGTTTGATCTACTGACATAATTGGTTTGTCAAAGGGAATCAATCGGTCACGCGCACGAAACTCGCGATAGAAGCGGACAACGTCGAGTGTCGTAGCGTCTGGAAACGAGGGAGAGACGGTCTTCGCCCTTCAAGTATTCGGCAACGGCTTTCGCGGTTTCGGGTAACGGCAACCAGCAATCCTCGGTTCATCGCCACATCCGAGGCCACCAGACCTATGGCGATCAGGCAGACTCCACCGGCAATCACGAGTGTTTTCCCGAGCCAGGCCACCCAGCCGATCCCGCCGCGCGCGGCTTCGACGGCGTGCCACGAAACAACAGCAAGTCGCGCGGTGAGGATGAACAAAGGCAGAAGAGCAATCATGATCAAGCGCGTTGCGACGGGCAGCGCCACGTGGCGATCCAATCTTGCACTGCCGAAGTTGAAGCACGCTAGCCAAGACGCCCGACCACAACAAAGGAAGGGCTGACTCACGAAATCGTCGCAGTGCGAGTCCGATGCCAGCGAGAAACACAAGGCCCCATGCCCCAAAGTCTTCGTTCGGCCAAATGAAATATCGCGGATAAGCCTTCGGGAGGCGGTCAAACAAGTCGGCGTTTGCTGCGACGACCATCGGCTCAAGACTGTATCGATCTACGGTGGCCGTGAAGCGGGCGAAAGGTTGCCCATATTGATAGCAGGAGTGCAAGGTCTCCAGGAGCAGGATGAACAGGAATCCCGTGGCGGCGGAGAATTCTGTGCGCAGGTCGTAACGCATCACAATGCCATAGGCAATCAGCACCGGGAGTATCAGGCTTCCCGCCTCCGTCGTGAGATACGCCAGTCCTGCCAGCAGACCAGCCGCAACTGCGAGCCGGTCGGATCCTTTCCCGGCCTTGAGCTGTACGAAGCAAATTGCCGCGAGCGTCATATCCAGTGACGCTATGGGTTCCTGGAACGGCGATAGTGGCGTAGTACACATTCAAGGAGAAGAGCGCGTACATTGCTCCAGCGATTAGCCCCACTGCCCTGCCAAAAAGTTGTTGACCAAGGATTGCCAATGCGGCAGCCGTAGCAGCTGTCGCGAGTAACGGGACCAATCGCGAGGGAAGTTTCAGAGACGCCGAATAGTGCGAAGCTCAGTGCTATTAATCCATACATTCCAATACGGCCGTCGTGAAGACGCGTCATCTCCAGCGGAGCACGCTCGCTCCATACTCGATGGGCCCGAGCCGCCATAGCGGAGATCGTCGCTGCCAATGAACCCGATCCAGTGAGAACAGGCAAGCGTCAGGGCTAGGTGTTATCGGCACTATCAGAAGGACTGCTTGATGCCCGAGACTCTTGATACTCATCGGCTTCGGCTCAGCGCGGATCGCACGAATGGTCCGGCGCCGGAGGGCATGCTGGATTGTCGACCGATGCCCGACCTATTCGTCATGCATTCGCGGAGTAGACCTGGCTCCGCGTATTCAATCCACGTCTCAATCTGAATCCCAGTCCGATCGCCAGGACGCCAAGCCCAACAATCGCCTGCAATTAATCGAGCTGACGCCCGGAAAGGACTTCCGCCAAGAAATCTCAACAAGCGAGAACTCAAACGCAATGCTTTGAGCCAAGATCCGATTGTCGAAGTCAAAGTCATCTGTGTTAAGAGGTCTGATTCCGACCGGCGACGGCTGCGATACTGACCGAACCCGGCACCAACTAGACGTTTTCTGGCGTCTCCCGCTCGCGGCGTCAAAGCCCGGAGCAGGTGCAGCGTGAACTTGTGCGAGCCAGGCGTTGATATGCTGCGCCAAGGTCAGAATGTGAGGCCGTTTGAGCATATCGCCAGCATCGCTTCCGGGCACCCACTGCACCGCCGCGCCGGGCAGGAGCGTCAGCCAGTCCAGACGGCGATCACGCGAACCGGCCACGCGCGAATCACTTGTGAGGCAAAGCAAAGTCCGTCCCCGATACACCCGCGGCACGTATCGTCGAGCCGCGGCGCGGTTCGCCTCGAACACGGCGCTCCGATAAAACTCGCGCGGATCGGCGGGGAGCAGCGTGCGCTGTCCGAGGGCAGCATGGAGAACCCGCAGTTTTTGCGCAGGTAGGCAATCCGGTGCTCGCCATTCGTCCGTGCGAATTCCCGTGCGTACATCCGCAGCCGAGCGAGGAGGAAACGCACCGCATGTGTCCGCTCCGCCAGCCGCACATCGATCGCTCGTGGGCGCCGCAGCCGGCCACGGATATCCGTAAACGGCGCTGCCGGATCGAGGAGGACGAGCAATGCAATCCGCTCACCGGAGATCTCGAGCTGCCGGGCCATCTCGTGGGCCAAGAGGCCTCCCAGGCAAACTCCCATGAGGAAGTACGCACCGCGATGCCGGAGAGCCCGTATTGTTCCGACGTAGTCGGCGGCAATCTCCTCGACGCGGTCCAGGGGTCGACGCATTGCCCATCGAGCCCGCGCGATCGCAGGCCATAGAGCGGTTGCTCGGGATCCAGCAGCCGCGCCAGATCCATGAAACAGGCGGGTTCACCGCTGGGGGAACGGCAAACAGCGGTGGCCGCGCGCCATTGCTCTTGAGTGGGATCAGACCCTCTGGGAGAGTGGGGCCAGGCTGCCCTGCGCGCGCGCGCGATGAGATCGGCCAACCCGGCTACGGTCGCGCCGGCGTCGAAGATGTGCCGCACGTCGAGTTCAACCCCGAACCGCGTATGAATCGCGGCGAACAATTCCACGGCCTTGAGCGAGTCTCCGCCGGACAGGAAGAAGTCCCGGTGGATTCCAGCGGCGCGCTCGTCAAGCACCGAGTACCAGAGCGCTGCGACCTCCGCTTCGAGCAGCGATGGGCCAGCGCCAGCCACGTCGCGCCGCGCCGGTACGTCGCTTCCAGCCGCGAGCAAATCGGCACCGAGCCGGGCGAGCTGCCGCTTGTCGATCTTGCCGCTGGCGCCTGTTGGAAAGGCCGTCGTGAAGAAGATTCGTCGAGGGACCTTGAAGGGGAGCCAGCCGCTGCCGAGCGAATGCGATGATCGCGTCTTCGCTCGCCTGTGTCGAGGCTGCCGGAATGACGGACGCGACGACTTCTTCGCCAAGCGTCGGATGCGGAATACCAAACACGCAGACGCGCGCCACCGCCGGGTGGTCGGCGAGAACACGCTCGACCTCGAGCGCACCGATCTTTTCGCCACCGCGGTTGATCACGTCTTTAATTCGACCCGTCAGGGTCAAGTAGCCGTCGTCGTCGAACCAGCCCAGATCGCCTGTCCGGAACCAGCCGTCGACGAAGGCCTCTGCGTTAGCGTGGGGATCGTCGAGATACCCGTCGAATACGCTCGGGCCACGGGCCACGACCTCGCCTTGCTGACCGTGCCCGACCATCCTCCCGCTCTCGTCGATGATCCGCACCTCGTTGAACATTGGCACGCCGACGGTCCCACGCTTGCGCATGCGCGGGGGGTAGCGGATTCGATGTGAGGTTGCCTGTCTCTGACATTGAATAGCCTTCGACGACAGGGGCGCCGAACGCACCCTCCTAGCCCCTGCACGATTTTTGGGTCGAGCCGCCCCGCACCGGCGACGATGAAGCGAAGTTTCGTGCACCGGAGGATCTCGCGATGCTGATCCACTGCGTTGAGGATCGCCTGGTGTACCGTTGGATTCGCCGAGTACCACGTGGGCTGTAGCATCTCCATGGCGTTGAAGATCGACGGGACGTCGACGACCGCTGGACAGATGACCCCGCCTCCGGCCGCGAGCGGCGACAGCAGTGAGGACTTCAGGCCGTGACCATGGAACTTATCGGGACGACGTGTAGGCACCGATCGGCCGACCCGAGCCCGAATGCCGTCTTCATCCCACGCGCGTAGGCGATCAGGTGGCGGTGTCACGGGGGCACCAACTTCTGGGTCGACGTGGTCCCGGAGGTGAGGCAGAACCACAGCGATGTCGTCCTCGTCGGCCGCATTGCGGCGGACGGGCCGCTGGCCGTGCGCGGCCGTCAAGCGCGAATGCTCCGGCCGGGCCGCTCGCAATCGAGGTTAGCTCGATGATTTCGATCCCGAGCATCCGAGGCGACTGATCGAACCGTTCGGTCATGACCTTCGCAGACAATGACAGCGGTAGGCCGAAGGCGGCCTAGGTAGCTGTGGAATTCGTCCTCGGTGTACTGCGGATTCAGCGGAACGAACGTCGCGCACGCCGCAACACCGAGGTAGCAGAAGGGCCATTTCGGGGCCACGAGGCAGCACGACGACCACGCGATCGCCGCGTGTGATCCTAAGCCATGCAGGGCGGCCCTGATCGCCACGAGGCGTGGTGGCACATCCGCAAATCAGAGCGACGGCCGACCTAGCGCGACGATCGCCTGACGTCGCCCGCGGTGGCAGCGAGCGCCGAGAACAATCAGCAGAAGTCTCGAGGCTCTTGATCTCTCATACTTGCACGCGCCCATTCGCGGAATGAGCATCCGAGCCGCGGACCGCGAGGTTACCAGTTGGGCTTGGATCATGCCTCCCTACCAGCGAGGCCTCCATCATTAGTTCCAGCACCGGGTCTAGAATCTTGCGTGCGTCTTCGGGATCACGGTCGGTCAAAATCTCCATCGAGCCCTTGAGGTCGGCGAGGAGCACGGTGATCTGCTTGCGCTCGCCTTCGAGGGCGCTCTTGAGGTGAGGATCTTCTCGGCGAGGTGCTTCGGGGTGTAGGACTCGGGTGAGGCGAAGCGCGGTTGTGTTGGCGCTTCCGTCGCCACCGGTATCCCGCACTTGTTGCAGAACTTGGAACCGGCTGGCAGTTCCGCTCCACAGGAAGCGCAGGCCGGGGCCAGACGCCCTCCGCATTCCAGGCAGAAGGCTGAGCCTGGCGGGTTCTGCGTGCTGGCACCGGGGACACTTCATACTGCGTCCTCCAGAGACCAGCTAGGATTGTGGCGCGAGACTAGGCCCGGCTGCAGGCTACGTCAAGCTAGCGGAAGTAGCGCTATACGTTCGACTCCGGAAACAAGTCGACGCTCAGCCTCTCCAAAATGACCGTCGAGCTCGACGTGCTCGACGTCCTCCATTTGCGCCGCTCTTAGCCGTTGGTCGCGGCGCAGGCCTGGCATGAACCACGACATGAGCCTTCCGGAAATGTTAGGCAGAAAACTGGGTGAGCGAGGACGACTCGAACTCGTCATCAACCTTGCAGTCCGACCGGGCAGACGCGGGGATTTTCTCGACCGCCGGCTCAACCAGGTGACGCTCTCTGAACGAACTGAGGCCACGTCGGGAGTAGGTTGCAGTTCAGAACTTGCCCGAAGCGCCAGCGCCGCCGGATGCTCCCCGCCGGGGACGAAGCTCTTCTCGGCCGATGCTGCAGCCGCGCGCGGCCGGCGTGAGGTCCCGGCTAACGGCGACGACCTGCAGCACCTGCTGCCCGCGATCATCCGAGAACAGAGCGTCGGTGGAGAAGCCGGCTCTGCTCGCCGCCCGGCACTCGCCGCAATGCGCGCTCGACGGCCAACGCCAGCGCGACGAGCGTCGCGCCGGATACGAGCAGGACGGCCCAGAGCGGCGCGATATGCACGCAGTACCGCAGCGTGACGAGCGACAACGCGACGAGTACGATGCCGGCATCGAGTAGCACCGTCCGCCGTGATCGCCATCCCCAGCGCCAGGACCCCGAGGGGCAGCACCGCCGTCGCGACGGCCGCGCCGGCGAAGAGCAACGGCCGATGGAACGATACGTTGAGGCGCGCCAGCGGTCAGGCCTCTCAGCAAGTCGTGGTCGAGGAATAAATGTTGAGCGCGACGTAGATGGCCGCGCCGCAGCCAGCAGCACTACCATCGCGGCACGCCGGTGGATCGGCGCCAGCGCCCCGTCGTCGAGACGCCGCGCGCGACGCCGGCCAGCACGACGCCCACGCACGATCCAGAGAACGCGTCCGAACTGCACTTTGCGCGAGCAGCACACGAAGAATGAGCCGACCGAGAGACCCGCAAACAGCGGGCTCCCCCACCGCCAGCACGCCGCCGCCCACGTCAGTGCCAGCTCGTGAGCAAGAACAGGGCGCAGCGCGTCCCCGCCAGGAATCGCGGGAATCTCACGGAGAAGGGGACCGGAGTCCACCGAGGAAGAGGAGGATCCCCCAGAACGCGGCCGCGGCCTGCCGCGCCCCGCCGCGCGAGGCGGGGCGAGGACTTCCAGCCGCTCGGTCGCCACCACGCAGGCCGCGCCGAAGAGCCACAGGCAGCAGGCTCAGACCGACCTCGCGCGGTCTGATGGCCGCGCGCGAACGCCCAAAGGTACAGACCACGACCGCGGTAACCATCACCGTGGTCAGCACTGCGCCGCACCGCCGATGGTGACGCAGCGATCGAGGTGACGCGTGTCCTGATCGCCTCGTGAGTGGTCGCGCCGATCGGCCCCGGCCCGCCTCCATCCGTCGGCGGCGTCCCGGAACCTCGGCGGCGCGCTCCCAGGCGATCGACTCCGGCCTCATCGCCCAGGCATCCGCTTATACGCATGCGGCAAAGACCAGGACGAGCGCGCCGACACCCAGGGCAAGCGGCGAGGTGCGGGATGGCACACCCCGTGCTCTGGGTCCGGAAGGTGCGCGATCAGCAGCCGCACTGAGCCCGACATATGCCGCGCAGCGGCGGCTCAGCAGTACGCCGGGCGTCCGACACTGAGACGAGATCCACATGACGGCCGCCGCCAGCACGAGCAGGGCGATCGAGCCAGTACCCCAGCCCAGATCGGGCAGATCACGCCGGAGACAGGACCGCCGCCGAAGGAGCAGCAGCCCGGCATTGCCGAAGATCTCCTCGAAGTGTGCCTTGCACGGTCCAGCCGGACCGAAAGCACAGCGGCGATCACGTACAGCAATTAGCCCGAGCACGACGAGCGTTCACACGCAGCACTCGCCGGCGTCGCCCGCTCCCAGCGATCGCGCCATCACGCTGACCGACACGCCACGCCGGGCCGCGGAGCGTGCTGAGCCCCAGGCTCAGGACGACCCGCGAATCCCATCGGTAGGCGGCGACGATGTAGACGCTTGCCACCACGGTAGGTGGTGCATCCACCGCGGGCCCAGCAGCGTGAACTGCGCCTCGACGTAGGCGAGGTCAGACGCGGGCAGAAGCAAACCGAGGAGGAGGACGTAGTCGAACGCGACGCTGGGAGACTCGACCTCACCCCACGAAAAAGGCGGCGCCGATCGGATCACCCAGGCCAGACACGCAGTCGAGGCCACCGCAATCGAGGCCGCGATCGCCCATCGCCCGATGTCCGCGTGGTGCTCGACGACGGAGATCCGACGCCGGACGTCAGCAGGAGGACGCCGAGGTAGAGCAGCGCCCTGATCTCGACCCGGACGGAGACGAGGCTCGCGACGGGCGACGCGGCTGAAGAGGGCAGCCTGCTCGCTCGAGAGTATCCCCTCTCCTCAACCGGGCGATCCCTGCCACCACGTCCGGGTTCATGGAACTGCTGATGCGCGACCGGCGAGGCTGGACCAAGATAAAGCCGGGCGCCCACAGTTCCGATCGAGGAATCCGCTCGGCTCAGGCCGGAGACAACCCCAGGGCACTCCGCAACATGCCACGGCGCTGCTGAACCTCCGACCACTGTCGCCCGCCGATCAACCCGCCGTCGACGACCAGCGCATGACCGTTCACAAAGGTCGAATCGTCACTGGCAAGCCACACGGCCGCCAGGGCGATGTCCTCGGGGAGCCCGGAGCGTCTGATCGGCTGCATTGTCTCGAGATCCCTTTCATGAGGGGAATCGTCGCATCGGCGCGATCCGCATCGATACCGAAGGCTTTGCCGAAGATCGGCGTTGCGATCCCGCCGGGGCAAATGCAGTTGACCCGGATACCGTTTTCGCCGAGCTCCATCGCAACCGAATGAGTCAGATGTATGACGGCCGCCTTGGCGGCGCTATAGACGTGCGGCCCCATGCCCGTACGCAATCCCGCGACGCTCGCGGTGCTGATGATCGAACCACTCCCCTGGCGCTTCATAATGGGGGCCGCGTGCTTCATGCCGAGGAACACACCGCGCAGCAGGACGCCGACGGTCTCGTCGAAACCGGACACGATGATTTCCTCGATCCCGCCCTGGACGCCCCCAAAGCCGGCGTTGTTGAACAGACAGTCGAGTCGGCCAAATCGTTCGACGGTGGCGTTGACCGCCGCGCGGACCTCGGCTTCGCGACTGACATCCGCATGAACATAAGCGGCGCGTGAACCAAGCTCCTTCGCGAGCCGCTGTCCACGATCGTCCTGGATATCGGCGATGGTTACAGCGGCTCCTTCCTCCAGCAGAACAGCCGCGCGATGAGCAATACGTAACC
>ERZ1370068.2337-contig-1492_pt1 | contig 26555 bp, 30 predicted proteins | sample MGYA00561227_ERZ1370068 | MGnify/ENA primary metagenome ERZ1370068 (study PRJEB38410, sample SAMEA6850437) | metagenome | study: Metagenomic assessment of the ecological functions of the soil: analysis of the soil microbiota associated with the...
AGGTTACGTATTGCTCAGACACCGCGGAACTGGCCATGGTCCATCAGCGCGCCGAAGACCAGCGGCGCGACGCGCCTGGCCCGATGTCGAGGCCGGAATAGACCACGCCGTAGACGCGCGCCGGTGGCGTTCTCGAGGTGTCGGAACGCTTGACCAGCAGGTCGCGCGAAGGCCCGGCAATGCCGCTGCAAAACCCATGGCGCCGAACAGCACGGGCACCGCAGCGGCCGGCGGACGGAGCGAAGCCGAGCGCCAGCGCCGAGCGCCGCGGCCAGTGCCGAAGCCGGCGCCGACCATGCGCTCGCAGCGCGCCGGGTCGGAAGCGAGGAAGCCGCCCAGCACCATGCCGCCGGCGGCTGCACCACCATGTAGACCGTCAGGCACACGGCCACCAGGGCCGTCGGCACTGCATGCAGCTGCACGCGCCGCCACCGGCGCGAAGGTCTGCACCACGCTCAGCACGCACGGCGTAGAAGAGGAAGAAGGCGAAGCACATCCACACCGCCGGGATGCGCAGGAAGTCGCAGTGCCGCTGCCGCCGCGCCTGCCGGTGCGCCGCTGCACCGGCGCTGCGCGCACGGTCGAGGCCAGCGTGACGCGGTTGAACCACGAGCACCAGCAGCACGGCCAGCGCAGCACGCCGGCGCACGCCAGCGCCACGCGCCAGTGGAAGGCGATGGCGAGCGGCACCAGCAGCGCCGGCGCCAGCGCCCAGCCCAGGCTGCCGGTGATGCCGTGCGCGCTGTAGGCGTGGCCCAGGCGCTGCTGTGCCGACCTTGCGGTTGAGCAAGCGTGTAGTCGACCGGGTGGAACACGCCGTTGCCGATGCCGGCAACGACCGAAGACCAGCAGCCATCGCAGTAGCTCTGGCGCCGAGCGCGATAGCCGAGGCGCCGCGGCCACCAGCGCGAGGCCGCCGAACAGGATCGGCCGCGGGCCGAAGCGGTCGACCAGGAAGCCGGACAGCGGCCTGCACCGACGCACGAGACCACGAAGAAGATCGTCATCAGGAAGCCGAGCTCGAGCGTAGCTGACGCCGAACGCGTCCTTCAGCCAGGGAAACAGCGGCGCCAGCGAGCAGCTGGCTGAAGTGGCTGATCATGTGGGCCAGCCCGACCAGGCCGATCACGCCGGCGTCCTGCTTGAGCGGGACGGCCGGACAGGGTCGCGGTCGCGGAAGTCATGGCGTGGATCGTACTCGCGGGGGCGGCTTCCGGAATGCGATGGAAAGACACATTTCGGCGAAAATCGGCCAATGCCGCGCCCGCGCCACTCCGTCGCTCCCGGTCGATGCCGACCTGTTCCAGCCCACCCGCGCGCGCCCGGTGCGGGTGCGCACCCGCACCTTGCCGGTCGACGCACACTTCGAGCCCCATCGCCACGCCTGGGCCCAGGTGGCCTATTGCGCCGCGGCATCCTGCAGGTGAGCGCCGCGGATAGCGGCGCGCCAGCGGTCAGGTCACCTACATCGTGCCGCCCTCGCGCGCCGTCTGGATCAGCGCCGGCAGGCACTGCATTCGGTGCATGTGCTGGAGGCGGCGCACTTCCGCACCGCTCTACGTGGACGCGTCCGTGCGCCCCGCGCCGGCTGGACGGCTGCCGCGTGCTGGTGGTGTCGCGCTGCTGCGCGAACTGGTGCCGTGCGCTGGACGGACTTGGCCGCTGCCGCGCGCGCAGCGAGGCGCTGCTCACCGAGCTCTGGTGCTGGACGAACTGCGCGCTGCCGACACCCAGGCGCTGGGCGTGCCGCTGCCGCCGCGCCGAGCAGCGGGCGACAAGCGCTGGCTGCGCGCGCCGTGCGAAGCGGTGCTGCGGCGCCGGCCGAGCGCGCCGACCCTGGCGCAATGGGCAGCCGGCGTGGGCGCCAGCGAGCGCACGGTGGCCCGCCTGTTCCGAGACGAGCTGGGCACCAGCTACCAGCAATGGCGCCAGCAGGCCGGTGCTGGCGCACGCGCTGCCGCTGGCCGGCGCGCGGCAGCGCCGTGGGCCAGGTAGCGCAGGCCAGCGGCTATGCCAGCGAAAGGTGCGCCTTCACCGCCGGTGTCTGGCGGCGGGCGGGCGCTGGGGCAGCTCGCCCAGCCGCTCCAGCCAGCGCGCGCGGCCTGAACGGCACGACTCGCGCGCGTGTCCACCGTCCGCAGCGCCGGCCTATCGCTGATGTTCCGGCGCACCGCGGCGGGCGCCGAGGTGCTGCTCGCGCATCCGGGGGGCCCGTTCTGGGCCCGCCGGGACGAGCTAATCGTGGACCCCGCCCGGAGCGGCGAGATCGACCCGGGCGAGGATGCGCTGGCCGCCGCGCAGCGCGGGTTCCTGGAGGAAACCGGCTTCACCAGCACTCCTCCGCCCTTCCCAAGCCGCTGGGCGAGTTGCGGCAGAAGAGCGGCAAGCGCATCTGCTGCCTGGGCCTTCGAGGGCGATGCGGATCCCGCCCTGCTGGTCAGCTACCGCTTCGAAATGGAATGGCCGCCCCGCTCGGGGCGGCTGCAGTCGCTCCCGGAAGTCGACCGGGTCGAGTGGTTCGGGCTCACGGAGGCGCGCCGCAAGCTGATCGCCGGACAGGCGCCCTTCGTCGACGCTGGAAGAGCGCCTGGCTCAGGCTGCGGCGTAGGCCGGCTGCTGCACGGCCGGGCGACGCTGGGCGGCGAAGAACTCGGCAGGCACCAGTTCCTCCACTTCTTCTTCGATTTCTGCAGGGGCCTTCGCCGCGTGCTCCCAGGCGGCACGGATGGCCAGCAGCGCATCCTCCAGGCTCAGGCGCGAGTCGCCCTTGATCCGGACCCAGTTCGCGCACGGCGACTTCTCGGCATCTTCGTAGCAGCCACCATACTGCGCGCAGCCGATGTAGCCGACGCAGTACGCGGGAGCGTAGTCCTCGTAGCTCAGTTCGGCGCGGTGGTAGGGCTGGGCCCAGTACACGCTCTGCCAGTAGGCGTCCTCGGAGCTCGGGCCGGACGCGGCCGTCGATGCGGACCTCCGGGTCATCCGCTTGTTGCTTGCCAAAAATCCTGTGCGATGGCGGTCATGACCGTCTCTCCGTGGTTTGCTGCTGGAATGGATGATCGCCAAGCGGGCCAACCCGGCCGTGTAGGACGCACGGTCCACACTGCTGTCGGGTGCGCACCCGGGTCATGCAGGCGGCGACTGCAGCGGCTTGTCGCATCGGTGGCTTGCAGCCGCCGCTTTGCAGCGCCGATACTCGGCGGCGCAGATCGGAGGTCGCATGGAAATCAGAGACAAGGTCGTGGTGGTGACCGAGCGCCGCCAGCGCGCATCGGCGCCGGCCTGGCCCAGCGGTTCGCGCGCGAAGGCGCCCAGGGCGTGGTGGTGGCCGACGTGAACCTGGAGCGTGCCCAGGGCGTGGCGCAGGGCATCGGCGCGCAGGCAATCGCGGTGCGCTGCGACGTCAGCCGGGAAGCGGAGATCCAGGCCCTGGTGGCGCAGGCGCGCGCGAGCGCTTCGGCCGCGTGGACGCCTACTATCTCCAACGCCGGCATCCTCGGGCGCATGGGCGGGCTCGAGCTGGACGACGCCTTGTGGGACAGCATGTGGAAGATCCACGGCATGGCCCACGTGTGGGCGGCGCGCGCCGTGGTGCCGGAGATGGTCGCGCGCGGCGAAGGCTATTTCCTCGTCACGGCCTCGGCTGCGGGCCTGCTGAACATCGTCGAGACCGCGCCCTATGGCGTGACCAAGCACGCGGCGGTGGCCATCGCGGAGTGGCTGCGCATCGCCTACGGCCGCCAGGGCCTGCGCGTGTCCTGCCTGTGTCCGCAGTCCGTGCAGACCGACATGACCCGCGACGGCACCGGGTCGGCCGGCATCAACGGCGTGCTGACACCCGAACAGGTGGCCGAGGTGGTGGTACAGACCATGCGCGAGGAACGCTTTCTCGCCCTGCCCCACCCCGAGGTGGCGCAGTACTTCCTGGCCAAGGCGCAGGACTACGACCGCTGGCTGGGCGGCATGCAGAAGCTGTATGCCCACCACATGGGGCAGCCGAAACGCTAGTGGCCAGGAACAGGCCGACCAGGCCGATGACGATCAGGTACAGGGCGATGATGTAGTTCAGCAGCTCTGGGCATGATCAGGATCAGGATGCCGGCGATCAGGGCCGTGACGGGGCCGATGTGCTGCAGGTAGGGCATGGACGACGCTCCCGGAGGTGGAGCGCCAGTATGAAGGCCGCGGTCAGTTGTCCGGTGGTGCCCGGTGGCAGGCCCAGTCACCACCCGCGCATAGCGCTGCGAGCTCCAGTAGGCCGAGCCCCAGTCGATCCAGCACCACCAGCCGGTTGCGGAACCCGATCAGGAAGTAGATGTGGGCGAACAGCCAGAACACCCACGCGAACCAGCCGCTGAACTCGGATGCGGCGCCAGGGCGTGCCAGAGTCGACCACGGCCGAATTGCGGCCGATGGTGGCCAGGTTGCCGTAGTCGCGGTAGCGGAAGGCCTCGGTCGGCTGGCCGGCCAGCCGGCGCACGACATTCGCGGCGGCCGTGCGCCCCATCTGCTTGGCCGCGGGTGACACGCCCGGCACCGGCGTCGGCTCGTGCCCGGCGCGATGGCTGCAGGGCCGCCAGGTCGCCGATCACGCTGATTTCCGGATGGCCCGGCACGCTCAGGTCCGGCTCCACCAGCACGCGCCCGGCGCGGTCGGTCTGGGCCCCGGTCGCCTGCGCGATCTGCCGGCCCAGCGGCGAGGCCGCCACGCCAGCTGCCCACGACGCAGCGGCTGGGGATGCGGCCAGCCTCGCCTTGCGGCGGCCGGACCTCCAGGCCCTCGCCGTCGATGGCCGTCACGCAGCGAACCGGTGCGGACCTCCACCCCCAGGCGTTCCAGCTGGCGCTGCGCCGAGGCGCTTAGCGATTCCGGCATGGCCTGCAGCACGCGCGGTCCGCCCTCCACCAGCAGGACGCGCGCCTGCGCCGGGATCGATGCGGCGGAACTCGCCGCGCCAGCGTGTGGCGGGCGATCTCCGCCAGCGTGCCGGCCATCTCCACGCCGGTGGGGCCGCGCGCCGATCACCACGAAAGTGAGCCAGGCGGCGCGCGCCGCGGGTCGTCCTCCTTCTCCGCGGCCTCGAAGGCGAGCAGCACGCGGCGGCGGATCTCGAAGGCATCGGTCCAGGGTCTTCAGGCCCGGCGCATGACTCGGCCCAGTCGTCGCGGCCGAAATAGCTGTGGGTGGCGCCGGCGGCGACGATCAGGTGCTCGTAGGGCAGCGCGCTCGCCGTCGGCGAGCCGCACCGAGCGCGCGGCGGCATCGACCGCCGCCACTTCGCCTAGAGCGTGGTCACGTTGGCCTGCTGCCGGAACAGGTGCCGCACCGGCGCGGCGATCGGCCGGAGCGGACAGGCCCGCCGTCGCCACCTGGTACAGCAGCGGCTGGAACAGGTGGTGGTTGGTGCGGTCGACCACGCGTGATGTCCACGTCGGCCTGGTGCAGCGCCCGGCCGGCCTCCAGCCCGCCGAACCCGCAGCCGATGACGACCACCCGCGGCTTTCTGTTCTCGTCCCTCACGGGCTTAGTCTAGCAGCCGGTGCTTGAGCGCGTAGTACGTCAAATCGCTGTTGGAGCCGGGCATCGAGCTTGCGCATCAGGCGGCGCCGGTAGGTGCTGACGGTCTTGGCGCTCAGCGACAGTTCCGCCGCCACCTCGCCGGCCGTGCAGCCCTGGGCCAGCTTCAGGAACACCTGCAGTTCGCGGGCGGAAAGCTGCTCGTGCAGCCCGCCGGGCGTGGGCGTGATCACCTGGCTGGCGAGCAGTTCGGCGACCACCGGCGTGATGTAGCGGCCGCCCTGGGCCACGCGCCGGATCGCGTCGGCGATCTCGCAGGGGTTCGCAGGCCTTGTTTCGAAGTAGCCGCTGGCGCCATTGCGGATCAGGGGCACCGCGTACTGGTGTTCCGGGTAGCCCGGAGAGCACCAGCACGCCCACGTGCTCCGCCTTCGCCTTGATCATGGTGAGCGCGTCGATGCCGCTTTGCCCCGGCATGTCCAGATCCAGCAGCAGCACGTCGACGGTCTGCGTGCGCACCAGGTCGATGGCCTCCCGGCCCGAGGCCGCTTCGGCGACCACGCGGATGCCGTCCTGTTCGTCCAGGTAGCCGCGCAGCGCGCTGCGGGTGATGGGGTGGTCGTCGGCGATGCCGACCCGGATGGCACGGCTGGCCCACGGTCCCCGGGTGGGAGCCCCGGACTGATCGCGTTCGGCGAAGCGAGGGCAACCTTCACGGCCGGTTCCTGTACCTCCGGCACTGGCGGCCCTGACACGCACATTAGGAAACGGTGCAGGTATGCACCCGGTAAGCATCGCTCCTACACGCGGTAGGAGCGTGGCTCATTGTGCACTGGAACGCGCGCAAGGCAGAGGGCCGTTCAGCCCGCGCGGAGCGCGCACCTCCACGTCGGTCACATCGGCAGTCGCCCGCGGCCCGGCGGCGGCATCCGAGCGCGGCGTGCGCGGCTCGCGGGACGGGCGCGGCGCATCATCTCCTCGAAGCCGGCGCGCGGGCCGAAGCGCATGGCGAAGGGGCGGACCGGCCGGCCGGTCAGGCGGGCCCTGTACGGCGCGCAGCGACCACAGCGCGAGCAGCAGCGTGGAGACGACCAGCAGGCTGGCGACGGCCACGAGGCCCGCCAGCACCAGCAAGGTGCGCAGGAGCAGGGATGCAATCAGGGGCATGGTCTCCATTGTGCGGGCAAGCAGAAAGCCGGGGCAGCGCCCCGGCTTTGCTGCCAAATCCTCAGGCCGTGGCCACGCCTGCGGCGCGAGCCCTCGCGGTCGCCGAAGTGGAACACGCCCGGGTTCGCGCACCGGGTCCACTTCCACCGGGATGGTGCTCTTGGGCGGAAGCGCCCTTCGAGGATCAGCCGGGACAGCGGGTTCTCGATGCGCTGCTGGATCGCCCGCTTGAGCGGCCGCGCGCCGAACACCGGGTCGAAGCCCACCTTGGCCAGTTCCGCCAGCGCCGCCGGCGAGCACCTCCAGGCCGCAGGTCCATCTTGGCCAGGCGCTGCTCCAGCACCTTGCAGCTGGATCTGCGCGATCGCGCTCGATGTTCTTCGCGTCGAGGCGCATGGAACACCACGGTCTCGTCGATGCGGTTCAGGAACTCGGGGCGGAAGTAGTTCTTCAGCTCGTCCCAGACCGCATCCTTGATCGTCCTCGTCGGGCTTGCCCACCATCGGCTGGATGATCGTGCGAGCCGATGTTGCTGGTCATCACGATCACCGTGTTCTTGAAGTCCACGGTGCGGCCCTGGCCGTCGGTCGAGGCGGCCGTCGTCGAGCACCTGCAGCAGCACGTTGAACACGTCGGGGTGCGCCTTCTCGACCTCGTCGAGCAGGATCACGCTGTAGGGCTTGCGGCGCACCGCCTCGGTCAGGTAGCCGCCCTCCTCGTAGCCGACGTAGCCCGGCGGCGCGCCGATCAGGCGGCGCGACCGAATGCTTCTCCATGAACTCGCTCATGTCGATGCGGGATCAGGTGGCTCCTCGGTGTCGAACAGGAAGCACGGCGAGCGCCTTGCACGAGCTCGGTCTTGCCGACGCCGGTGGGGCCGAGGAACAGGAAGGAGCCAGTCGGGCCGGTTCGGATCCGACAGGCCCGAGCGCGAGCGGCGGATCGCGTTGGCCGACCGCGCCGATCGCCTCGTCCTGGCCGACCACGCGCTCGTGCAGCTTGTCTTCCATCATGCAGCAGCTTCTCGCGCTCGCCCTGCATCAGCTTGGACACCGGGATGCCGGTGGCGCGCGCCACGACCTCGGCGATCTCCTCGGCGCCGACCTGGGTGCGCAGCAGCTGCGGCTTGCCGCTGGCTTGCCCTTGTCGGTCTCGGTGGCCTGCGCTTCCTTCAGGCTGCTTCTCGAGCGTCGGGCAGCTTGCCGTACTGCAGCTCGGCGACCTTGTTGAAGTCGCCCTTGCGCGGTGAATTCCTCGATCTGGAACTTGATCTTGTCGATCTCCTCGCGGCATCTGGCGCGCTGCCCTGGGCCTGGGCCTTCTCGGCCTGCCAGATCTCGTCGTAGGTCGGAGATCTCCTTCGCAGGCGTGGCGATCTCGTCCTCGATCAGCGCCAGAAGCGCTTCTGCGAGGCCTCGTCCTTCTCGCGGCGTCACGGCCTCGCGCTCGATCTGCAGCTGGATCAGTGCGGCGGTCGAGCCGGTCCATCGACCTCCGGCTTGGAGTCGATCTCGATCTTGATCTTGGCCGCGGCCTCGTCGATCAGGTCGATCGCCTTGTCGGGCAGGAAGCGGTCGGTGATGTAGCGGTGCGACAGCTCGGCCGCGGCGACGATCGGCCGGGTCGGTGATCTCGACGCCGTGGTGCACCTCGTACTTCTCCTGCAGGCCGCGCAGGATGGCGATGGTCGCCTCCACGCGTCGGCTCGCCGACCAGGATCTTCTGGAAGCGGCGCTCCAGCGCGGCGTCCTTCTCGATGTACTTGCGGTATTCGTCGAGCGTGGTGGCGCCGACGCAGTGCAGCTCGCCGCGCGCAGCGCCGGCTTGAGCATGTTGCCGGCGTCCATCGCGCCCTCCGCCTTGCCGGCGCCGCACCATGGTGTGCAGTTCGTCGATGAAGACGATGGTCTGGCCCTCGTCCTTGGCCAGTTCGTTGAGCACGGTCTTCAGGCGCTCCTCGAACTCGCCGCGGTACTTGGCGCCGGCCAGCAGCGCGGCCATGTCCGAGCGACAGCACGCGCTTGTTCTTGAGCGTCTCGGGCACCTCGCCCGCGACGATGCGCTGGGCCAGGCCTTCGACGATGGCGGTCTTGCCGACGCCGGGCTCGCCGATCAGCACCGGGTTGTTCTTGGTGCGGCGCTGCAGCACCTGGATGGCGCGGCGGATCTCCTCGTCGCGGCCGATCACCGGGTCGAGCTTGCCCAGGCGGGCGCGCTCGGTCAGGTCCAGCGTGTATTTCTTGAGCGCCTCGCGCTGGCCTTCGGCTTCGGCGACTGTTCACGCTCTGCGCCGCCGCGCACCGGCGTCGATCGCCGCTTCGAGCGACTTGCGGGACAGGCCGTTGCTCGCGCGCGATGCTGCCGATGTCCGGCCTTGCTGTCGGCCAGCGCCAGCAGGAAAGTTCGCTGGCGATGAACTGGTCGTTGCGCTTGAGGGCTTCCTTCTCCGGTCGCCTGCAGCAGCGCGGCCAGGTCGCGGCCGACCTGGACCTGCTCCTGGCCCTCGACCTGCGGCAGCTTGTGCATCGCGCCCTCGGCCGCCGGCGAGCAGGCCCGTGCACGTTGACGCCGGCGCGCTGCAGCAGGGGCCGCGGGCCCGTCTTCCTGGCGCAACATGGCCACCAGCAGGTGGGCCGGCTCGATGTAGGCGTGGTCGTTGGCCAAGGCCAGGCTCTGGGCGTCGGCCAGGGCCTCCTGGAACTGGTGGTAGAGCTTGTCGAGTCGCATGAAATACCTCGTTACGGCCCAGATATGGCCGAGAGCGGTACTTTTCAAGATCGAACTGTAGACGCCCACGTGCCCGGCAGGGCTGACTAGAATCGAAAGATGCAGATCCACCAGATGTCGGTCACCTACCTGCCCGAGCAGGACCGCATCCTCATGCGCATCAATACCGTCGAGAGGCGAGGAGACGCGGCATGTGGCTGACCCGCCGGCTGATGGTCGGGCTGCGGCCGCTGCTGTCCAAGCTGCTGACCGAGCACCTGCTGAAACTGGAGTCGGCCGGGGCCTCCCTGTCCGGCGCGCCAATGCGGAACTGAAGAAGATGCTGGCGGATTTCCGCAAGGAAGAGTTCCTGCAGCACGCCGACTTCGACACGCCCTACAAGGAAGGGCGCAGCACCGCGTGCCGCTGGGCGAGGAGCCGCTGCTGGTCACCGACGTGGAGGCGACGCCGGTGGCCAACGGGCCACTGCGGCTGGTCTTCAACGAGCAGCCGCCGCAGGGCGACGCCAAACCGCGCAGCTTCCGAGATGGAGATGCAGCCCAAGCTCATGCAAGGCCTGATGCACCTGCTGGACCAGGCCCTGCTTGCAGTCGCAGTGGCGCGAGCCCTTCGTGCCGCTGCAGGCGGCGGAGCCGGCGCTGGATGGCGACAGCACCAAGCCGCGGTACCTGAATCGGAAGGGGTGTTCGCTGGGGTTCGGCGCCGTGCGTGCTCACCACCACCCTCGGTGAGGCGGCGCCGATAGGTGACAAGGCACAATCGCGCATACCCGGAGGATGTACCCAGGCGCCCGCCCAGCAGAAGATTCCCGCCAGCCTGTCGCGGGCTCTACGCCCGTCCCGGCTCTCCTGCCGCTGCCGCGCGCACCAGATCTCCGCGGGCCGTGTTCGAGGACGCGTGCCGGGATTCCTGGCCCTGACGCCGGCGCAGTTCGGCGTGCTCACACGGTGCTGCAGGCCCATCCCGGGCATGGGCCAGTCCAGCCTGGCGCGGGCGCTGGGTTTACCGACAAGGTGACGGTGCTGCGCGTGCTGCTGCGGCCTGCAGGCGCGCGGCCTGGTCACGCGCGCCCCGGCCGAGGACAACCGGCGCAACGTGTCGGTTGGCGCTCACGCGCGAGGGCGAGGCGCTCCCTGCAGCAGGCCCAGAAGCCGGCCGAGCGGGCCTGCTGGGCGGTTGATGGCGCCGCTGGACAAGGCGCAGCGGTGAGCGGCTGCTGGAGCTGCTGCAACTACCGGACGGGCGAGCTGGAGGACGAGGCGCGCGCCGCCTTCGTGCCGCCGCCAGCCCCGCGTCAGGCGGCCTGAGCGGGGCCGAAACAAGGCCCTTCAGGTATTGCGGCTGGAAATGCCCCAGCGCTCCAGCGCCGCGTCGTCCGCCACGCGCGCATCCACCCAGCGCTCGCCTTCCGGCGTGCTTTCCTTCTTCAGAACGGTGCCTGCGGTCTTCAGGTAGTCCATCAGGAATTCGCAGGCGCGGAAGCTCGCCGCGAGTGGGCCGAGGTGACCACCACCAGCACGATCTGGTCACTGCAGCTGCAAGCGGGCCGACGCGGTGGATCACCCGGGCGCCACGGATGTCGAAGCGGCCGCAGGCTTCATCGATCATCTGCTCGATCGCCTTCTCCGTCATGCCGGGGTAGTGCTCCAGCTCCATGCGCGCCGACGCGCTGCCGTCGTTGCGGTCCCGCACGGTGCCGATGAAGCTGCACACCGCACCGACACGCCCGCGATCGTCCTCGGCGCAGGGCGCGCGATCTCGGCGGCGACGGTCGAAGTCCTGCGGTCTGGATGCTGACGCGCGCTGGCCCATGCGCGTCCTCAGCCGCCGGTCACCGGCGGAAAGAAGGCCACTTCTGCAGGCTCTCGCGCAGCGGCCGCGCCGACTCGTCGCGCAGTGATCTGGTCCAGCGCCATGCGCACCGCGCGGCCGCGCGCCAGCGCCTGGCGCGCAGTGGCTCGGCCGCGCGCCGATCAACTCGTCGCGCAGCGCGCCCAGCGTGTCGCTGCGGGTCTGCACGTGTCCTCGCTGCCCTGGCCCACGGCCTCGCGCACCGAAGCGAAGTATGCGCACGCTGCAGCCTTCACGCCAGCAGCTCCGCCAGCGGCAGGAAGCGCACGCGTGTCGCCGCGCGCGATCGGTCTGCCGCTGCCGGGATGTCGACCAGGCCGTCGGCCCACACCGTGGAGGTCAGCACGCCGGAGCTCTGGTTGGGAACAGGCTCCAGCCCGCCTTCCGCATTGCGGCGCACGCGCAGGAACTCGCGCCGCTCGTCCGGCCGGGGCCAGTCGAAGTGCGCCGGCAGCTGCGCCGCTGCGGGGCGCAACCGCGTGGCGCCCTGCAGCTTCAGCAGGAAGGGCCGCACCAGCAGCACGAAAGTGACGAAGCTGGAGACCGGATTGCCCGGCAGGCCGATGAAGTGCGCCGCGCCCACATGCGCCGTAGCGCGAACGGCTTGCCCGGCTTCATGGCGATCTGCCACAGGTCCAGCGCACCGAGTTGCTCCACGGCGGGCTTGATGTGGTCCTCCTCGCCGACCGGACACGCCGCCGCTGGTGAGGATCAGGTCGTTGCGCTGCCGACGCTGCGCGCAGAGGCCTCGATGGTGGCATCGCGGCGGTCCGGCACGATGCCGAGGTCGCTGCACCTCGCAACCGAGCAGGCGCAGCAGCAGGCTGCGCAGGAAGAAGCGGTTGGAGTTGTAGATGGCGCCCGGCTTCATGGCCTCGGGCGCGCACCTGCCCCGGCATCACCAGCTCGTCGCCGGTGGAGAACAGCGCCACGCGCGGACGCCGCGCCACCTGCAGCGCGGTCGCAGGCCGATGGCCGGCTGCCAGGCCCTGCGCCGCCGGGCCGATGCGCTCGCCGCGGTGCCAGCACGGTGCTGCCGCGGTGATGTCCTCGCCGCTGCGGCGGATCCACTGGCCGGCCGCAGGCACGGCGCAGGATGCGCACGCGGCCGTCGTCCAGCGTCTCGCGTCGTCCTCCTGCATCACGATCGCGTCGGCGCCGGCGAGGCACCGGGGCGCCGGTGAAGATGCGCGGCGCACCGTGCCCGGCTGCAGGCGGCGCGGGGCGCTGCACCGCGCCGGGATGCGCTGGCTGACCGGCAGCGGCACGCCTTCGTCGGCGATCTCCGGCGCTTGCGCACCGCGTAGCCGTCCATCGAGCTGTTGTCCTGCGGCGGAACCTGCAGCGGCGAGACCAGGTCCTCGGCCAGCACGCGGCCGTCGGCCTCGAAGGTGGCGACGCTCTCCGCTGTCCGCCGCGAGCGGCCGCGCGTGGGCCAGCAAGGCGTCCAGGGCATCGTCCAGGGCACGCAGTGGCGGCCGTGCGGCGCTCATCTTCACGCGTAGTTCTCCGGGTCGTAGCTCGAACCGGTCGCCATTGTCGACCAGCCACTGCGGCCGACCGCGTCGGGGTCGTTGAGATCCAGCACCGGCCGCAGGGTGGGCTCAGGCAGCTGGTCGGGAGCGTCCGTGGCGATGGCGGCGACGAAGTCGTCGTCGGGGTAGCGTGCGCCGGCTTGCCGGCGTCGGGCCGCCAGACCTCGATCTTCAGCAGGTTGCTGTTCCTTGAAGCCCTCCACCAGCACCCAGTCCACGCCCTCGTACAGTTCGGCCAGAGGTGGTGCACCGAGAGCCGCGCCGGCTGCTCGAACTCGCGCATCAGCGCCAGCCGCGCGGTCGGAGGCGACCACCACCTCGAAGGCCCCGGCCTCGCGATGGCGCCAGGTGTCCTTGCCCGGATGGTCGATGTCGAAGTCGCTGGTGGGGCGTGCTTGACCACCGAGACGCGCAGCCCGCGCAGCCGCAAGCGCACGGGATCAGCTGTTCGACCAGCGTGGGTCTTGCCCGCGCCCGAATAGCCGGCGAATCCGACGACCTTCATGCGCAGTGCGCGGCGATGAATTGCTTCACCACGCGCCACGTCGGACGGCAACTCGGTGACCCGCTTGGGGCAGGGCCTCGATGCCGGCGAACTTCGCCGGCCGGTCCGGCTCGCGGCCCAGCGCCTCGACGATGGTCGCGGCGAACTTGACCGGCAGCGCGGTCTCCAGCACGATCATCGGAACGCCCGGCTGCGAGGTGCTCGCGCGCGACCTTCAGGCCATCGGCCGTGTGGGTGTCGATCATGATCGCCGAAGCGTTCGCCGGGTGTCGCGGATGGTCGCCAGCCGGTCGGCATGCGTGCTCGTTGCCGGAGACGAAGCCGAACTGGTCGGCGATGCGCCGGCGACCTCGGCGCGGACAGGTCGAAGCGGCCCTGCTGGTCAGCTCGCGTCGTCGAACAGGTGCCGCGCGCGCGCGCCGTCGCGGCCCAGCAGGTCGAACACGAAGCGCTCGAAGTTGCGACGCCTTCGAGATGTCCATCGACGGGCTCGAGGTCTCGTAGCGTCTCGTGCTGCCGCGCACGCGGTAGGTGCCGGTGCGGAAGAACTCGTCGAGCACGTCGTTCTCGTTGGTCGCGAGCACCAGGTGCGCGGATCGGCAGGCCCATCATGCGGGCGACGTGGCCGGCGCAGATGTTGCCGAAGTTGCCCGAGGGCACGGCGAAGCTCGACCTGCTCGGTCGTCGGTCCTGCGTGGCCTGGAAATAGCCGGCGAAGTAGTAGACCACCTGCGCCAGCAGCCGCGCCCAGTTGATCGAGTTGACCGTGCCGATGCGGTAGCGTGCGCTTGAAGTCGAGGTCGTTGGACACCGCCTTGACGATGTCCTGGCAGTCGTCGAACACGCCCTCGATCGCGAGGTTGTGGATGTTGGCGTCCTGCAGGCTGAACATCTGCGCCTGCTGGAACGGGCTCATGCGGCCGTGCGGGCTGAGGCATGAAGACCCGCACGCCGCTGCTTGCCGCGCATCGCGTATTCGGCCGCGCTGCCGGTGTCGCCGGAGGTCGCGCCGAGGATGTTGAGCGTCCTCGCCGCGGCGGCGCCAGCTCGTACTCGAACAGGTTGCCCAGCAGCTGCATCGCCATGTCCTTGAAGGCCAGCGTCGGGCCGTTGGACAGGGCCTCGCAGCGCAGACGCCCGGCTCCAGCGGCGTCAGCGGCACGATCTCGCGGCGTGCCGAACACCTCGCTCGGTGTAGGTCTTGCGGCAGATGGCGCGTCAGGTCGGCGGCCGGGATGTCGTCGATGTAGAGCGACAGGATCTCGAAGGCCAGGTCGGCGTACGGCAGCGCCGCGCCACTGCGCGAGCGTGGCGGCGTCGACCTGCGGATAGTGCGCCGGCAGGTAGAGGCCGCCGTCGGGCGCCAGGCCTTCGAGCAGGATCTCGCAGAACGTGCTTGCGGTCGCGGATCGCCGCGGGTGCTGAGGTACGCATGGTCCAGCTCAAGCCAGTTCTTCCTTGCGGATGCGCACGATCGGCGCCAGCACGGTCGGCCAGCGCCTGCATCTGCGCCATGCGCCTCGTTCATGCGTGCCCTCGACGCGTGCTCGTGCGTCAGGATGATCAGGTCGGTCTGGTCGCGCCCTCGCCGCTCAGGCGGAGGCCTCGGCGCTGCAGCACGCGCGTCGATCGAGATGCCGGCCGTCGGCCAGCATGGCCGGTGATGCGCGCGAGCACGCCGGCCTGGTCGGCCACGCGCAGGCGCAGGTAGTAGCGAGGTGACGACCTCGCTCGATCGGCAGGATGCGGCGTCGTCGCTCATCGCGTCCGGCTGGAAGGCCAGGTGCGGCACGCGGTGCGTCCGGGTCGGCGGTGTGCAGGCGCGTGATGTCGACCAGGTCGGCGATCACGGCGCGAGGCGGTCGGCTCGGAGCCGGCGCCCTTGCCGTAGTACAGCGTCGTGCCGACGGCGTCGCCCTGCACCACGCACCGCGTTCATCGCGCCTTCGACGTTGGCGATCAGGCGCTTGCGCCGGCACCAGGGTCGGGTGCACGCGCAGCTCGATGCCCTTGCGTCGCGTGCGCTTGGTGATGCCCAGCAGCTTGATGCGGTAGCCGAGCTGCTCGGCGTAGCGTGATGTCGGCTGCGCTGCAGCTTGGTGATGCCCTCGACGTAGCGCCTTGTCGAACTGCACCGGCATGCCGAAGGCGATCGCGCTCATGATCGTCGCCTTGTGCGCGGCGTCGACGCCCTCGATGTCGAAGGTCGGGTCGGCCTCGGCGTAGCCCAGGCGCTGCGCCTCCTTCAGCACGACGGCGAAGTCCAGGCCCTTGTCGCGCATCTCCGACAGGATGAAGTTGGTGGTGCCGTTGATGATGCCGGCGATCCACTCGATGCGGTTGGCCGTCAGGCCCTCGCGCAGCGCCTTGATGATCGGGATGCCGCCGGCCACCGCGGCCTCGAAGGCGACCATCACGCCCTTGCTCGCGCGCGGCGGCGAAGATCTCGGTGCCGTGCACCGCCAGCAGCGCCTTGTTGGCGGTGACCACGTGCTTGCCCGCGGCGATCGCTTCCAGCACCAGCTGCGCGTGGCGATGCCGTAGCCGCCGATCAGCTCGATCGACGATGTCGATCGTCGGGTTGGCGATGATCTCGCGCGCGTCCGCGACGACCTGCGCGCCGCTCGCCGACGACGGCTGCGGCGCGCGCGGCGTCGAGGTCCGCGCACCATCGTGATCTCGATGCCGCGGCCGGCGCGGCGGCTGGATCTCTTCCTGGTTGCGCCGCAGCACGCTGAAGGCGCCGCTGCCGACGGTGCCGATGCCCAGCAGGCCGACTTGGATCGGTTTCATGGTGCTCGAGTGTCAGTGCGTGTGCGCTTGCGGTAGTGCTCGAGGAAGCGCGCGATGCGGCCGATGGCCTCGGTCAGGTCGTCGGAGTTCGGCAGGAACACGATGCGGAAGTGATCTGGCTGCGCGGCCAGTTGAAGCCGGTGCCCTGCACGATCAGCACCTTCTCCTCGGCCAGCAGCTCGTAGGCGAACTGCTGGTCGTCGGCGATCGGGTAGACCTTCGGGTCGAGCCGCGGGAACATGTACAGCGCCGCCTTCGGCTTGACGCACGCTGACGCCCGGGATCTGCGTCAGCAGCTGGTAGGCCAGGTCGCGCTGGCGGCACAGGCGCCCGCTCGGCGCGACCAGGTCGTTGATGCTCTGGTAGCCGCCGAGCGCGGTCTGGATCGCGAGCTGGCCCGGCGTGTTGGCGCACAGGCGCATCGAGGCCAGCATGTTCAGGCCCTCGATGTAGTCGCGCGCGTGCCGCTTCTCGCCCGAGACCACCATCCAGCCGGCGCGGTAGCCGCAGGAGCGGTAGTTCTTCGACAGGCCGTTGAAGGTGACGAACAGCACGTCGTCGGCCAGCGACGGCGATGCTGGTGTGCGTGTCGCCGTCGTACAGCGTCTTGTCGTAGATCTCGTCGGCGAACACGACCAGCTGGTGCTGGCGCGCGACCTGCGACGATCTCGCGCAGCACGCTCGTCGGGATACAGCGCGCCGGTCGGGTTGTTCGGGTTGATGACGACGATGCGCCTTGGTGCGCGGCGTGATCTTGCGCGGATGTCGGCGATGTCGGGCATCCAGCCGGACGGCCTCGTCGCAGCGGTAGTGCACCGGCGTGCCGCCCGGACAGCGCCGACCGACCGCGGTGTACAGCGGGTAGTCGGGCGACGGGATCAGCACCTCGTCGCCGTCGTTGAGCAGCGCGTTCATGCTCATCGCGATCAGCTCGACGGCGCCGTTGCCCAGGTAGACGTCGTCGACCGTGACGCCGTGCGACGCTGCTTCTGCTGCGTGTAGTGCACCACCGCCTTGCGCGGCGCGAACAGGCCCTTGCTGTCGGTGTAGCCGGCCGAGTGCGGCAGGTTGCGGATCATGTCCTGCACGATCTCGTCGGGCGGCTCGAGGCCGAACGCGGCGACGTTGCCGATGTTCAGCTTGATGATCTTGTGGCCCTCTTCCTCCATCTGCGCGGGCCTTGTCCAGCACCGGGCCGCGGATGTCGTAGCCGACGTTGGCGAGCTTGCTCGACTTGGCGATGGGCTTCAAAAGCCCTGCCGCTGGGCGCTGCAGCGCGCAAAACCTAGAATTTAACCACAGCCACTCCGAGGAACGCCCGTGCAACTCAGCGCCGACCGCATCGAAGGACACCGAACGCCATCGCGCGCCACGGGCCCGGCGGCGTGATCGTCGAACGGCGTGCGAAGCACCGCAGCAGCGTCGCTGGTGCCCTGGCGGCGGCGGTGTCGTGGCCGTGGCCGGTCGCGCGCTTCGAGGCGCTCGAGCGCCGCGCACTTCGAGGCCGCTCGCCGCGCTGCGCCCGGAGCTGGTGATCTTCGGCAGCGGCGCCGCGCATCCGCTTTCCCGCAGCCGGCGCTGCTGCAGCGCCGCTGATCGCGCGGCGCATCGGCGTCGAGACCATGGACACCGCCGCCGCCTGCCGCACCTACAACGTGCTGCTGGCCGAAGGCCGCGCGGTGGTCGGCGGCGCTGCTCTTCGAGCGCCGCCTGAAGCTTCGCGCGGCCGCAACCGCCGACCGCGGCAAGACGGGTCGCAGCCGCAGCGCTTATAATGACGGGCTACGCCTGCACCAGGCGCAACTGCACACAGAATACTCCATGACGCCAGCCCTCAACAAACCCCTTCCGGAATTTGAAGCGCTCGCCACCGGCGGCGTGAAGTTCACGCCCGCAGGCCTATCGCCGGCCAGATCGTCGTTCTGTACTTCTACCCGAAGGACAACACCCCGGCTGCACCACCGAAGCGATGCAGTTCCGCGACCACCACAAGGACTTCATCAAGGCCGGCGCCGTGGTGTTCGGCGTCTCGCGCGACAACATGGCCTCGCACGACAAGTTCAAGCAGAACCTCGAGCTGCCGTTCGAGCTGATCGCCGACACCGAGGAAAAGCTCTGCCACATGTTCGGCGTGGTCAAGAACAAGATCATGTACGGCAAGAAGGTCAAGGGCATCGAGCGCAGCACCTTCCTGATCGACGCCAACGGCGTGCTGCGCGCCGAGTGGCGCGGCCTGAAGGTCGCCGGCCACGTCGAGGAGGTGCTGAAGGCAGTCAAGGCGCTGAAGAAGGCCGCCTGAGGCGACTTCGCGCCGTCAGTGGACCCGTGTGCCGGCTTGTTCGCCGCATACCTATGCCTGGACGCGCCGGGCTGTCGGTCGACATGTGCATAATGGGCATGCCCGTGAGTTCGAAACGCGCACTCTCCGATCAAGCCGCACAGGCGACTGTGCGGCTTTTTGCTTTCTCACGCCACCGACACGTCCACCCCCTCAATGCCACTGCCCAAGCCGCCTGCCAAACGAGCCTGCCCTCCTCAGCGCCGCCGACTTCGAATCCCAGGCCGCACCGCAAACCGGCAAACGCTCCCACAAAGACCAGCGCGTCAGCGCCGAGCCCGCGGCGCCGGCCGTGCTCGAGCTGTACGACGCGGCCGCGGCGGCGATCGCGGCATGCGCCCCGGCCCGTGCCGACGCCGCGAGCCGACGCCGCGCTGCGCCGCCGCGCAAGCCGCAGCCGCAGCCCGAGACGCGCGCGCAAGCCGCGCGGCGACGGCCCGGCCACGCTGTTCGTGCTCGACACCAACGTGCTGATGCACGACCCGACGTCGCTGTTCCGCTTCGAGGAGCACGACATCTACCTGCCGATGATCACGCTCGAGGAGCTCGACGGCCACAAGCGCGGCATGACCGAGGTCGCGCGCAACGCGCGCCAGGTCAGCCGCGACCTCGACGCGCTGGCCGCGACGATGCCGACGCCGCGACGCCGACGGCATGTCCGAAGGCCTGCCGCTCGCGCGCACCGGCCACCGCGAGGCCGGCGGCAAGCTGTTCTTCCAGACCAACCTGATCAACGTCACGCTGCCGGCCGGCCTGCCGCAGGGCAAGGCCGACAACCAGATCCTCGGCGTCGTGCAGGCGCTGCGCGAGCAGCAGCCCGAGCGCGACGTGGTGCTGGTGTCCAAGGACATCAACATGCGCATCAAGGCGCGTGCGCTCGGGCCTGCCCGCCGAGGACTACTTCAACGACAAGACGCTGGAAGACGGCGACCTGCTCTACACCGGCGTGCTGCCGCTGCCGGCCGACTTCTGGGACCGGCACGGCAAGACGATGGAGAGCTGGCAGCAGGGCGGCCTCACCTACTACCGCATCAGCGGGCCGATGGTGCCGGTGCTGCTGGTCAACCAGTTCGTCTACCTCGAGGCGCCGGGCGCGGCGCCGCTGTACGCCAAGGTCACCGAGATCACCGGCAAGACCGCGGTGCTGCGCACGCTGAAGGAGTACACGCACCAGAAGAACGCCGTCTGGGGCGTGACGGCGCGCAACCGCGAGCAGAACTTCGCGCTCAACCTGCTGATGGACCCGGAGTGCGACTTCATCACCCTCACCGGCACCGGCGGGCACCGGCAAGACGCTGATGACGCTGGCCGCGGGCCTGTCGCAGGTGATGGACGACCGCCGCTACACCGAGATCATCGTCACCCGCGTCACGGTGCCGGTGGGCGAGGACATCGGCTTCCTGCCCGGCACCGAGGAAGAGAAGATGGGCCCGTGGATGGGCGCGCTCGACGACAACCTCGAGGTGCTGTCCAAGACCGACGGCGGCGCCGGCGAATGGGGCCGCGCGGCCACCAACGACCTGGTGCGCAGCAAGATCAAGATCAAGAGCCTGAACTTCATGCGCGGCCGCACCTTCCTGAACAAGTTCGTGCATCATCGACGAGGCGCAGAACCTGACGCCCAAGCAGATGAAGACGCTGATCACGCGCGCCGGCCCGGGCACGAAGATCGTCTGCCTGGGCAACCTGGCGCAGATCGACACGCCCTACCTCACCGAAGGCAGCTCGGGCCTGACCTACGCGGTCGACCGCTTCAAGGGCTGGCCGCACTCGGGCCACGTGACGCTGGCGCGCGGCGAGCGCTCGCGGCCTGGCGGACTTCGCGAGCGAGGTGACTGCCTGACGTCACTGCAAGCGTCATCGCGGCGCAGGCCGGGATGCACGTGCCGCCTGTTGTCGGCGTGGATCGGCCTCGCCGATGGACTGCTGAATGGCCCGGCTGGATCATCTTCTGAGGTACTGAAGAACGCCTTCGAGTCCCGTCTCGCGCCCGAGGAGATCGCGCACCAGACTCCGCGGGCGGGCTGCTGCCGCCTCTGCGCGAGCACCTGCTCCTGGCGGTAGCGCAGGCCGACCTCGGGGTCGAGCCGGGTGTCGCTCGAACGCCGTGCGCAGGTCCATCGCGGCGACGAGGCTCCAGCTGCGCCAGCCGTAGCCCGCGGCGACAGCCGCCGCCACGTGCGAGAAAGCCGGCGGGGAAGCGCGTGCGCCGCTCGACATGGCCCAGCGGGGTCGCGCCTTCCCATGCGCTTCCACAGCACCATCGGGTCGGGGGCGACCTCGTCGTGGCGTGCAGCGCGAGGTCGTAGCTCGCCGAACCTGGTGCTGGCGCGCGCGTAGCGGGCGCCCGTGAAACCGCGCGGTGCGCGCGCGCTTCGATCGTCTCGTCGAGGCACCGAGGCGAAGCTCGGGCAGGCCTGCGCGAACAGCTTGAGCACCTGCTTGTCGTAAGACCCAGTCCTCGAGCGATCTTCGGCGACTTTGGCGCGCCCCCGACGAAGTCAGCGGCGAGGCACGCTTGGTGCCGGCCTGCGCGGCAATAGCGCGTCGCGAGACGCAGGTTCTGTTGTGCAGCGCATGCCCCATCTCGTGCAGCAGCGTCTCGAGCTGGCCGAGCGTCAGGCCCCTGGCGGTCCAATGTTGCCGGCGACTGAAGGCACGCCTGCGGCACGCGAGCGATCTGCCGTCAGAGCCGTTGCGAAAGCCCGGCGGACCGCCATGTGGGTTGCCACTTGCCGTCGCGGCGCGGGTAAGAGGTCGACATAGCCAGGGCGCGGTCACAGCGGCTTGCCGCCGCGCGCGTCGCTGAGACCGCGTAGGCCTGCACACCTCGGGATGCCAGGCCGCGTGCCGCGACCGCGCGTAGCGCACGCCGAGCAGCGTCTCGGCCACGCTTCATCACGAAGCGCAGGCTCCTTGCTTGCGGCGGGAAGTACGGCCGGAAGGCCTCCTGGTCGACCGCGTAGCTTTCACGCGCCGCACGCGCATCGGTGTCAGTCGGCGACATCCCAGCGCTCCAGGCGCGTCTGCTCGAGCGGCTGCGCCGCTGGCCGCGCCTTCTGCCTTCGCGCAGCTGGCGCGAGGCCGCGCTCGCTGCGTTGTCGGTCAGCACCGCGCTTGACCTCGTCGAGGAAGCGCTGCGTGTGGGCGGTGTCGACGGCCATGCGGCGGCGCAGCTGGTGTCGGCGAAGCTCGTGAAGCCAGGACAGCGCCGCGTACTCGCGGCGCAGCTGCGCGATTCTCCGCGAGCCGCTTCAGCGGGCTGGCGTCGCCGCCTCGCGTTCGAGACTTGGCGCGGTAGATGCGCTCGCGCGCCGCCGCGACGTCGCCGAGCTCCAGCACCGGCAGGTAGGTCGCAGTAGAGGTCCAGGGCCCCAGACGACAGCACGCGGCCGGTCGTCGTCGCGCGGCTTATGTCCCGCCGGCAGACCGCCGGCGCGCGCGCCGGCCAGCTCTTCGACGCCGGAACGCCACCTGCGCGTTGTCCTCTGCGGATCTGCTCGTCGAACTGCTCGCGCAGCGCGTTCAGGCACGGTCCTGAATCTGGCTTGGCGCGCACGCGCCGCTCGGGAGACGGCAGGCCGACGCCGGCGTCCCCGAAGCCTTCGGTCGCGACGCGCAGGTACTCGCGGTCGATCCGCCGCATCTGCCGCGGCGCGACCCGCCGCGCCGCCGCGTAGAGACGCCTCGTTCTGGCCCAGCGTCGACGCGAGAAGTCTCCGCCAGCGCAGCACGCAGGCCCCTGCGCGGCGTCGCGCATCGCCGCTGTCGGGATGCGCGTAGACCAGCAGCTCGATCGGGCCGGGGGCGCGTCCTCGACGTAGGCGTTGAGGGCGTCCGACGCGCTCGATCCAGGCGCCGTCCGGCGCGTGGCGCTCGAGCGCTTCAACGCGCCGCGCGGCGCCGGCCAGCCCGCGGTCGCAGGCGGCCGCAGCTGCGCCTGCTGTCGCGTAGTGCGGAAGAGCCCGGACCGGGCAGCGCCGCCGGTGCGGCGAACGCGGACGCCGCGCCCAGCGTCAAGCGCGGGGCGGCAAGCAGGGGTCGATCTGGAAAAATCACTGTCGGGGCTCCGGCGCGCACGTCGGGCCGCCCGAGGTGGCGGCCGAAGCCTCGGGCCGTTGCCGCCGGCGGCTCAGCCCGGCGCTCGACGAGCTCGCCTGGATCTGCTGCAGCGCGGCCGGGTCTCTCGATCGTCGTCAGGTCGCCCGGCGTCGCGCCGCTCGCACACGGCCTGGATCGCGCGCCGCAGCAGCTTGCCCGAGCGCGTCTTCGGCAGCGCGGTGACGAAGTGCACGCGCGCCGGCCGCGCGACGCGCGCCGAGCTGGCCGGTCGACGGTCTTCATGATGTCGCCCTCGAGCTCGAGCGTGCCGCGTCGTCGTCGCCGAGCGCGCTCGCGTCCTTGGCGACGACGAAGGCCATCGCGACCTGGCCCTTCAGCGCATCGGCGACGCCGACCACCGCGACCTCGGCGACGTTCGGGTGGCTCGAGATGCTCTCCTCGATCTCGCGCGTGCCGAGGCGATGGCCGGCGACGTTGATGACGTCGTCGGTGCGGCCGAGGATGAAGCAGTAGCCGTCGGCGTCGCGGATGCCCCAGTCGAAGGTGCTGTAGACCTGCCGGCCCGGGAATGCTCTGTCCAGTAGGTGCTGCACGAAGCGCGCGTCGTCGCGCCAGACGGTCTGCATGCAGCCGGGCGGCAGCGGGCCGTCGATGGCGACGCACGCCCTTCTGCCCGGCGCCGTCGAGCTCGTCGCCGGTCGTCTCGTCGAGCGAGCTTGCACGTCGTAGCCGTACATCGGCACGCCGGGGCTGCCGAACTTGCTCGGCGTCTGCTCGACGCCGTTGGCGATGGTCAGGATCGGCCAGCCGGTCTCGGTCTGCCAGTAGTTGTCGATGACCGGCTTGCCGATGCGCCTCGGCGATCCAGCGCGCGGTCGGCTCGTCGAGCGGCTCGCCGGCGCAGGAAGAGCGCGCGCAGCGCTCGACAGGTCGTGCTTCGCGCAGGTGCGCCGGGTCCTGCTTCTTCAGCACGCGCACCGCCGTCGGCGCGCTGAACATCGCCGTGACGCTGGTACTTCTCGACCAGGCTGCCACCAGATGCCGGCGTCGGGCCGGATCGGCAGGCCCTCGTACAGGATCGGTCGCCATGCCGGCGATCAGCGGGCCGTAGACGATGTAGCTGTGGCCGACGACCCAGCCGATGTCGCTGGTCGAGAAGTAGGTCTCGCCGGCGCGGCCGCAGAAGATGTGCTTCATGCTCGCCGCCAGCGCGACCGCGTAGCCGCCGGTGTCGCGCTGCACGCCCTTCGGCTGGCCGGTGGTGCCGCTGGTGTAGAGCGTGTAGCTCGGGTGCGTCGACGTCGACCCAGGCGCAGGGCACCTGCGTCGTCCAGGTGCTGCTCGCGCAGCGCCGGCGTAGTCCTCGTCGCGGCCGGCGCTCGCGGTCCATCGGCGCCAGGCCGCGATCGACCAGCAGCACCTTGCGCCGGCTTGTGCGCGGCCAGGCGGATCGCCTCGTCGAGCAGCGGCTTGTAGGCGATGACCTTGCCGGCGCGGCTGCCGGCGTCGGCGCTGACGATCACGCGTCGGCTCGCGCGTCGTCGATGCGGCTGGCCAGGCTGACGCTGGCGAAGCCGCCGAACACCACCGAGTGGATCGCGCCGATGCGCGCGCAGGCGAGCATCGCGAACACGGCCTCGGGGATCATCGGCATGTAGATCAGGACGCGGTCGCCTTGCGCCACGCCGAGTGCCGACGCAGCACCGCCGCCATGCGCTGCACCTCGGCGTGCAGTTCGCGGAAGCTGTAGACGCGTTCCTCGCTCGGTCTCGGTCGAGACGAAGATCAGCGCGTTCTGGTCGGCGCGCGCGGCCAGATGGCGATCGACCGCGTTGTGGCACAGGTTGGTCGTCGCCGCCGACGAACCAGCGCGCGAACGGCGGCTGGCTGTAGTCGCAGACCTGTCGTCGAACGGGCGCTGCCAGTCGATGAGCCGGCGCCTGCTCGGCCCAGAACGCATCGCGGTCGCTCAGCGAGCGACAGCTGCGAAGCTCGGCGAATCGTGCCGTGTTGAAACCTGCGGACCTTCTCGGTTAACTACCGCCGATAGCCATTGATTTTTCCGGTGTCGCTTCCGGGTTGACGCCGCAGCGTGGGATCCCTATCCTGCGCCGAATGCGCCGATCCACCGCCCTGGTTTCCCCCTGCCCGCGGCCTGGCTGTCGCCTGCGCGACGCTGCTGCTGGCCGCCGCGGCTCGGGCGGCGCCCGACATGCCCCCGGCCGATGCCTTCCTCGCGCTTCCTGGCCGACCGCGCCCGCGCTGGCGGCGCCGGCAGCGACGCCGACCGTGCCGTGCCGGTCTGGCATCGCCGGACGCGCGTGCGCGACCGCGCTTCCGAGCGTGGTGGTCACCGCGATGAACTTCCTCGGCGTGCCGTACAAGCGGCGGCGGCGGCGGCGAGGAGTCCGGCTTCGGCCGCGGCGCGCTTCACAGCGCCACGTCTTCGGGACCAGCCTCGGCCTGCCGCTGCCGCGGCGCGTCGACGGGCAGGCCAAGGCGCCCGGGGCTGAAGTGATGCCGGTCAGGAAGGACGAACTGCAGACCGGGCGACCTGGTGCTCTTCAACACGCGCTCAAGCGCGCACTTCGCACGTCGGCATCTGGCGCGTCGGCGAAGGCCGGTTCGATCACTCTCGGCGCGCAGCGCAGCGAAGTGCACGGCCATCGAGGAACTGGACCTCGCCTACTGGCGCAAGCGCTTCACCGGCGCCCGCCGCCGGCGGCAGGCGATCGCCCCGGCCGCCCGCCGCAAGTCGGCCGCCGCGTCCGGCGCGCCGGCGGCTTCGAGTCCCGGCAAGGCGCGCCGCCGCGTCCGGCGGCAGCAATAATGCCGGGATGGCCGACAAAGTCATCCCGCTCGCCAGACCACGCGCTACGCCGCCAGCGTGCCGGTGATCCCCGCGCAGTCGCGCGAGCGCCCTCGGGCCACCTGCGCCGACCGCCCGCAGCCGCCCGCTGCGCGACCTGCGCATCTCGGTCACCGACCGCTGCAACTTCCGCTGCAGCTACTGCATGCCGAAGGAAGTGTTCGACAAGCACTACAGCTTCCTGCCGCATTCGTCGCTGCTGAGCTTCGAGGAGATCACGCGCGCTGGCGCGCCTGTTCGTCGCGCACGGCGTGCGCAAGATCCGCCTGACCGGCGGCGAGCCGCTGCTGCGCAAGAACCTCGAGCGCCTGGTCGAGCATGCTGGCCGCAGCTGCGCACCGCCGACGGCGCGCCGCTCGACCTCACGCTGACCACCAACGGCTCGCTGCTGGCGCGCAAGGCGCAGGCGCTGAAGGACGCCGGCCTGCAGCGCGTCACCGTCAGCCTCGACGCGCTCGACGACGCGGTGTTCCGCCGCATGAACGACGCCGACTTCCCGGTCGCCGAGGTGCTGCGCGGCATCGAGGCGGCCGAGCGCGTCGGGCCTGGGCCCGATCAAGGTCAACATGGTGGTCAAGCGCGGCACCAACGACGCACAGATCCTCGCCGATGGCGCGGCACTTCCGGCGGCACCGGCCATCGTGCTGCGCTTCATCGAGTACATGGACGTCGGCGCCACCAACGGCTGGCGCATGGACGAGGTGCTGCCCTCGGCCGAGGTGATCGCGCCGCATCGCGCGCGGAGCTATCCGCTGCGAGCCGCTGCGACCCGCACGCACCCGGCGAGACCGCCGAGCGCTGGCGCTACCGCCGACGGCGGCGGCGAGATCGGCGTGATCTCCAGCGTCACGCAGGCCTTCTGCCACGACTGCAACCGCGCGCGCCTGTCGACCGAGGGCAAGCTGTTCCTGTGCCTGTTCGCGACGCACGGCCACGACCTGCGCGCGCTGCTGCGCAGCGGCTACAGCGACGACCGGCAGATCGCCGCGGCGATCGGCGACATCTGGCACGGCCGCGACGACCGCTACTCGGAGCTGCGCGGCGTGCTGCCCATGCCCGCGGCCGGGCGAGCGCCGCGTCGAGATGCACACATCGGCGGCTGACATGATCGCGCGCGACGAGATCACCGGCCTGGTCCTCGCCGGCAGGCATAAGCGACTACCGGATAGGGCCGGGGTCAGCAATACGTA
>ERZ1370068.3013-contig-214_pt1 | contig 26549 bp, 26 predicted proteins | sample MGYA00561227_ERZ1370068 | MGnify/ENA primary metagenome ERZ1370068 (study PRJEB38410, sample SAMEA6850437) | metagenome | study: Metagenomic assessment of the ecological functions of the soil: analysis of the soil microbiota associated with the...
GGTATGCTTCGTTCAGTTACGTATTGCTCGCCCTCCAGGACCTGGCGCGAGTAGCGTCGTGATCGTGCCAGCGAAGGTCAGGTCCGATCAAACCCGGGTTAGTCGTTTCGCCAGCACGGGCGCGTTGCGGCGGCCTTTCGTTGCCGCGGCGCATCTTCGACACGACGACGTTTGACCCCGGCACTCGTGCTCCTCGTCGGGCAGCGCGCCGTATGCGCGCTTGCCGTCGGGGCCGCGCTTTTCGCTCGAGATCGCGCGGACGGGCGATCCCGATCATCGGCGATCGCGAGATTGATTCAGCCGTGGTCTGCATCGATCGCTGCGCAGCGGCGGCGAGACCGCCGCGTCACCATCTTCTCCAGCGTCGAGCGAGCGCAGTTTCGCGCCTGATCGCGACTAACCGCAGCAGAGATAGACCTGCGCGGCCTGCTCGCCCGTCGGCGACCGCGAGGTCATCAGCCCTGCGCCAGCGGCGTTTTCCGTTGCCGCTTCCCGATCTCCCTTTACGCATCCCGTCAGTGAAGCGCCGCGTCCCGGCCGCGGTGTCGCAGCTCCATCAGCGGCTCCCAGCGATGAACTGTTGCCACGGTTGCCGGGATGAACGGCCGAAGCCCCTCGAGGCGCGCGTGTCGGCCTCGTCTGATCGAGCGTTCCGGCTGGCCGTCATCCGCGACTGCAGGCGAGACAGAGCACTTCGGCGAAAAACGCAATGACGCGCACGGCCTCTCGGCCGGTCGCCACTCCAGGGCCGCGCGCCGCGGCCGATGTCAGATCCGTGGGGTGCCGGCGACAGGCCAGCTGCGACGAGCCGGCCGGCGACGAGCTCGCCGGCGACGACCGCGCGCGTAGTCCGGTCACGGGATCGGCGATCAGCGGCGCCAGCGGCGTTATCGTCACCTGCCCGGCCCTCGCGACCGTGTGCAGCGTTTTGCGGCGTTGCGGCCTTAGCTGGCGGCGCTCAGGCCCGGCGGCGCGTCGTGCTCGAGCGCTTGCATACGCCTCGCGCCGAAGGAATTTCTCCAGAGGCGGATTGATCGGCGGCGCCAGCCCGAGCGCTTGGATCTTGGTACGCGCGCGCGCGCGCTCAGCGTCATCCGAAATCGTTCAGCGGCGATCGCATGGTCGCGACGCGCGCGCCGCCATCGCGACATACGGCGCACGCCATGACGAAACCAATTCAGGCCCAATCACGACGGCGCGCCAGCTCGCCTGCCGTTCGGCCCGGCGCCAGGCCGTAAACACGACGCAGGCGGCGAGCGCGTCGAGGTCGAGCTCGGACGGTAGACCGTTTTTCGCGAGCAGCGGCGCGAGCCGGCGCCATTCGACGCCTTAGCGACGCGATCAGGCCAGGCGGAGCGCCTGGCGGCGTCGACGAGCGCCGGCGTCAGCTCGTGCGGCGAGATCAGCCAGCGCCGGGATTGCCCCGAAGGAGTTTTAACTGCGTCGGGACCGGCACGCGACCGCGCATGCATCTGCGTTCGATCGGGATCGACGACCGATCGATCCCCTCGCGATCCCCTCGCGATCGATCGCGCATCGAGCAGCAGCCAGGCGAGCAGGCCGAGCGCTAGATCGCGATCAGGATCGCCGCGGCGACGCCGAGATCCGCAGATCGATCAGCGGCCTACCCCCCTTGCCGAATTTCGCGACCGCGCGCGCGCTTCTGGCCGGGTTGGTTACAGCCGGCCGAGCGCCAACCTCGACCGGCCCCCGTCCGCCGCGGCGTCGAGCTCACACGGCCTCGTGTGCGAACAGCCCGAGCTGTGACGTACCGTTCCTTGGCCAGCGCGTGGTACGTGAGATCAAGCCTACCCACGGCGGCGAGGTCACGATCGTTTGTACGCAGCCGTCCCGTAACGGGATCGCGCGCGCGTCGGCAGCAGATCAGCACGTCACAGCCCCGCGTTGGTTTTGAGCGCATGACAGCGCGCGCAGAGCGCTGCCAATTGTTCGCCTCGTCCCAGAACAGCGCGCGATCGCCCTTGTGCGGGATCACGTGATCGACCACGGTCGCCGGCGTGACCCGGCGCGCTTCCCAGCAGCTCGACTCGACCGGCGGCCGGCGCCCTGGCCGATCGCCGCAGAGCGGGTAGCGCTCGAGAAACGCCGCGCGCCGGCTTGCCAGGCCACGTATAGCCGCGGTCCCGTTGTGATCCGCGGGAGGCCTCGCGCCCTCGCGCATGCGCCCGGCAACGCGACGGCCCGCCGATCGGGAGAAGCGCACTACAGCCAGGCGCCGGACACGGCCGGACCGGGATCCCCATTAGTGCAGCCATCGCAGACCGATCGTCAGCGCGAGCAGCACGCCGGCGTAGACGCCATGTCCGTGCAGCACGAGGACGACGACGCCGGCGACGCCGGCCGCAAAACAGAGCGCGTGCGCAGAGCGCGATCGTATTCATCGGCGCTCACGCCGGCGAAAATCGTCGGCGTCGGGACACGTGGCCCAGTGATTCAGCGTCAGATCGACGACCTTGATCACGCGAAACGGCGCCGCGCGCTCGAGCTTTGTCTCGAGGATCCGTAACGAGTTAAAACACATCCGGCGGCCGGTCGCGACGATCGTCGCCCAGACGATCGCCGCGCCGCAGCCGCGGCATTGCGCGCGATCGACGGTCCCGGCGAATATTTCGATCGAGCTCATGGCAGATCCCTATCTGGCCGTATTTGCCAGGCCGGCGGGAGAAACTTTCGGACGCGATTGAGGCGCTTCAATGATGCGTGATCGCGACGACCTGCGCCGGATTGAGTTTACGATCACGAGCCGACGGCCTCGAGCGCCCGGTCGCGCGCCTCGTTGATCTTCGCCATGTCCTCGAGCCGGCCGCCGGCGTCCGGATGATGGATCCGCGCGAGGCGCCGGTGTGCCTCGAGGACCTCGGCGCGCGTCGCCGCCAGGCCGACGCCGAGCACGATCGCCCAGTCGGCCGCCGACGGCGGCAGCGCCGCATAGCCGGCGAACGCCTGCTCGAGCGTGCCGACGCCGTGCCCGATTTTGCATCCGGATCGCGTCGATATGCCCGGCGATCGCGGCGAGGTTTTCGGCGGCGCTTTGCCATTTGTCGCAGGCCAGCACGCGCGGCGCGCCGACAGCCGGAAATACACGGCGACGCCGGGATCGTCGAGCCGGTTGGCCTGTTGCGCATACGGCAGGCCGTCGCCGCGGATCCGGAGGTTGGACGAGATCACAATCCGGCCGGCGCCGAGGCGCCGGAGCTCGCCGGCGAGGCGCTCGAGGCCGTCGCCGACGCTAAGCGCCGCCTTCTGTCGAACCGTCGAGCCATCAAAGCGCGTCGTCGTGCGCGTCGAGTAGAACGCCGCACGCCGGCGCGCGCTCGCCGGCGTCCGTTTCCAGCCGGCCGGCCAGGTGAGCGGAGTACCGCGTGGCCTCAAGGTCGATCATGGTGCCTCCGGCTCGACACGGTAGATCACGCGATCGCCGGCGTGCTCCTCGAGCAGTCGATAGCCCGGCATCGCAAAGACGGCCACGTAGACGACGGACACGGGCGCGACGAGCTCGAAACCTTTCGACGCGTAGAGCTCGACCTCGACCGTGTTCAGGCTGTGCACGTCCGCGGTAAACGCGAGGCGCCGGCAATAGCGCGTGAGGTCTGGCCGCCGAGCTCGAGGCGCGTCGTCGGCCCGCCGCGGCCGTGCGGCGTCTCCGTGCGAAAGACAAACGGGATCGACTCGATCGGCTTCGGCGCGTCCTCGAGGCCGTCGGAAACGGCCGGCGCCGGCGCCTGGCCGGGCGCCTGGCCACGTTCGCCGCGGCCGGTGGCCTTGCGGCCTGGCCGGCGAGGCGCACGCGTCCTCGCGCCTCCTGGCCGGCCGCCGCGCTCGTGATCTGCATTTCGCTGGTGCAGTTTTTCGGCGCCGCCGGGCGGGTTTTGGACTTGTTTTTGGACTTGTGTGGACTTGTTTTGTGGCGTTCCCGTCGTTCCTGGCGTTACCATGATCAGCACTTTTCCTCAGCAATCCGCGGATCTTGCGGATCCGCGGATCGCCGCCGTGAGAACTGAGATGTCTGTGTCGGTTCCCTACTCCGCCGCCGCGTCGACTTCCCCTAAGTTATTCATTCGCCGCCCGTTGTCGGCCTTTCACGAGCGTTAGCGAGGCGCGCGAAACGGCCATCCGGCCGGTTTTGGACTTGCTCTTGGACTTGTCGACCGTCGACACGAGCGGCGGCGACGGCGGCGCGCCGGCCCCAGCCCGAGCTTGTCGACCTCGGCCGCGAGATCGGCCTCGTTCAGAATCGCATACCGCTCAAACATGGCGTCGGTCTTATGCCCGATCAGCGTTTCGGCGACGAGCCGATCGATCCCCTTGCGCACGAACGCGCGCGCGGCCGTCCGGCGACAGGCGTGCATCAGCGCGCCCGGTTGCGCCGTCTCCGTGCGCGCGGCCTCCAGGCCCAGCGGATCAAGTCCGCACGCGCTCGCCGATCTGCGTGGCCCCGGGCGCCGTTTCCCAGCGCAGGAACACTGCTGCCTTGCGGCCTCGGCCGCCGCATGCGTCGCGCGTCGCGGCGTCGGCAGGCGGCGGCGCGGAGCTGCTCGCCCTTGCGCCAGCAGATCCTCGATCGCCGCGTCGAGCTCGGCGATCCGGCCGTAGGAAAGACGCGCCCTTTCTGATTTTTCGCCATCGCGGCGTCGAGGCCGGATCACTTTCGCGACGCGATCGACGGTGCACGCCCCACTCCAGGCGGAGGAGCTCGGAGGTCAGCCGCCAGCCGGTGTGATAGGCGAGCGTCACGATCGGCCGGAGCTCCGGCTTCAGCGCGTCCCGGAGCGCTTCGAACGCCGGGCGCTCGAAAAATCCCGTCCGCGCCGGCGCCGGCTCGAGCTGCGGGATATGTGGCCGCACGAGGATCAGGCCGGCCCGGCACGCGAGCGTAAACGCCCGGCCGAGCAGCGCGCACTCCACATTGATGGTCGCGTTCGCCGCGCCGGCCTTTTTCCGCGCCGCCTGATACTTGACGACGGTCGTCGTCGCGCGATCGTCGACAGGCGCCGGGCGCCGCCGAGATGCGGCCGGAGATGGTTGGCGATCCGCGCTTGCTGCTCGTCGGTCGTGTCGCGATCGTTGGTCGTGTAGTCGTCGATCACGAGCGCGAGCGCCTCGTCGAATGTCACCTTGCCAATTTTCGGCGAGATGTCGGCGCCCTTGCGCTTCGCGTCCTCGCGCTCGCGCAGGATCGCCTTGGCCGACGCGAGATCAGCTGTGTGCGTCGACTCTTTCCGTTGGCGGCCGTGTTGGTCGTAATAGCGGATATGCCAAATCCGCTTGGGTCCGCGTTGCTCCATGTTTTCGGGGCGTCCATTACAGGCCTCGCCTTGCGCGCCGCGGCGCGGACGGCTTTGAGGTTCTCGAGCGCGCGCGCGTTGGTCGTCTCGAGCGGCTCGGCCCAGGCCTCGAGCAGCGAGAGGATCACGTAGCGCACGGATCGCCCCTCGGCCGCGGCGCGCGCGCGCGTACCGCGTGCCAGAGCTCGGCCGGGATCCCGTCGAGCAGATAGGTTTTGTCGCCGTCTGTGTGAGGAAAGCCGATCGTCGCCTTGGCCGTTCGTTTCGCCATCGTTGGCCGCCTCCTGTGGCGGCCTGGCGAATATCCAATATAGGTCTATATGGTGTCTATAGTGGCTTGGCGCCCGGTTGCTCCGTCCACGCCTCGAGCGCCTTGTCGAGCGCGCGCGCCGCTCAATCCACAGACCCCGGCCGCCCGGGATCCGCACCGGCCGGCAGCAGGCCGCGCGCGACGGCGCTCCGGAGCGTCGTGTACGCAGGAGGCCGAGGTAATCGGCCGCGGCCGGCAGCGCCAGGAGGCGCCCCGTCGCCCGTTGCTCGGCATGCTTCGCGCGCACGGCGCGCATTTGAGCCGCTTTCGTCCGCGGCGGATCGTCGACCTTGGCCGTCATTGCGATCGCCTCCTCGAATGTCAGTCCAGCCAGAGGCCGCCGGCGCCGAGCGCCGCCGTCACGACGACGATCAGCCAGAACAGCCGGCGGCGCGTTCGCTCGGAGCTGCTCGACCTCGGCCAGCAGCTCGGCCCACGGATCGCCGCGGCCGGCCGTCCTCATAGCCGGGCGCCGTCCGGATGCGCCGCGCGCCGTTGCCGAATCCCCAGACCTTGGCGTCGGTCCCTTTCACGTTGTCGACCGTGCAACAGCCGTAATAGCCGCGCGCGTTGGCGTCCTCCGGCGTGACGCCCGGCCCGCGTGCGACGCCGGCGTCGTCGGTCTGCGACTTCCCGTCAAACTCCAGCGAGGCGACATCTTCGAACAGCCGGAGCTTGTGGCCGCAGCCCTGCGTGCCGAACAACCACAGCGTATCGACCATGCGATCTTGGAGATCGCGCGTCGTCCAATTCGACACGCCTTGATAGTTGAGGCCGTCGATCGAGACGTTCAGATCGTCATGCCCAGCCGAACCGACCGCGCTCGTCGTCGGCGGCCTGCCAGCTCGTATAGTGCGGCGAGAAATGCAGCCAGCACGAGCGGCCGGCGGCGTGACAGCGATCGCCCAGATATTTCCAGATCGCGACGCCATCGGGCGCCGTGCGGCACCACAGATCGAACTCCCAGATCGGAAAATTCATCGGCGATCGGCAGAAACGCCTCGAGCAGCGGATCGAGTACGCCTGCCATTCGGCCGGCGAGGCCCGATACCCGACGCCGATCGGCACGTCGGCCGCGGCGCCCGTCTGGCCCGTGAAGTAAGCTTCGACCGATCAGGATCCCGACGTGCGGGACGTAGCGCTTGCACAGGCGGATCGTGTCGCAGACCTGCGCCAGCGACGCGCGCGGCCCGTCGAGCGAGGCTATGGAGTCCGGCGGCGACAGAGTAGAGATGCGTATAGCCGAGGCCGGCGTACTGCGCGAGGAACGCCGTTTGAAAGTCTTTCGGGTGCTCGATCGAGAAACCACGTCAGGATCCGATCGGGTGCGGCTCGAGCCAGCCGGCGATCATCGGCGCGCCCGGCATTTCGACGCCCCAGAGATCCGCGCGCAAGTAGTCGCGCGTGGCCGGCGGATCCCAGGCGAGCACGTTCGCGAACGGCGCCGGGTGCGAGGCGTCGTAGCCGCCGTCCCGATCCGGCCGCGGCAGCGGAGCGGCAGCGGAGGCCGGACAATCGGCGGGACCACGATCGGCCCGCTCGCCGCCGCGCGCGCCGCCGGTAAACAACAGAATGTTGGACATGACGAGGCCTCCGCTGTTAGCCGGCGTTCGCGAACGTCACGAGCACGTACGAATACATGCGATCGCCCTCGGCCGGTCGCGTCCACACAGTGTGCCAAGTTGCCGATCAGCCCGAATTTTTCGTAGGCGCCGATCTTGGTCGCCGCCGCGAAACTGCGCGCGCGTTCGGGTTTTTGCGAGACGTGCTTACCATCGCGCGTTTTGAACGAGCTCGAGCCGTCAGCGTTCGCGACGATCTCGTCGAACAAGGATCCCGGGATCGGCTCGTCCTGGTATTGAGCGGATCATCAAACAGCGCGTACTTGCACGGTGTCATGGGTCCTCCGTTTGGGACTTATATACGACGACTCCCTCGGATGCCACGCGCGGGCGATGTGCCGCGCCAACTCCAATGGAATCTTCGCAATGTGCGCGGCGGCGGCCTTGCGCGCTGAACCCTGCTGGAACCGAAGCTAACCCGCTCAATGTCATGCTCTGCCGGGTTGGTCAGGCGTGGCGTGTGCCGTGCTCCGTCGCGCTTATAGATTCGGTGGTTTACCTTCCGCCCGTCTGGATTCTGTCCGTGTCCGCTCGTCGTGTTGTGCGCCACGGCGAACCATGAGCCACCGTCGTTCACGGACGCGGTCTGAAACGAACCACCAGAACCATCGAAGCGAAACCCGCCGACCGTCGCGCGCTTCGTAATCGGCATCAGCGCCGGACATCGCCCCAGAGGTAGAAGCTCCCGTAATGCCAGCGAGCTCGACCGACCCACTTCTGCGCTCCGCAGACGTTCTCCACGACCAGCGGAATCGGCCTGCCCGCAGCGTCTTCCGCTTCCACGCGCTGAATCCGAGCACGCCTCGAAGAGCGCGTTGTCAGGCGGAGGCAACGCTTTCGCTTTCTTCCACGGCATCGCGCGGTAGCTGTGAAGCTTGGCACGGCGGCGACGCGACGATCAGCGCGGCGTCTTTGAACTGCGCGCCGTTGAGCGTCAGCACGTCCTGAATGACCAACTGCGCGGGATACCGCACGCCTCCCGTAGCAGTGCCGCATATTGTCGAATCCGACGACGCGATAGCCTTCGGCCAGCAGCCCTTCAGTCCAGCCGCCGAGCCCGCAAAACAGGTCAATCGCTAAGGGAGTCATCTATATAATTCCCCTCCGTTTCAGGTGCCGGCTCGAGAATGACGACGGTATACGCGCGGCCGGTCGCCGCGATCTGTTGCGTCGGCGTCGGCCGATCGGCCCAGGCCGGATCGTCGTCGTGCAGCAGGCCGACGGCGACGAGCGCGTCGACGAGTGCTTCCCGCAAAACGCGAGGTTATCGCGATCGCGGATCAGCTGTTGCGGCCGGGCGAGCCAGCGCTCGATCGTGACCCGCCGCCGCGGCGCGTTCGCCGGCGTCCGGTCGCCGGCCACATACCGACGGACGAGCGGCCCGCCGACGCCGCCCTCGACGAGCGCGGCCAGGACCAGCGCGGTCCATTGCCGGCGCTCGCGTTTGTTTGATCTCGCCAATGTCGCCACAAGGTGGCGTTCGGCGATCGGAGGATCCGCGGCAGCGTCAGGATCCAGCGATCGGTTGTCGGATCGTGCGACGCGATCGCGCGGTGGAGCTCGAGCGTTTCGCGCGTCGACAGCTTTGCACAGGCCGTCGGCGAGGGCCGGATCGGTCGCGTTCGCGATCCCGTTTCAGCCTGGCAGGCCGTGACTTGCGCTCGACCGTTCGCCGAGGCGCGGCCGTCGATCGGCGGGACTTTTCCACAGTTTCCACAGCCCCTAACTAGCTTGTTGATCGGATCCTGAGTAAATATGCAAAAGCATTGCGGTCGGATCCGATCCGACTCAAGTTGTTTCGCCTTCATCTTCGCCGGTTCCAGCGGCGAAACGCCGCAACCGTCGCTTCGCGCGCTCGCCGTTTGTTGCGCCTGGCGCGTCCGTTCTAATCGCGGTTGGACGAGCCGGCCGTCGACGATCTCGAAACACGGCGCGATCGCGGCCAGATCCGCGCGTCGAACTCCGACGGCGCGACGTGAACGAGCCGGGCCAGGACGATCGGATCGGCGGCGAGGCCGCGCTCGAGCCAGGCGTAACAGAGCAAAGCGCATATGCGCGCCGGTTTGCTCGAGCGTCAGGAGCTCGACGCGCGCGTCGGCGAGAAAATCGCGCGGATAGAACAGGAACGCCGGCGGCCGGGCGCTCATGACCGATACCGCGGCGGGTGGACAAACCAGCCGACCGATCGCGCCTCGCGAGCAGGCACTCGAGGCCAGAGGATCCCGTCGCCGTCGCCTTTGACGATCCAATGGTGCGAACAGCGAACGACGCCGAGCGCGTCGCGCAGCCAGGCCGGGATCGTCATGGCTGGATCCGGCGTCTGGCGTTTCGGACTTGACGCAGGATCCGCTCCCTCGAGCACGATCCCCAATTGGGCAAACGAGAGGCGAGACGACGCCGGCGAACAGCGGCGCGTCACAGTCGCCGCCGGCGTGCGGCAGCCCGGCCGCGATCGCGACGATCGCGGCGCGTTCGCTGTCCGTGCAGACGGTCGACGACGGGATCGGACGGACGAGCCGATTGAAACGGAGAAAGGTCGCCATCGGCGAGATCGCGATCGGCACGCCTCCTTCACAAACGGCTGGCGGCGTCCATCTCGCCCCGCCAGCCCACGATCGCGAACGCGACCGACGGGACCGCCAGCGAGACAATATCGACGCCGGCAGCCGGCGGCGCCAGGTCTGTCAATGTTTGCAAGGCATGCATAAAACCCGCATGTGGGCACCCACGATCCTGCTCGGCCGTTCGCCGCGCGTCCCTACAGATTGCGAGGATCTGACCGCGCTGTTTTTCGTGTAGGAGACGACGCGCCGCCGATCGCCCGATCCCTCTGTAGCGATCCGTAGTGAACCTCGCGCATCAAATCGCGACGTGTGCCGTTGTCGACCAGCCGCCGGCGGCGTCGTTCCGGCATGAGTCATCATGTGCAACTGACGCCCGGCCCGCGGGTGCGACTATTACAGACTTGTGGCCGCCAGGCGACATGGGAGACTCGACGATCGGGCGCGCGCCCGCGTAGGCCGCCTGGCTGGCCGCCCGGCATGACATCACGCAGGACACGATCGCCGCGGCGCTCGGCGTCTCGCAGGGACACATCAGCCGGTATCTGCGCGGCCCCATGCGGTTGCGCCTCGACGATTCTCGATCGCGTCGCGCGTGTCTTCGGTCATACCATTTGTGATCTGCTCGACGTGCCGCCCGATCCCCTCGACGCCGAGCTGCTCGAGCTCACGCGCGCGCCTTAGCCGCCGGCGGCCGGGACAGCGCGTCTGATCGCGTTGTTGCGCGGCCGGGCGATCGCCGCGCGGCGCTGCCGGAAGTCCCGCCGCCGGCGCCTGCGGTGGACCTGGCTGCCAGCGGATCCATAAGCGCGCCCTTTCGTTACGACGTGAGATAGGTTCCGTCGAAGACCACATCGGCGCGGCCGTCGCGTGGGTGTCGCTGATCGCGATCATCGCGCCATTGTTCGGGCGTGTAGAGCGCCGCCGTCGGCGTGTTCGGATTGAAAAACGCTTGGAGATGCGACGAGGCCGCCGCAGCGCTTACGCCAGCCGGAAATACGGAAACCCGAGCAAGCTGTAATACGTCGCATTGACCGTGCATGGCAGCGCGCCGATCGAGAGCCGCGCCGACCGACGAGCCTTTCCCCGCTAACGTGATCCGGCCGTCACTTTCAGCTTGAATCTCCGCTGACGGTGTAACTCGCGAACCGCGCGCCGTAGACGAGGCCGACGGAGGCGCCGCCAAACGCCAGCGTCGGATTGAACACGATCGGCCCGTCCCTGGGTATGCGCGACGAGGACCCAGGCGGTCCCGTCGCTACGTACTCGGCCGTCCCGTAGAGGCCGAGGCGGGCGTCTGGCGCGCCTCGTGATGTAGTTGTAACAATTTCTCGCCGCGGTGCCGTCGCCTTGCGAGATGAACACGGCCGCGGTGCCGACGGCGCGCACGACGACGCGCGCTCGCCGTTCGCTTGCGCGCCGCCGCTAAACCCGGAGAATGATCGTCGTCGCCGTATTGCTCACGTCGACCAGATGAACGAAGCGCGCCGGATTGAGCGCCGGCGTGGCGTTGCCGCCGGCCGTGACGACGAGGCGCTCGCAACTATCGACGCCGCCGGCCGGCGAGCGGCGCGGCGTCGACGTGGATCGAGGATCACGGCCTGAATTTGCGCCTTGTTCCATTCGCGCCCGTCGTGTTGGTGCCGTTGTCGTCGATCGAGCGCATTGAACGGCCCGCGATTGAGCGGCATAGGTCAGCCCCGATTCTCGAGCAGCGCGACGCGCCGCAGAGATCATCTGGCGTGTAGCGTGTCGTGGCGAAGCCTCGACCGTCGCTTCGGCGCCAGCCAGCGCCGGCGACGCCGATCTCGCTCGTCGTGACGGATTGATCACGTAGCTTTTGCTGATATTCGTCGGCGGCCCGAAGTTGACGGTCGCCGTCGCGCGCGGCTTGCAGTTTCCCGGATCGCGGCCGCTAAACGTGCACTTCGCCTCGGCCGTCCGGAACAATTTGAGATCGGCGTCGCCGGTGGCCGCCGTCGCCGCGGCCACGGTCGCGATCGTCGGATCGTCGAGCCGGATTCGTGGATCCCGTCGCCGCCCTCGAGCGCCGCGATCGCCGCTTGCGCCGCGGTGTCGTCGCGTTGGACCCAGATCGCGACGCGCGAGCCAGCCGGCAGCGGGTAGAAAATCGCGCCGGTCGTCAGGGGCGGGACGCCGTGAGCTGACCCGGCGCGCCGAGCATTGCCCGGCGACCGTCGGCGCCGCGCCGCGAGCGCCGTATCGAGCTGGCGATCGAACCAGGCCGATCCGGTGTTATCGGCGAGCTCGCCGGCGGCTTGGCGGTAGACCGTCTAGCGCCGCGCCGTGTTGCGGTAGATCCGCCGGCTCGTGACGCGCGGATCGCCGAGCGCCAGGCCGCCGACGAGGATCGCGCCGCCGGTCGTGTTCGCCGCCGGCGGTGGCCCGCCGAGGTTGGCGTCGGACACGAGATCGTTTAGCGACATGGCCGATCCGTCGTGCTGATCGGTATGTTGCCGACATATTGCAGGCCGGAGGCCGGCAGCCGCCGGGCGCCATCGTCGAGCGCCAGACGTTGACACTGAGGATCCGCGGATCGGGAACGTAGTTCAGCACAAGAACGAGATCGCGAACCCCGTTTGACCACTCGCCAGGGGTAAATTTCGCCGCGATCGGGATCGTTTCGCCGTCTCGCGTCACGGCCGTAAATCCGCAATACCAACTATTGAATTGCAGGAAGCGGCCCGCCCGTCGTCCCGACGACGCTAAGGGAATGCTCTACGGCCGGCAGATTCGGCACGACGGCGACGACGACGGCGGCCGACGGCGCCGACGGCAGCGTGACTCGGCGCTCGAGCTCGCGAACGTGGCCTCATAGTGTGACGAGCCGATGAGCGGACCGCTCGAGCTCTGACCCAGCGCCGAGGCGCCGGCGTCGGCCTGGATCCCGCCTTGGCTATAGGTGAACGTCGTCGGCGACGGCACGGTCGCGATCGTGTGCGGCCCGACGTAGGCCGTCGGCGACGCGCACCAGATCGTGAAATCGGCGCCGCGGCTGCGGCCGTGCGGTTGGTCGGGTCGTCACGGTCGCGATCCCGTTGCGTGCGTGATCGAGCTGATACTTTGCCCGAGGCGAACTGTCCCGCCGTTGTTCGTCCACGAGCCGCCGCCGGTCACGGCCGCGATCTGAAACTCGGTCGCGCCCACGATCGCCGTGACCGGGCGGTTGCCATTGATGAACGGTTGCCCCGTGATAATCGCGAGCTGGCCGACGGCGAACCCATGCGGCGCTCGCCAGCTCGTACGACCCGGTGGAACGCCCGGCCCGTCGTGAACGCCGCGAAATTCAAGATTCGAGCCGCCGCATCGCCGCACGCCGGGATCACGGCGTTGGATACGCCGGCGGCGGCGCGATTCGATCGCCGAGAGTACCGGCGGGACGCCCGGCGCATAGCCGGCGGCCTGTCTGCCGGTATCGGACGATCTGCCCGCCGTCGGTGATCACAGTCCCGCCAGGCATCGGCGAACGCAGTGTCGTGCCGAAGCGACCGTGATCGTGTCGGCGATCCGATCGGGCGCCGGCTCGGTCACGGCGACGCCGATCCCTTTGACATAGACGCGCGTCCGGAGTCGCGCCAGGCTCGATCGCGCCTGACTGGAAATCGCTCACGGTCGCCGGCGTGACGAGATCCGGCGCTTCGCAAATGGATCGCGGCTGAAACACGTGCAACGACCTTAGCGATCACTTTCCAGCGGCCGCCGCAAACGCGGTTCTCACGATCTGACTCAGGCACTGCTCACGGGCTGCCCGGCAAACGGCGGCAGCGTGATCGGCGGCAGGCTCCGGCTCGATCGCCGCCGCAAACCCCGGCGCGAACCAGGCGAGCACGTCGGGCCGCGATCGCCGGCGGTGAGCCGACGCCGGGCGGATAGCTTTTGAACACCAGGCGCCGATCGAGCCGCCAGGTGCAGTCAACGCCCTCGAGGTCAAACGCCTGGCGGACTCGTGGGCAGGCCTTCCTTGACCCGGGTCCGCCGGAGGACCTGGCCGGTAAGACAGTGATTGCGGGCGCCGTCGTCCTCGACTTTCACGGCGAGATCCTGGCCCGGGTTGGTGGCGCGATACAAACGCCGGGCACGAGCTGGGATCGTATCGGACAATGCCGTCAGCGACAGCAGTCGACGGCGACGCGCGTTGATCACGTCAGCGCACTTGCGCGTCGGCGGCGAGGCGCGCGCTGCGCATACGCCGCAGTTGACCCGACCGTGACGTGCAGACCGCGTCGCCGGCCCAAGATAGTTCAGCCGCGCGCACGGAGCCGCATCACGTTCAAGATCGCGAATAGCCGAGGACTGCGGCTATCGTCAGGCGCCGGGTTTCCGCTGCCTCGGAGCGCTGTCCGTGCACCAACATCCTGACACGGCGTGAATGAAACGCAAGCTTTTCGTCGGTCGCGATCACGCCGTCCAGGTCACGTTCACGGAGGCAGCGCCGCCATCGCGCTCGGCGAGCGCGGTCTCGTCGCGAGGCGCCCGGCGCCGATCGGTCCCGCCATAGCCGCCGGCGATCGCCGCGGCCTCGCTCGCCGTGGTATAGCCTTGCGGAGAAAGCAGCGACCGGATCCCGCGGATCACTTTGCGCCGCCGCTCGTGCAACCGTGAGCAGCGCCGCCGATTGCGCTGCGCCCCAGCCGGCGACATCGCGTTCATGGCTTCTGAGGAGAACCCAGCGCAAGCCGAGGGGCCGCGGTGCCCGCGGTGGCTGCGGCTTCGAGGCCGACGGTCGCCGCCGTACCGGTCGCGGCGGCGCCAACCACGCGGGAGAGAGAGACGCGGCGCAGACCGCGATCGCGAGTGCGCCGCCGGAATCTGCTCGACGAGATCCTGCTCGCGCGCCGTGCAATGTTTTCTGCCCGGCCCGGCCGTGTTCCGCAGCGTCTCGAGTCTCACCCCTGTAACGCCGTGACCTTGGCACGGATCGTTGAGGTCTTTGCCCGTCACGGTTTCCAGCGCCGCGGCGCGCCGCGATCGCCCCTTGCGCTTTGAGCCTCTGAGCAGGATCGACTGATTTCTGTAGCTCGAGCAGCTTGGCCCTGTTCGACCTGCTCGGCGCGCAGGCGATCTCGAGCCGGGTCCGCGCGTTGGCGAGCGCGATCGCGCCCGGATCCTTCTCCGCCATCACTACTTGGAGGCCGATCGCATCGGTGACGGCTTGCTCGGCCGCGGCGAGTTGATTGAGGAGGACGAGCCGCTCGAGCCGGCCCGGTAGTTGCCTTGGGCACAGCTGGGCACTCCAATTCGAGCTGCTCGGCCGCGGCTTGCCAGTTTTGTTTGAGGATCTGATCGCGTTCGCGCGCGGCCTGCTCGTGGACGCGACGCGCGCGCTCCTTAATCGCTTCCGTGAGATCGCGTTCTCCGGCCGTCGCCGTTGCGGCGTTTTCCCATTGCTCGGCAGGCTCGGCCGAAGGAGCGCCGCGCGATCTGCCGGCTGGACTGCGGCGACCGCGCCGTCACAGAATCTCTTTGCGCTGGTTCCAAATTCGAACGCTCACTGAGCGCGTCTTCCTCGCGATCAGGACCTTCCGCCCCTTTGACTCTTTTCTCGATCGTTTGCGTGACGCGCTCGGAGAACACGATCGTCGCGAGCCGCTCATTTGCTCGACCTGATCGCCGACGGCCTTATTACGTCGACCTTGAGCGCCGGCAGGATCTCTTCCAGGCTCAAGTTGCCGTAACCGCCTGCCGCGGGCGAGCGCCGCGCGCGCTGGCTGGTCCTGACCCGGGCGATCGCCGTCGCGCGATCTGGGAAAACTCGTCATAGAGGCCGGCGCCCTTCAGGTCCTCGGCCGCGATATTCAAATTGCCGCCGCAGCGCCGCGGCGCGCCGCCGTATCGCCCTCGCCGAGCTTGCTGGAAGGTTTGCGCCGCCGACGGAGCGCCTTTCCGTGACGCACCTGACTCGAGCGCGACGGCCTGAAACTTCTGACCGCGGTGCGTGATCGAGAGCCGCTCGGCGAGGTTTTTTCACTTCCGGACGCCGCCGCGATCTGCCGCCTGGGTAAACGCGATCAGGCCCGCGATCGTCGCTTGATCCCGATCAGCGCTGAGCATGCCCTGCAAGGTCCTGAGCGCTTGACCGGACCGAGGCGGCCGTCGGGTCTGGCGCGCGGCGTCGGCCAGCTTTTGAGCGCCGGCGGGACCTGCTCGCCGAGCAGTCTCATTTTTGAGCGACGGCCCGGCCGCTTGCGCGCGCCGGCGCGTCGAGCTCGGTCGCCGTCAGCTTGAGACGCCGCGCTCACTCGATCGCGCGCCAGCTGATCGCAGCGTCGGCGATCATCTTCTGGCCGCCGAAACTGTCGACCATGCGCGACATGCGTTCGGCGGACCTTTTCGGCGTTATTCTGAAAGCCTTTGAGCTCGATCGTTCGCGCGCGACGCCTGACGCCCGCCGTGTAGCTGGCGGAAATCGGCGACAAACGTCGCTTCGAACGTCGCCATCGAAGTCGGCCGCCTTCGTGAGCCTCCTCGACGAGTTAGCACGGCGCATCGATCGATCGGCGGTCGCTGCAGCCTCCGCCTGAGCGTCCAGCCCATGACCTTACACATATGCCAGATCGCCTACGATCCGGTTGCGACTGTCGTCGTTTTTTCGGCGTCGCGTTCTGTCGCCTCATGGCGTTATCGATGCGCGGCGACGGCGCCGAGGATCCTGCCAAACGCCTCGCTGGTGAGATCGTCGAGCCGTTGCTCGAGCAGCCGCCGCCGGCTCGCCGCGGATCTCGACCGGCTCGCCGTCCGGATCGACGAGGGACCAGGTCGACAGATAGCGACGACGAGCGCGACGCCGGCCGGAGCGGCTCGGTATCGGTCATGGTCAGCAGCGTTTTCCCCGGCGGGATCGACGCCGCGATCAGGCGCCGCGTCTCGCCAGCCGTCAGGCGCTTTTGAGTTGCAGCCAACGCCGCTCTGAAGCGGCACGCGGATCGACTCCGGCCGGACAAACTTACTCGTTACGCCCACATGGCCCCCTTCTCCGACCGCGGGCGCCGACGAGGCCGCGGAGCTCACGGCGATCGTCGAGATCGAGATCCCGCGGATCGCCCGTTTGAACGTCGCCGCTTGCGCGTCACGCCGGATCGGTGCTTTTGGCAGAGCTCGACCTCGAGCACGAGCGGTGGCTGGCGGAGCCGAGCATGGATCACAATCGGCTCTGGCCGGGCGATCGTCGCGACGAGATCGCCGTCGACGACCGTCCAGGCGCCGAGGACCGCGGCCGGATGATAGCCGGCCCAAATCCAGCCGCGCGCCGGCGAACCGGATCAGAGTCCGATCCGGATACTTCGTCGCCGCCATCGTCACGCCGGGCGGCGCGCCGTCGCGCGCCCACGCGCCGTTCGCATTGAACGTGCCTCTTGATGGTGATCTGGCCGTCGTCGTCGAGCCGTCGATCGAGGCGTCGATTCCAGGCCGGCCCGCCGAAGTTTTCATGCCGCCGTCTTTCGGGAAAATTTGCAGCTTGCAGCCGTCGGCCGAGGCCGCGGCGTCGAACAGCGTTTCGTCCTCCTCCGACCAGAAGCTTTCGAAATTGCCCTTGTAGGACGGGAGGCCTTTCACACTGGTTTTGTTCACGTCGCCGAACGCCGTCGGTATCGACGTAATCGCACGACATGTCCAGCGTGCTTGTTCAGGAAGGCGCGACTAGCGCCAGCGCGCCGGCCTTGCTCGTCGACATGTAGAGCCCGGCGTCTTTCGCATGCACAGGAACGGGAACACGGTGGCGGCGTCATAGTGTCAGCCCTCCTCAATAAATCGGCGCAGCTGGTACGTCGAACCGGCCGCCGCAGCAATCGCCAGGTGCGATTGGTCGCGTCGTCGACGGTCGCGCGCCGCACGGCCTCGACGTGTTCGGATCGGAGCAGTCGATAGCCGGTGATCGGATAGCCGCCGGCGCGCTCGAGCGCCTGGCGGATCGCGACGCCTGCGGCCTCGACGGCCGTACTCGAGATGTCCTGATCCCAGGCGCGGACGCGGCCATGCACGTTTCCATGACGACGACGCCGCCCGGCATGACGCGCGCGGCGACATACGCCCCGTCGCGATCGACCGTGACATAGCGATCGCGCCTTGCGGCGCGCTCGAGACATAGACGCCGCCGGGCGCGCCCGGTGAACGCGACGATCGTCAGATCGGCGGCGAGCAGCTCGACGACCGCGGCGTCGATCGCGGCGACATCCGGCGTCATGCCGCGAACCCGTCACGTGCAGCCCGGCGGCCTCGACCAGCGCGACGAGCTCGCGCGTACATCTGCGCCCGGTAGGCGATCGCGTGCGGAATGAAGATGTGGCCGACCGGCATCGCGCCGCGCTCGGCGCCGGCGCGCGTTCGCCGATCCGTCGTGCCTTTGTCGAAGATGGTCCCGTGCGGCGCTGTGTTGCGCAGCCGATGCGAGATCGCGCCGCGAATCTGATACGCCTCGAGATCGAGGCCGTTTTTCAGCGTCCCGCCGCCGACGATCCGCCCCCTTGCGCTTGTGCGGCCGGCCGACGGGATAGTCGCGGAAATCGGCCGCCGCGGCGCCGCGCGCGGCCGCCGTCACAATCTCGCCGCCTTGTTGTTGGAGCTGCTCCGGCAGTTGGCGCAGTTGAAACATGAGCTCGGCCAGGCCGGTGAAATGCACGTCGACGCCAGGCGGCGCTCACGCGAGGACCTCGGAGCAGTCGAGCGCCAGGCGATACGGCAGCTCGCCGCGATCGCCGGTGACGGGTGTCGCCGATTGCACGTCGAACGATCGGCCGCGGTACATCCCCTCGAGGACCTCGAGCCGGGTGTATTGGTTGATCCCCGCGTGCATCGCGCCGACGACGTGCCAGCGCGCCGAGGCACCTCGACGGTCCCGGCGACGGAGCGCTCGACGGCTTGCGCCGGCGTGATCGCGAAGTAGGCGCGCGCCGGCGCCAGCGGGATCCAGGCCTGGGTATAGCCGCCCGAGCCGTCTGGCGTCGCCGGCCCCGGATTGGCCAGACTGCATTGGTAGCGCTGATCGCCGATCGGCGTCATCGACAGGATCGGATCCCTGAACCGTCGCAGCACGGCGCGAAACGCCGGCCACGGGTGCGTATCGTCGCGATCGGGATCGCTCGCGCTCGCTTGCTCGAGGTCGCCGCGATTGCGCCAAAAGTAGGCGCAGGAGGAGGCGTCGCCTGTTGCACTTCGCCGGGCGCCGTCGTCGGATCCCAGGTCGGATCCGGCGTCGTGACATAGCCGGCCACAAACGCGCTCGCGATCTTGATCCGGAGCTGGAGCGCCTCAAGTGTCTCGCTGGCCAGGCCGGCGAGGAGCTCGCCTACTTGCCAGGCCGCTTGCCCGTCGGTCACATAGCGCGGCGGGACGACCGGCCCCGGCGGGATCGGCGCGTCCGTCGGCGGGACAATGACCAGCAGCACGGCTTGATTGTTGAGGAGCAGCGAGCCGGCCGATCGCACGCCGACGAGCGGGAGCTCGACGTCACGACCCCTGATCGATCGGCGCCGCCGTCGTGCGCGACATCGTAGGCGAGTTGATGGTCGTTTTTGTCCTGCACGAGCAGCCGCGAGCCGGCCGGGATCGTCATCAGGCAGTAGCACGTCGATCCCGTCGTTCGTGATCAGCCGGACGTACGCCGCGGTGGCCGCTACGTCGTCGTCGTTCAAACGGATCTGGTTGCTCGTCGGCGGCGGGGTTTTCGTCGACGAAAACGTATAGTCCAGCCACGTGGACATGGCTTACGGATCCCGGCGATCGCGGCCGTCACGGCCGCGCTTGATCGCCAGCGTCCAGGCCGCGGCGCTGCTCGGCGTTTCCGGCCGGCTCGTCGTCGCCTGATCGCAATGCCAGACCGATCCGCCCCAGGTCACGAGATCGCCCGGCTCGTAGGTGGCGCCCGGCACGTAAACGCCCCGATAGGCGGGCCAGGCGAACGCCAGAACGCCGATCTCTTTCGTGTGCCCTCCCGCCTGGCCAGGACCGCGATCGCGCGTTCGCCGCGGCGCTCGACGGCGAGCTCGTCGAATCCGAGGCCGTCGGCGCTGGCCGCGCCGGCCGCGCCATCCTGCCCGGCCGGCCCCGGGATCAACGGTTTGACCTCGACCGCGGCGAGGCGCTCGCGCAGGCCGCCGAGCTCCTTCGATAGTTCGGCGACGGCCGCGGCCGGCGTCGGATCGGCGACGCGCGCCTCGAGCGCTTTCACTCGGCCGACGAGCGGCTCGAGCGCCAGGCGGATCGCGTCGACGACAGCCTCAAGCTGCATAGAGCTCCTCCGTCATGACGCGGAGACTGAGACAAACGCCGCGAGCTCGTCGCCCGGCGCCGGCGCCGGCGTCGGCGGATTCGGATCGGGTGGCGCCGGAAACGGATCGCCGGCGTCGCGTTTGGCGAGCGCCTCGAGACTGTAATTCTGCTGTTGCATGTAGGGCGAAGCGCCGCCGGCGACCGGCGGCAGGCCGAAATACTTCAGGCGCGCTTCGTTCGGCGCGACGGCGCCGGCGCCGATCGCCTGTTGCGCCGCGAGCGTCCGCGTTTCCGTATCGAGCCAGATGAGGCCGTCAATATCGAGCTGGGTCCCGAGGCGCGACGCCGGATCGAACGCGAGGCCGTCGTCGAGCGCGCCCTCGAGATCCACGATCAACGGTTGCAAACATTGCGTGTAGAACTGGCGAAAGAGCGCCTCTTGCTTGCCGTACGGCGGCGCGTCGCCGACGCCGATCAGGCACGGCGGGACCAGGTAGCACGAGCAGACCTTGTGATCGCTCCAATTGAGTTGCTCGACGAGCTGCGCCTCGGCCGCCGGTTGCGACAGCGCCAGTGTACTTGAGATCGCCCGTCAGGATCGCGACCTTGCCGGCATTGTCGCCCGTGTATTGTTCCTTCCACTCCTTCGCGAGCTTGTCGGCTTGCTTGTCCGTGATCCCTTGCGGCGCCGTCAAAATGCCCGACGGTTGCGCGCCGTTCGCGAAAAACCGCGTCGAGTTGTTTTGAATGTTGAGCCCTTGGATCGCCGGCAGCGCCGCCGCAAAGAGCGGCGAGACGCCGATCAACGGGTGGAACAGCGGATACATGGGATCGTGGATCAGCTCGGAGGCCGGCACGACGATCGCCTGACCGGCGTCGACGGCCTCGAGCAGATCGACGGCCTCGCTCGTGCCGCGGAGTGGATCCCGATCGACCCGATAGTAGACGGCGCCGTCACTGGCGACGAGCGGCGTCACGCGCGCCGGATCGAGCGGATAGAGCGCCGTGACGACGTTCCGGTTATCGCGCGCCTTGAGCACGTAGGCGTTCCCGTGCGTCAGTTTCGAGAGCAGCCAGACCATGACAAATTTCGTCGTGATCTGATACCGATTCGGGCGCCGGAGCAGCGGCGAGTACGCCGGATTGCTCGTTTCGGTCCAGACGCCGGCCGGTTCCTCGCGCACGAGTTGCAGCTCGAGCTTCGCCAGCGAGGACGCGATCAGCGTGACACAGGCGAACACGGTCGGATTGCCGATCGTCGTCGGCACGTCGACGGGATCGTTATTTTGCCAGGCGCCGGTATACGGCTCGCTGATCCGGCGCCAGCCGCCGCCGCCGCGGCCGATCGGCGCCGTCCAGGCCGGCGGCGCGTAGCGCGCGATCCGCGCCAAGGTTTTTGTCACGAGCTCGAGCATGCGATCCTTGTGACGGCCGCGGCTCGCCGGCGTCAGCCCCGGCCAAGGTCAGGCCGACGCCCGGCGAACCTGCCGCGAGCCGCGGCCTCTGCGTTATGTGCGACGCGCGCCCTCCGGTGGCGGCGCCGATCCCTCGACCGCGCTCACGTCGACCCAGCCGCACGCGACGACGGGTATCGAACGTGGCCGGATCGTTGATGGTGATCTCCTGGCCCTCGAGGTGCTCGGCGCCTTCGATCGTGTGATAGACGCGCGCTTGCACGACGGCGTGAAAATAGTCCGGCGGAGTGTCGCGCGCGGTCCGGTCCGTCATGGTGCCTCCGATCAAACCGTGTAGGTGGCCACGGTGTAGTTGCACGGCGCCCGTCCGCGCGCGCTTCCAATTGACATGGCGTTCCGCGCGCAGGCCGACGAGATTGTTTTGCCAGAACGAGGTAAACACGGTCGTCGCGTCGGCCGGCTGCCGGCGCGTCGTCCATTTGCACCGAGGCCTCCGTCGACACGTCGATCGTCACGCCGCCATCGTCGGCGTAGAGCACGGCCGCCGGTTGCAGCAGGATCACGTTGTTCCCGACGGTTTGACTCGCGATCACTTTGATCCCGAGCGCGGAGCCGCCGTTCACGGTCAGATCGTTAAAGAGGTTTTGTCCGAGCGCATTGAGCGCCGAGCTCAGCGCCGCGGCGTTCGTTTCCGACATGAGCAGCACGGCGCCGGCCGTCGAGATCCCGGCCGTGGTCATCGCGTTGATCAGCGCTTGAATATCGGTGCGCGCGTTCGCCGGTGTGACGCCGGCCGTCGTAATCGGCGTGACGCCGTTCGTGATCGAGCCCGGCGACACGTTCGCGACGGCCGCCTTCGCCGGATCGGTGAACTCCTGATCGAGGAAATACGCGATCCCGGCGACCATCTCTTTGCGGATCACGGCCTCGGCCGGCGGCGACGAGTTGCGCGCGAGCTCGTCCGTGATCGACAATGATCCCCGCGCACTTCGTGATCGTCAGCGTCAGAGTGCACCGAATGACAGCTTGCCGACGGGTTTGCGGCGCCCTGGCCGACCCATTTGTAGGTCCCGCCGCCCGTCTGGATCGGGACGGAGCAATTGAACGGAACCTGCATCAGGCCGGGAATTTTCCCGAGCAGCGTCGCCGGCCGGAGATACTCGAGAAACTCGTTCGCCAGCGGCTTGAGCGGCGCGAGCGGCCCGGCCCAGGTCGCGTCGTCGTCGTCGCCGGCGGCCACGGCCGCCTTGAGCGCGAGACTCACGGCCGGCGTCGAGTCATCCCAGCGCTTCGCGTATCCGCGGCTTGCATGATGTTGTCGCGCGCGATCGCCATCGCTTGCGCGTAGCGGATAAACCCCGTCCCCTTCTCGAGCAGATTCGGCGCCGCCAGCATGACGATCGTCGGCGACTTCGGCACGAGGACCGGCGCCGCCGTTTTGACGTTCAGCTTTCCAAGGTGCGCAGTCGATCGAGCTGCGCGTCGTCCATTTGCACCGAGGCGCCGAGCTCGTCGTACTTGGTGGCGTCGTCGCCCTCGAGCGCGACGCCGGCGTCGTTCGCCTTGGTCATCAGCGCCGCCATTGCGCCGGCCGTCGCCGCGCGCTTGTTTTCCCATTGCGTGATCGCTTCTTGATTGGTCATAGCCTTGTCTATCGACAGGCCCGGGACGCCGGGACGTTTTCGGCCGGCCGCGGCCAGGTGCGGCGCGTCGAGCGCCTTGACGGTGAGGATCGTCGCATCGCTATTCGCCGGCACCGTGACCAGCGAGAGCTCGATACCTTGATCCGCGCGAGGCTGCACGAGGCCGGACGCGAGGCGCCGGATCCCGTTGGCGAGCGGCAGAAACCCGATCGAGACAAACGGGAGGAGGCCGGCCTTAATCGACGTGATCGCCTCGTCGACGCGATCCTTCACGACGCCGGGCGCCGTCAGGTGCGGCAGCTCGGCGCGAAACGTGATCGCGTCGCCGACGCGCGCCAGCCAGACCTGGCCGACCGGCGCCGTTTTGTCATGGTAGAGCAGCAGCGGGATCGGATTGCTGAACGTGACGCCGGCGGGATCGACGCTATGGTTTTCGGCGTCCGGCGTCGGCGTCGACGCGATCCCGGTGACGATCGTCCGGTCGCCGGCCGTCTCGAGCGCTTTGATATGGAATTGCGCGTAGGCGCGATCCATGACTAGCGGATCGCGAGGGACAGCAGCTATGCCAGGACCCAGCAGGCCAGGCCGGCGCCGAGCAGATTGATCCGCGCGCTCACATTGAGCGCCGCGGCCAGGAAAACCCGCACGCCAGGATCAGGAGGAGCAGCGCGAGGACCGGCGGCATCGGCGCCGCCGAGGATCCCGCCGGCCGGCGCCTATTGTCGAGTTTTCAAGTTTTTACGGAGCGCGCGCCCGGATCACGGCGCCGACGCTTTCCGAGCGCCGGATCGCCTGGGTCGCGAGCGCGTCAGAATTGTTTCGTGGGTAACGTGATCGTGACGGCCGTCGAGCTGTCGCGCGGATCGACGCGCGGCCGGCCGGGCGTTCGTCGGCGTCGCATAATTTCGCCTCCCGTTTACAACACGATCATCCGATACGAGCCGGTCGTCGGCCGCCGGACGATCCGATCGATCAGCATATCGAGCGCGACCTGGCCGTCGATTTTTCGGAGGCGCGCTCTTTCGCCGGCCGCATTTCGCCCTTGGTCCCGTGTCGCACGACGTAGTTACTGGCCATCCACGCGAGGATCGGATCGCCGCCGTGGCACAAGGTGCCGGCCGTCACGAGCTCGAGCTTACGCCGGATCGCCTCGTGCAATTGAAAGCCTTGCCCCGTGTGCACCATCACGATCCCTTGGCCGGCGAGGTTCTGCGCCATTTGCTCGGCGAACCGATTATCGTAGGCGACCTCCCGCACGCCGTCGGCGTCGCAGTCGGTCGCGATCTGGCGTTCGATCGCGCCGTAATCCGTGGTTGGCCCCTCCGTGACCGTCAGCACGCCGGCGCGCTTCCACTCGGCATACGGCCGCAGCGGGTACTTGGTCAGCGCCGATTCGGGCAGCCAGAACCGACATTTCACGACGAGCCGGCCGTCGTCGAGCGCCCAGCCCCGCAGCCAGGCGGAAAAGTCATCCGATTGCCCGAGGTCGAGGCCGCCGTAACACGGGACGCCGACGAGCTCGGCGTCGGCCGGCGGCGCCTGGCAGGCCGTCCAGGCCGCGATCGAGATCGCGCGCGTGATCGCCTGTGTCCACACGCAGAAATTGAAGCGCAGCAGATCGGCGACCGCATCGGCGCGCCCGAGCGCTTGCTGGACCAGATCGCGCAGGTACGACCACGGCAGGGACACGCCGAGGTTCGGATTCGCCTTGATCCAGTGCGGCCCCTCGACGCGCCAATCGTCGCAGTGCGGGCAGTCGTCGGCCGGAAACTCCTTCCCGGCGGCCCGGCACGCCTCGCACGGATCGAGGCCGCAGACATAGGCGAACCAGCTCGGATCGTCGCGTACGCCCTCGAGGACCTGGCGCGAGTAGTCGTGATCGTGCCAGCAGATCGAGGTCCGATCAAACCCCGAGTTAGTCGTTCGCAGCTACGAGCGCGTTGCGGCGGCCTTTCGTGCCGCGGCGCATCTTCGACACGACGACGTTTGACCCGTGCTCGTGCTCCTCGTCGAGCAGCGCGCCATGTACGCGCTTGCCGTCGAGGCCGCGCTTTTCGCTCGAGATCGCGCGGACGAACGATCCCGTCTCGACGATCGCGAGATTGTTCGCCGTGATCTGCATCGATCGCGCGCAGCGCCGGCGACGCGCGTACCATCTTCTCCGCGTCGACGAACGCGATTCGCGCCTGATCGCGACTAACCGCAGCGAAATAGACCTGCGCGGCCTGCTCGCCGTCGGCGACCGCGAGTACAGCATCAGCCCTGCGCCAACCGGCGTTTTTCCGTTGCCCTTCCCGATCTCCTTGTATCCGTCGTGAAAGCGCCGCGTCCCGGCCGCGGTAGTACCAGCCCATCAGCGACCCAACGATGAACTGTTGCCACGGTTGCAGGATGAACGGCCGGCCCTCGAGCGCGTCGGCCTCGTCGTCGAGCGTTTCGGCGGCGTCCGTGACTTCAGGCAGACAGAGCACTTCGGCGAAAAACGCAATGACGCGCACGGCCTCGGCCGGTCGCCACTCGAGGCACGCGCCGCGGCCGTCTCGAGATCCGTTAGGTGCCGGCGACAGGCCAGCACGACGAGCCGGCCGGCGACGAGCTCGCCGGCGACGACCCGCCGCGCGTAGTCGGTCACGGGATCGGCAATCGGCGGCGCCGGCGGCGTTATGTCACTTGCCGGCCTCGCGACCGTGTGCGGCGTTTTGCGGCGTTTTGCGGCCTTGTGCGGCGCTCGAGGCCGGCGGCGCGTCGTGCTCGAGCGCTTGCGCATACCTCAGCGCCGAAGGAATTTCTCGAGCGGATTGATCGGCGGCGCCGGCCCGAGCGCTTGGATCTTGGTCACGCGCGCGCGCGCGCTCGGCGTCATCCCGAAATCGTTCAGCAGCGATCGCATGGTCGCGAGCGCGCGCGCCGCCATCGCGACATACGGCGACGCCATGACGAAACCGTTCGGCCCAATCACGACGGCGCGCCGGCTCGCCTGCCGTTCGGCCCGGCGCCAGGCCGTAAACACGACGCAGTAGGCGGCGAGCGCGTCGAGGTCGAGCTCGGACAGTAGACCGTTTTTCGCGAGCAGCGGCGCGAGCCGGCGCCATTCGACCTTAGCGACGCGATCGAGCCAGGCCGGCGGCGCCTGGCCGGCGTCGACGAGCGCCGGCGTCGGCTCGTGCGGCGAGATCGGCCGGCGCCCGGGATTGCCCCGAAGGAGTTTTAACTGCGTCGGGACCGGCTTACGACCGCGCATGCATCTACGTTCGATCGGGATCCGACGACCGATCGATCCCCTCGCGATCCCCTCGCGATCGATCGCGCGCATCGAGCAGCAGCCAGGCGAGCAGGCCGACGTAGATCGCGATCAGGATCGCCGCGGCGACGCCGAAGATCCGCAGATCGATCAGCGGCCTACCCCCCTTGCCGAATTTCGCGACCGCGCGCGCTTCTGAGCAATACGTAACTGAACGAAGTACA
>ERZ1370068.7624-contig-6530_pt1 | contig 26549 bp, 33 predicted proteins | sample MGYA00561227_ERZ1370068 | MGnify/ENA primary metagenome ERZ1370068 (study PRJEB38410, sample SAMEA6850437) | metagenome | study: Metagenomic assessment of the ecological functions of the soil: analysis of the soil microbiota associated with the...
GTGTACGCTGATTTCAGATTGCAGCCATTGCTCAGCAGACAAAACAAAAGCCTTCGATTAGAAGTTTCGACTGAAGGCTTTTGTTCTGTCACCTGTTGCTGTACCACTTGGTGCTCTTTGCGCCACGCCGCGCCTGCCTTCTACTGCCCGATCGGCGGAGTCTGGCAGCGCGGTGTGCGCTTTGCGAAGGCATTGACGTGAATGGTGTTGCTGTACTGAGTCGAAATAGAAATGGCGTTCTTCCCGGTGGCGACCGACTCCCTCGATGCCACCTGCACCGGATCGCATTGACGACACTTAACCGGGCCTGCAGTTCGTTGTGGTTTTGAGGTATGGTTCGCATCTACGAAATACGTAACCCTCAACCACCGGGGTAGTGCCGGCGAACCAGGTGTCCAAGCATGTTCTCCTTCAGCATCTCGTCGAAGGTTCCAAACGCTGCATGACGCTGGTGAGAGTTATAGCCAAGCATTTGCTGCTCAGCGATTGTCCTCAGCGTTTTGGTTGCGGCAACCTCATTGGCCGACTTCACGGCGGCCTTCCAACCAGTAACACCCCCGCTATCAGGATTCCGATGATCGCAATAACAATCATCAGCTCAGTCAGTGAGAAGCCGCGTCGGCATTACGTTGATCACTGATTTGGGCTCATGCAACTCCTCGACCTCGTTACGTACGAAATAAAGTTGGTTCCTGTAATTAGGTCCTGGCAAACGTCGGTGCGGTCGAGCCGAATCTTGGTTGCTACAGTAGATTCGCAGAACGATGCCATGTAGCGCACGGGGTCTACGACGGTCTGTACGAGCATCTCTGAGGGGCGACCCGCCCCGGCACCTTCTTAGGTGCGGGGGCAAAGTTCTCCAGCATGCAGAGATGAGGAAATTTGGCTTGACGAGGAAGAAGTAATCAATCGAGACGTCTCGAGCCGGTAACAGGCAATCCTCCGCTGGTCATCGCCGATGCGGTCAGAAGATCGAGCGTCTGCAGTCTGCTATCAGACGGTCATCAGAGGCAAGCGAGGAAGCTGTTCGTGTCTGGGTATAGTAACGCGCTACTTTCCGGCGGCCACTTGCTGATAGAGGACGATAGCCCGGCAGTTGGATAAAACTACGCTGCGCGCACGCGCTGGCCGGGCGCTTCACTGCAGCTTTTCAACGAGTTACAGTTTGCTTCGCTGACCTCCTGCCCTCAGATGTTATTGGACTCTCAATCTACAATCAGCACACCGGCGTGTTTGAGTGGAAGCCGGGACCGATCTTCGCAAATGTAGTGCTGGCCGATGAGATCAATCGCACCACTCCTAAAACGCAGTCGGCATCTGCTGGAGGCGATGGCTGAACGCCATGTGACTGCTGAAGGCGTCACCCATCCGCTGCCGGCGCCGTTCGTCGTCGTGGCCACGCAGAATCCAATCGAGCACCACGGTACTTATCCGCTGCCGGAGTCGCAGCTCGACCGTTTCATGTTGCGGCTACGCATTGGCTATCCGGCTATTGATGATGAACGACAGATTCTGCGCGATCGGAGTACAGCGATCCGCTCGACGACCTTCGGCCAGTGATGACAGCCGAGGAAATCGTTGAACTGCAGCAGGGCGTCGCGGATGTTTCCGTGGATGACGCGCTGATTGAATACCTCATGCGCATAGTTGCCGCCACGCGCGATTCAGAAATGTTGGATCTGGGGGTGAGTCCGCGTGCAACGTTGTCGCTGTTCCGCGCGGCGCAGGCATTAGCGTTAACCGAAGAACGTTCTTATTGCATTCCGGACGATATCAAAACGACTTGTTCCTTCCCGTTTTTGCCCACCGCATACTCGTCAGCACTCGCTTATGCCTCGTCGATGCGCCGCAGTGAAGAAGCAGAAGCCGTATTGACCGAGATAATGAAAACCGTAAGCGTGCCGTTATAGGAGACACGGTGATGACGGAAGACACGGAGACACGGAGACGTGCTGCGAAGTCCAATCCCCATGTCGCCGCGTCCGCCCTCCCCGCGTCTCGCCCCTGGCCAGGTGGCGCAACGCAATTCTCGGAACTCTGCTTGTAATTGGCGGACTCTCAGCGGCCGCCATCACCCTTCTGGCTCGTCAGAGCGACAACTACGCACTTGCAGCCATCGCGGCAATCCTGTCGCTGGTGAGCGCGGCCTTAATGCTGATCTTCGTTGTCCCGCCGCTCGCGCGTTCCGCCCGGCTTGAAGTGAGTCGCTTCGATCTTCCAATCGAAGTAACCAGTGGGGGCGATATTTATTCTCATTTTGGTGGTGGTTGGTTTCGCTGCCTGGAACACCGGAAACAATCTCCTCTTCATAATCTTCTCGTTGCTTGCTTCCAGCCTGTTTGTCGGAGGCATTGCTGCGAGAGCGTCGCTGCGCGATCTGATCGTGTCGGCGCGGTTCCCTGATCACATCTTCGCCGGCGAAGCGGCGCCGGTAATAGTTACCCTGCGAAACGCCAAGCGAGTGTTCCCCTCGTTCTCGATTCTCGTCGAAGCTCGTGGCCCTAACGAAGCAAGAAACAAGAACCGCAAGCGTGGCCCACGTTTCGTCAAGCGACCGCTGGCTTACTTCACTTACATCCTGCGTCGCGCGGCCGCAGAGCAGCGGGTAGAACAATTGTTCCAGAGCCGCGGTCACGTGCTTATCAACGGCTTTGAGTTGTCAACGCGTTTCCCGTTTGGCTTTTTCCGGTTTCGGCGACGCCTGCGCGCGCGGGATGTGGATATCGTCGTTTACCCGATGCCGCGAACCGATCGGCGACGAACTGCACTTGCTCCACCTACGCCGGGCGGATGGCCTCGGCGAGACGGGGAGTGGGGCAGGATCTGTTTTCCCTTCGTGATTACCAGCCGCAGGATGATCTGCGGCACATCGATTGGAAAGCAACGGCGAGATCGCGGAATCTCACGGTGCGCGAATTCACGGCCGAAGACGAGCGTCGCATTACGATCGTCTTCGACACCCGGGACCTGTCTGATTCGGATGAGAAAAATTTCTTGCCGAGATTTGAGGCGGGCGTGGTTCAGGCTGCTTCACTCTTGAAGCACTTTGTCGACGAACGTGCCGAGATCAGACTGATGCTCGGCGACGAACTTGGGCGTTATGGCAGCGGACTAAAGCATCTCCATGAATGCCTGCGCCGGCTCGCGCTGGTGAATCCGAAACCGCAAAACGGTGAAGTGGATCTTTCCCCTTCGGTTAACGATCCGACCGCCAAGGATGACAGCGTGCTTGACGAAGACTACGCAATCGTACTGACCACGGCGCCGCTCGGGTCCATTCCAGCAAAGGTCTGGCGGGCGTCGCATGTGATTCATGTGTGAGCCGGTTGCAACCCGAAGGGTTGTAAGAGTAGCCGGAGGTCGAAGCGAAGCGAAGACCTCCGGGAGTGAAACAGATCCATTTGCACCCTGAAAGGGTGCCAGTTTGCGCTAGACGAGCCATAACATCTTGCACCCTTTCAGGGTGTCGACAGGAAATTGCCCGGTGGTCTGGGACCACCGGTTACTATCTTGCAGCCCTTCGGGCTGCCGATTATTCCGGTATAGAGTCAATTGTTGACTCCGGGATGTTCCTCGAACTGGAGAAAAACTTGATAGCGACGCTCTCAGCAACCAGTTCGACTCCTACCAGCAGCTATTCACCAAACACCTTCAACTCGTAGCCGCCTGTTTTTTTCTGTCAGGCGCCACCGGGTTGATTTACGAAGTGCTCTGGGCGCGCATGCTGGGTCTCGTCTTCGGCGCGACTACGCTGGCGGTGAGCACCGTGTTAGCCGCTGTTCATGGGCGGCCTGGCTATCGGAAGCGGGTTGGCCGGAGGACGGGGCGCAGCCGTAAAACGTCCGATCCGCGCTTATGGGCTAATCGAAATCGGTATTGCCCTTTACGCGCTCGCCGTGCCTTTTCTCTTTACCTTCGTCGACAATCTCTACGCTATTATCTGGCAGCGCTTCCATCCCGGCTTCTTCGCGTTCAGCCTCTGGCGTTTCCTGCTCTCGTGCGTAATGCTGCTGGTTCCGACCGCACTGATGGGCGCTAACCCTGCCGCTACTATCAGCTGCACTGCTGCGCACCAACGGACCTCAGCTCAACCTCGATAACCAGGCTCTACACTCGTAACCTGGCTGGCGCGATCTGCGGCAGCATCATTGCCGGATTTTTGCTGTTACCGACCTTCGGCGTTCGCGCCACTATCTATATCGCCGCCCTCATCAACATCTTGATTGGCATCGTTTCGATCGTGGCCGATCGGCGAATGGAGACTTCAGTCGAGCATTGGGAAAGCATGCCTAATGCGGACGAACAGCAACCAGGAGAGACAAATCTCACAGCGGCTGCCGGCGACGCAAGATTTTGGATGGTCTGTGCGTTCATCTCCGGATTTGTCACTATCGCCACGCCAGGTTGCCTGGACGCGCCTGCTCACCATGATCGTCGGCTCAAGCACCTATGCCTTTAGTATTGTGTTGGCCCTTTTCCTGATGGGTCTATCGGGTGGCTCATTTGTAATAGCGCGCAAAAGTCGCGCCGGCAAAGCTGCGAGAAACCGTGCTCAAGGTTGAACTGCTTACAGCAGTCTGTATTTTTCTTAGTCTCGTAATGGCCAACAAGATCCCTGGCCTGCTGGTTAACACTGGCTTGCGCTTTCACATCAGCAGTTGGGCGGGATTGCTTACGCTGCAGATTCTTTCGGTCGCACTCCTGATCTTGCTGCCGGCCTTCTTCATGGGAATGGTGATGCCATTGGTATTGGTCTGGGCGGGAACAAAACAGAATGACCAGTCCGTACAGCTCGTTGGCCGCAGTTACGCCGTCAACACTCTCGGCGCGATAGCCGGTGCGTTTGTGGCCGGATTTGTTTTAGTCCCAAAACTAACCACGCGATTCACAATACTTTTGCGGCCGTTCTTTGCATCATCGTCGCCGCAGCGGCGTACCAGCCTAAGATTGATGCCCGGGATCGCGACCTGCGGCGCGCTGTGGCTGCCGGTTCGACGCTGACCCTGATCCTGTTGCTCTTCCTGGCGGCCCCGCGCATGAATCGCGCAGATCTCTCGATCGGAGCCTACGACAGTCTCGTTCGCGTGCTCGCGAAGTCGCGCGGCGCGGTCGAGGATGAAACTACCCAGCGACAGGGTCCGGAGATTCACCAACTACTGATGTATGAAGAGGGACCAACCTCGACAGTTTCAGTTCGCAAAGATTGGGATATAACTTCGATGGCGATCAATGGCCGCACCAACGCGTCAGACCGCGATGACATGGCGACGCAGGTGATGTTGGGCCAACTGCCGCTTCTTTTAGCGCCGCGACTGAAAAATGCGCTCGTGGTCGGCTATGCTACCGGTGTTACGGCCGGAGCCATCCTGCAGTCGCCGGTTGAATCGGTGGAATGCGTTGAGCTCGAACCGACCACCGTCAATGGCTCACGCTTTTTCGAGCATGTAAATAATCATCCACTCGCCGATCCGCGCCTGCATTTGATCATTGATGACGCCAGAACCTACTTGCGGGTAATACCCACGCGCTACGACATGATTGTCAGCGAACCCAGCCATCCCTGGGTGCCGGGAGTCGCTAATCTGTTTACACGCGAGTTTTTTCAGCTTGGCCGCGAGCGGCTGAATGACGACGGGATCTTTGTTCAATGGGTACAGATCTACCAACTCTCAACTGATAGTCTGCGTTCCGTCCTCCGAACTTTTCATGAAACGTTTCCCTACGTGCTGGTGTTTCGAGTGCAGGGAGCGTGGAAAGGAAAGGATCTGCTGCTGGTCGGCAGCAAAAATCCTTTGACGCTCGATCGGATTAAGGAACGAATTGGCGATTCGCGCATCGCCGCGGAGCTCGCGCGCGTAAACATCACGAGCGAAGCTGATGTGAGAGCCTGGTACGTTTGCGACGAAAAGCAGTTGGTGCCGGCGGTTGCTGGAGCCGTTATCAACACCGACGACAACATGCATATCGAAACGACGGCGCCGCGCGAGGCGTTTCGGCCGCTGCTGGAAACTAATGCAGCGTGGGTTGAAAAACTGACAGGGAAGTAAGCGGGCCTTCTATCCGCAGATTACGCAGATTACGCGGATGGGCACAAGACGCGTCAGGATTGTTTAGGTGCTTTGCGACAGAATCTTCGCAGCCAACTGATTGAGGAATCTGTGCAATCTGCGTAATCTGCGGATAGAAGGCTTTTTGATCCGATTCTCAAGCTTCACTAATATTGTCAGCGGCCGCTTCGCCGCTGCGAATGCAATCAGGAATGCCGAGCCCTGAGTAAGCATTGCCGGCAAGGACAAGCTGGGGCAAGGCAGCAAGACGGGCTTCAATTCGCTTGACCCTTTCGAGATGCCCAACGTGATACTGCGGCATCGAGCGCTCCCATTTTGTAACTTCAGCAAAGAGTGGCGCGCGTTCAATCCCAAGCAAATCGCGCAAATCCAGGAGTACGCGCGCCAGCAGTTCATCTCCATTCAGCTCCGCGCAACTCCGGTTGCAACGCGCCGCCAACAAATGCTCGCAACAATGCATGACCGTGCGGCGCGCGGCCTGCAAATTTCACACTACTAAACGTGCAGGCAATGAGCGATTGTTTTTCAATAAAGGGCACGACGAAGCCGAAACCGTCCAGCGGATGAGGAATATCATCGCGCTTGAAGCCGAGGTTGATGGTTGCGCTCGAAGCGTAAGAGATTTCAGCCAACTCTGCCGCCAGTTGCGGATCGACTGTGCCGAGTAAACGTGAACTGATATAAGCAGGCAGCGCCAGGCAAATGGCATCAGCAAACAACGTTTCATCACCGCTAGTTCTAAGTTTCCATTTTGGCGAACGTTCGCCATCGCCGTACTCCAGCGTGATTGACTCGACCGCGGTGTTTACCCGGATAGAAGCTTGACCTGACGCCGCGCCTGTTGGAGATCTGAGATCCGAAACTTGAAATTCTTTCTTCGAGTGTATCCGTGAGCACTTGCATGCCGCGGTCGAAGGAGAGAAAAGACTGTAACGCGCGCCACTCGTCTCCGCTGCAGCGTCCTCCGAAACCGTCCGGCTATTTTGCTTCCGCAGTGCGCGAATCACACTGCTATGTTCTCGCTCCATTTCCAGAAAGCGGGGCATCGTTGCTTGCAAGCTCAGACGCTCCGGGTCCGCCGTATAAATTCCGCCAACCATCGGTTGTGCCATGCGCTCAAGGGCTTCTGTCCCCAGGCGGCGGCGCACAAACTCGGCCAGGCTTTCTTCAGCACTGTTACCATTTAGCTTGCGACGCGGCAGGAGCAGATCGAGCGCCATCCGTGCTTTGCCTGACCAACTAAAAATGTCGCTCTTAACAAAAGGCCAGAAGCGTGAAGGCGCCAGCAGATGAAATCCTTCGGGAACTGGAAGGAGTCGACCATCTCTCACGATGAAGCTGCGGCGGTGCTGCTTGTTGGTTTCTATCAGGTGCGATTCGAGGCCGAGACGTTTTACCAGAGCGAGCGCCGCGGGTTTTTCAGAAATGAAGGAGTCAGGACCGCTTTCGAGCAGAAAGCCGTCGCGCTCGCGAGTTTGTGCACAATGCCGCCACTACGGTTGCCGGCTTCAAGCAGCGTAAGGTCAACCCGCTTGCCCGACTCAAGACTGCGGTCCAGCAGCCGGTACGCCGCGGCTAATCCAGTGATGCCACCACCAATGATTACAACGCGCTTCATTTCGATCTCAGTTTAGAGCAAAGCTGCAGCGCTTTTGGAGTGCGTCGACCTGTCGGCGCTTGGTCGCTGGCGACCTGTTTCCAGCAGCGTCGCGACAGGTCGCGACGGACGAAAGCGGTGACAGGTCACCGCACTCCAAAATACTACGAGCAGCAGCCGGTCCGGCACACAGACTCTCGGGGTCCTTTAGCGCCGAGAGCTCGTCTCGGCATTTCCGGATTGATGCGTTCGAGAATCAGCTCACGAATCATTTGGATAAAGGCAGGATGGGTACCGGCAGTTGCTGCGCGAATCATATTCAAACCAAGCTCGCGACAAAGCTTCATCGCTTCAGTATCCAGATCGTAGATGATCTCCATGTGGTCAGATACGAAGCCAATGGGAGCTACGACCACTTCTTTGCCGCTCGCCGCGTACAATTCCCGCAGGTAGTCGCGAACATCAGGGCCAAGCCAGGGTTGCGCCGGCGATCCGCTGCGACTTTGAAACACGAGCTGCCAATTCTCGCTGCCCAGGGCTTCCGCTACGAGCTTACTTGTCTCGCGAAGCTGCGCCTCGTAGTCACACCTTTGCGCCATAGATTCAGGAATACTGTGTGCCGTGAAAACAAGCTGCGCCGCAAGGCGTCTCTCATCAGGAATCTGTGCCAGCGCTTCCCGGATGCTGGTTACGTTCGCTTCGATAAAGCCAGGGTGATTGTAGAAAGCGCGCAGCTTATCCACGCGCGGCGCGTCCGCACCAACCTTCGCGCGCGCACGTTCGATGTCTTCAAGATACTGACGGCAACTGGAATAAGAACTGTAGGCCGAGGTGACGAAAGCCAGCGCTTTCTTTACGCCATCGTCGCGCATGTTGGCTAACGTGTCCGCGAGCAGCGGATGCCAGTTGCGATTGCCGAAGTAGATCGGGAGCTGCGGTCCCTTCGTTTCCAATAACTGCTGCAACGCGTCAATAAGTTTGCGATTTTGTCCGTTGATAGGACTGACGCCGCCGAACAATTCGTAATGCTTCACAACTCCAAGCATGCGCTCGCGCGGCACGTTGCGGCCGCGCAGCACGTTTTCGAGAAACGGCAGCACATCGTCCATTCCTTCGGGCCCGCCGAAGGAAACGACCAAAATTGCGTCGTAAGCGTCAGCCATCCTTTTTCACCCTAATGCGATCCACGAAAGGACACGAACGAACACGAAACAGTCTCTAGTATGATTTTGTGATTTCGTGGATCGATTACGCCTGCGATGCATTACTCATCTCATGCACGGCCTCAACCAATGCGATCACATTCTCGACCGGCGTGTCGGGTAAGATCCCGTGCCCCAAATTGAAAATGTGTCCGGGCCGGCCTCCAGCCTGCTCCAGTATCAATTTCGCTTGCGAGCGAAGATGCTTTTGATTGGCAAAGAGCGCCACCGGGTCGAGGTTACCCATAACGCTGACGTCGTGACCAATTCGTTCCCAGCCTTCGTCCAGACGCACACGCCAATCGAGGCCAATGACGTCGCCCCCTGCCTCGCGCATCAATTCCAGTAGAGCAGAAGTGCCCGTGCCGAAGTGAATGACTGGAGTTCCCGAATGCACCCCTAATCACGTTGCGCGTATGTGGCAAGACATACTCACGATAGTCGTCAGGACTAAGCGCGCCTACCCACGAATCAAACAACTGTACCGCCTGCGCGCCCGCTTCAATCTGAGCGTTGAGATACCTGATGAGTCCGCGAGCAATCAAAGACATCATCGCGTGCCAGGCGCCGCTGTCGTTGTACATCAGCGACTTCGTGTGCACATAGTTTTTCGAGGCGCCCCCTTCAACAATGTACGACGCAAGCGTGAATGGCGCTCCCGCAAATCCAATCAGCGGCAGATCCTGGCGCAGCGCCTTTCGTGTTTCGCGAATCGCAGTGAAGACAAAACTCAATGCCTCTACGTCATCGACTTCACGCAAGCGATCCACGTCGACTGCCGAGCGCGCTGGATTGTGGATAACTGGTCCCTCGCCTTTGTTAAATTCAAGTTGCAGGCCCATCGGCTCGATGATCAAAAGAATGTCGGCAAAGATAATTGCCGCATCCACTCCGAGTCGTTCGGCCGCCGTTACCGTAACCTCCGCAGCCAGCTCCGGCGTCTTGCACAACTCAAGAAAACTCATGCGCGCGCGTACGTCGCGATATTCCTTCATGTAGCGGCCCGCCTGGCGCATCAACCAGATCGGCGTGTAAGGAACGGCTTCGCGATGGCACGCCCGCATGAACGGACTTTGGCGTAGTGCCTCGGAAATACTAGGTTGTTCTACGATCAAATCGTCGACTCCAAAATCCTGGAATTAGTTCAAAAACATGGACGAACATTTCTGCAACTTTCGTCTAATAGTTGCGTTAAATCCATTGCCGTTGCGGAGTGTTCTCAACAAGCATTTTCAAATGCCCGTCGCGTTCACGATTCAGACTACAACAAACCAGCGATGGGCTGGTAGCGACCGCGGCTGATGTAGCGCAGGTTTGCGTCAGGCGGGTGATTTACTTTTCCCGGTTATCGCAAACTAACAGTTTTCGGCTACACCAATTTCAAAGCGACGGGTTAACACCAGCGCTCCCTGTAGCGTCCTTATCAACGTAATAGTTGGTTTGAAATTAGACGACCAGGAGAGACTTTCCACCAAAATGAAACGCCTCGCATCGGCCATTGCCGTAGTCTTTCTATTGGCCCTCACGTTGCGGGCGCAATCGAGCGCATTAACGTCAGCAACTCCCGCAATACCCTCAACAAACGAAAAGAACACCAGTGAACCACCAGCGACTTCCACTAAACCCGCGCCGACGCACACGCCCTCAGCAGCTAAACCAAATGCTGGAAAATCGCTCGCTACTCTTCCTCCGGAAAAGGCCCAGCCAGTTAAGGTGAGCCTGTTCACCAAACCGCCGGTGATCGACGGCAAGCTTGACGATGAGGCCTGGAAGTCGGCGGCCGTCTTCAGGATTTTTATCAGTGGCGGCCCAGCGACTCGTCTCCCGCATCGGCGCGCACCGAAGTGCTGGCCGGATATGATTCGCGTTTCATCTACTTTGCGTTTCATGCTTACGACGATCCTGCCAAGGTCCGCGCCACAGTCGCCAAGCGCGACGGTATTTTTGACGACGACGTCGTCGGCCTATTGCTGGACACATTTAACGACAGGAGACGCGCTTACGAGCTTTTCTTCAATCCGTTCGGTATTCAGCAGGACGGCTTTCTCACCGAAGGCGGCAATGATGATTTCAGTGTCGACATCGTGATGGAGTCGAAGGGAACCGTAACCGCCGACGGTTATACGGTCGAAGTCGCGATTCCTTTCAAGTCGCTGCGTTATGAAGCGGGCCAGGGAAAATTGTGGGGCTTCCATGCTCTGCGCTTCGTCAAACACGCAAACGGTGAAGCGGATTCCTGGATGCCGATCTCCAAGGACAACTCAGCCTTGCTGGGGCAGGCGGGCCACATCACCGGTCTGGAAGGCATCTCGACCGAACGTACGCTGGAACTAATTCCGAGTGTAACGCTCTCAGAAACCGGGAAGCGTAAGCGACCGATTACTGTGGCCGAGGTAGCGCGCGGCGAACGATTTGTCAACGAACCCGTTAGATTCGAGGCCGGACTAACAGGAAAGTACAGCGTGACTCCACAAGTGACGCTCGACTTCGCGATCAACCCCGATTTCGCGCAGGTCGAGTCAGACCAGTTGGTTGTCACCGCCAATCAGCGCTTCCCAATCTTCTTTGAAGAGAAACGTCCTTTCTTCCTCGAAGGCATCGACATTTTTCGGACGCAGATTGCGGCCGTTCACACGCGAACCATCGTCGATCCCGATTACGCAGCGAAACTGACAGGCAAAGTCGGCCGCAATACTATCGGCTTGCTGCTCGCCTCTGACAACAATCCTGGTAACTTTAGCGAAGAGGATCTTCCCGGCGCCGACCCGAGGCTGGTTGATAAGAATGCGTCCGTAGGCATTCTCCGCCTGAAGCGCGACGTCGGCAAAGCAGATTCTTTCGTTGGTTTCCTGGGAACCTACCGGCAGTTTGTAGATGACAAGAATATGGTCGGCGGTTTTGACGGGCGGTTCCGTCTCGACAAGCAAACAACTTTTAGCTGGCAAGCGCTGGGCACGAGCACTCGCAGTTTCTTCTTCTATCCCGATCAGGGAAAGGTCCTGACCGGCGGGAGAATGGCTTCATCTATGCGCTGGACTACAACAAGGACGGCCGCCATTTTGGCCATGACTTTTCAATGGTCGGGCGCACTCGCTATTATCGCGCCGACGTCGGCTTCAACCGCCGCGATCAATACGAACAACCCAAACTGGTTCATTCGCTACAACTCTGAGCCGAAGCCCAAAGCGCGTCTGATATCGTGGCGCGCCTACACAGATTTCTCGGCAAACTTCGATTGGCAGGGACGCATCACAGAACGCCAACAACGAAACTCAGCTTCAGCTCGTTTTTAGAAAGAGACGTATATCGGTGTTGGTGTCGAGAAGGGTTACGAGCGTGTCTTTGAAAGTGAATTTGGACCGACGCGCCAGGCGGATCCAAACTGCATGGTCACGAACACCTGCACGTTTGCCGGCGACGACGACGAGCGTTCGTCATCAAACCATGGTCTTTATTTTTACGCGAACTCGATTCCAACCAAGAAGATTAGTTTCAGCTCCTTCGTCAACCGTCGTTGGGGAGCGTTGGATTATGACTTTGGCGCTGGACCTCGTTACCCGCGCGTGAGTGCGGTGGCACTGGCGGCTTTAGCGGCTGCGGCCCGCGGTCTCTGCAACGACGAACACCCCCGGTAGTTTGCCGTGCGCCCCTGGATCCCGGACCCGGCGACTTCCTGCACCTCGATGGGTCAGTAACTTTCCAGCCGACTACCGCCCTGAGCGCCACGCTCAATTTTACCAAAGAGAGATTGCGACGCTACGACACTGGTCTCCTGGCATTCGACGAAAACATCGCCTCACTGCGCAGCACCTACCAGTTCAGCCGCTTCCTGTTTGCGCGTGGGCGAATTGATTTTGATTCGATTGCCTCAAACGTGAAGGGACAGTTCCTGCTCGGCTACACGCCGAATCCAGGCACCGCCTTCTACGTCGGCTACAACGATGATCTCAACCGCCACGGCTTCAATCCTTTTTCCGGAGCGCTTGAGCCCGGCTTCCGCCGCAACGGCCGAACCTTCTTTATCAAGATGTCTTACCTGTTTCGCAAGAGCTTTTAGCGTTGGCTATTGCCTCGTTGGTCTCGGAAACATTTCGGCCTTCAAGACGTACTGATCGGTACTGACGCAGTTTGCTCTGGTTCTCATTCACACCGCCGCTTCAGCGCGGTGTTCGCATTTCCTAAGTGGTGAGAAACCGTTTAAACGGCAATAACATACTTGACTCATCAAGGTGAATCTCGGGTTCACCTTTGAAACCTTCGTAGATGGGTGACGACGAAGGTCCCTAATGCGATGACAAGACAAGGATTCAACGTGGCCCACGCAAAATCAGAACTGGGAGCGATAGCGACCAGCCAAAGAATCACTTCAAAAGGTTGGGGTTGAAACGGCTCAGGCTGCAGTTCTTCCGTCAGTTGCGCTTTTGGCTGGTCGCTATCGCTCCCAGTTCTGATTTTGCGTCGGGGACGTTGAATTTTGCTTGGGTGAGTCAACTATATAATTACCGCTTAAACGGCTTCCTGTTTGGTCACGTTGGAAATCACCGGGCTAAAGCCGCGGTGTGAATGAGATTCAAGCTGCATCAGTACCCTCCTTTCCCCTTCCCCTCTTCTTCCCTAACGTTTCCCATTACCCTGTTCCTATTTGACTGGGTTAAGATGCTGAAACTGAAACATGTTGGAAACCCCTGCTCACTACAATCCCCCACCGAAGTTTATCCGGTTTATCGCCGGACTATTATTTTGTGTGCTTTTATCTAACTTCGGAGCGTGCAAGAGCAGTTACCAGGGTTCAGCTCAACAAGCCCGGCCGGGCGAAAATAAATCGGCTCGACAAGTCAAAACGGCGCGCGTTGAAGAAACTCCTTTCGGCGAAACAGTGACCGCCAACGGCACTCTTGCTGCTTTCGATCAGTCCACTGCCAGCGTTAAGGTCGCCGGGAAGACTCAATGCAATTTCGGTTGATCTCGGCAGTGTCGTCCGGCAGGGACAGATAATTGCGCAGCTCGAACCAAACGACTACAAACTTCGCGTGCAACAATCGGAGGCGGCTCTGGGCCAGGCGCGCGCGCGTCTCGGTCTTTCGCCGGATGGCACTGACGATAAGGTCAGCGTGGAGCAGACTGGAACAGTCAGACAAGCCAAAGCGCAACTCGAGGAAGCCCGTCTTAGTCGCGAACGCGCGGTGCGATTGGTAGAGCAGGGAATTGTCGCGAAAGCGGATTTCGACTCTGCTGACGCGACCTACAAGGTTGCGCAAAGCCGTTACCAGGACGCTCTCGAGGAGATCAGAAATCGTCAGGCACTGCGTCGCGCAACGCCGTTCGGAGCTGGCTCTGGCGCGGCAACAGCTCACGGACACTACGGTGCACGCACCGATCGATGGAATTGTGCAACTTAAACGTGCGAGCGTTGGTGAGTACCTGGCAGCGGGCGCGCCGCTTGTGGACATCGTGCGCATGAACCCTCTCCGGTTGCAGGCTCAGGTTCCCGAGCGCGACGCAGCCACGGTGCGCTTCGGGCAGAATGTGCGAGTCAGCGTTGACGGGAATACACGCGTTTACGTCGGCCAGATAAGACGGCTCAGTCCAATGATAACTCAGCAGAGTCGGATGTTAATGGTGGAGGCAGATGTGCCAAACGATGGCAACCTGCGTCCCGGTTCGTTTGCCAAAGCCGAGATCGTTACCAACGACGCGAAAATGGCGGTGACAGTTCCAAACAACGCTATCGTTACTTTCGCCGGTATCGAAAAAGTGATCGTGATACAGAACGGCAAGGCCCTGGAGAAACCGATCACCACCGGCCGGCGCGGCGGCGAGTGGACAGAGATTCTCGCGGGCGTGAACGTCGGCGATCAGGTGATAGTCGATCCCGGCAACCTGCAGTCGGGAATGGCCGTCGAAGTTGTGCAGTAGTCTTTTGGAGTGCGCTGACCTGTCAGCGCTTGGTCGGTCGCGACCTGTCGCGACCTCGTCAGTTGAAATTCATTTCACGATGAAAGTGGCGTCATGCCGCCACCGACCAAAGCGGCGACAGGTCGCCACAGCTCCAAAATCAGTCCGCAGCACTTAGTTTAGATGCAAAAGCTAGCCGAAATATGTATTCGCCGTCCGGTCTTCGCCACGATGATCGTGTTGTCGCTGGTCGTGGTTGGCGCGGCCAGCTATTTCCGCCTCGGAGTCGATCGCTTTCCCTCAGTTGACCTTCCCACCGTCAGCGTGCGCACCAAACCTACCGGGCGCATTCTCCGCAGGAAGTTGAATCGCTGGTCACGCAGCAAATCGAGGAAGTCGTTAACACCGTTGACGGCATCGATGAGCTGCGCTCGATCTCCGGTCAGGGCACGTTCGGTCATCATCGCGACCTTCAAGCTGGATCGTAATCTTGAATCCGCCGCGCAGGACGTTCGCGATCGCGTCAACAGTCTCGGGCGAGATCTACCTGACGATGCCACGCCACCCGTCGTTCAGAAGTTTGATAACGACAGCACGCCGGTAGTAACGATTTCGCTTTCCGGCTGATCGCTCGATTGCGCGAGTTGACCGAACTCGCCGACAAAACCGTTCGCGTACAACTCGAGCGCGTGAGCGGCGTCGGCGAAGTGCGCGTGGTAGGTGGGCTGGATCGCGCCATCAACATCTGGATCGATGCGGAGCGGCTGGCCGCTTATCAAATTCCGGTAACCGCTGTTCGCTCGGCGTTGACGCGGCAGAATGCGGACGTGCCGGGCGGAAATGTGAATACCGGTCGTGAAGAGCTGGTGCTGCGTACGCTCGGACGATACACCGACCCGCATGCCTTTGAAGATTTAGTAATCGCCAACTGTCAATGGCTCGCCAATCCGCTTGCGCGACGTCGGTCGCGTGGAAGACGGAACAAAAGAACAAAGGTCGCTGGCGCGTCTCAACGGCGTGCCGACGGTCACGCTCGAAATTCGGCGTCAGTCTGGCTCCAACACTATCGACGTCATCAACGGAATTAAGCGAGAGCTGCCGCGCGTCGCCGGTCAACTGCCAAACGATGTGAAGATGGAAGTGATTCGTGACCAGTCTCGCTACATCGAGGCGGCGCTGCACGAAATTCAGAAGCACCTGATCCTCGGCAGCATCCTCGCGAGCCTGGTAGTCTTGCTCTTCATGCGCTCCTGGCGTTCGACGCTGATCGCCGCGATCGCGATTCCGTGTTCGTTGATCTCCACCTTCGGCATGATGCGAGCGCTGAACTTTACGCTAAACAGCGTGACCATGCTGGCTTTGGTGTTGATGGTGGGCGTGGTTATCGACGACGCCATTGTTGTGCTGGAAAACATCTTTCGCTTCATCGAAGAGAAGACGAATTGAGCCACGGGAAGCTGCCAGGGAAGCAACGAAGGACATCGGCCTGGCCGTGCTCGCCACGACGCTATCGCTGGTGGTGATCTTTCCTGCCCGTCTCTTTCATGTCGTCCATCTCCGGACGTTTCCTTTATCAATTCGGCATTACTGCGGCGGTTGCGATCCTCGTCAGCCTGCTCGTGTCGTTTACGCTTGACGCCGATGATGAGCTCGCGACTGATTCGCGTGAAGGATGCCGGCGCCGGTGGCGGACACGATTCAGCCGGATCGCGTGGCGGCTTTTATAAATGGATCGACCAGGCTTACACGACAATGCTCGCGTTTGCGATGCGGCATCGGTTAGCCGTTTCCGTGCTGGCCCTCCTGGTCATCGTTTTCCAGCATTCCGCTTTATCGCGCCGTGAAGCAGGAGTTTATTCCGACGAATGTCGACGAGGCGGAGTTTGAGATAAGCGTTAATGGTCCGGAAGGCACGAACCTGGCGGTAATGAACGAGAGCGATGGCTGGCGATTGAGAAGGATATATCTTTCAACTCCCGGCGTGCGTCTGGTGTTATCCAGCTCCGGCGGCGTCATTTCTGGGCGGTGTGAACCAGGGAGGCGCCTACGTCCGCATCGCGCCGCACGAAGAGCGCACGTTTTCGTTTGGGACGGCTCTGGACTGAGACAAGGAATGGACATCCGCTCAACGCGTTTAGAGGAAACTACTCGCAGCAGGACGTGATGCTCGAGAGTGCGCCGCCGGCTTGCAGAAGTATGCACCGATGCGCGTCGGCGTGCGCAATGCGCCGTCGTTCAATTTTGGCGCCGGTGGACGTTTTGACATCGATTTTAATTTGCGTGGTCCGGACATCGTTGCGCTGGCCGGCTATGCCGACGATCTGATGAAGCGGTCGCAAACGCTCGGCGGAATCGTGGATGCTGACACGTCGCTCAAACTCAACAAGCCAGAGTTGCGAGTAGAGATTGATCGCGCGCGTGCAGCGGATCTCGGTGTGGACAGTACCGACATCGCCACCGCGTTGCGGTTGATGGTGGGCGGTGAAGAGCGGGCCTCGCGTTACCGCGATGAATCGATCAACGAAGACTACGACGTTCAACTGCGCCTCGACGAAAAGGATCGCAGCGACGTTGCGAACAATCCAACGCCTTTACGTACCTTCGTCGCGCGGTGGATTGGTGCGCCTCGATAACCTCGTGAATATCAAACGCGATACGAGTCCGTCGACGCAATCGACCGGCTCAATCGCGAACGGCTGGTTTCGATGCGTGCGTCAGTGGCGCCGGGTTATGCGCTGGCGGATCGCATTGAAGCTCTGCGCGGCGCGGTCGACGAGATGAATCTGCCGGCGGCCTATACGACCACCGTCTCCGGACGCGCGCGCGAGCTGGAGCGAACGTTTACCGAATTTATCTTGGGCCTTCATCCTCTCGATCATGTTCATGTATATGATTCTGGCCTCACAGTTTGAAAGCACGATCCACCCGGTCACTATCCTGCTGAGTTTGCCGCTGTCGATTCCTTTTGCACTTGCTCTCGCTCTGGGTCGACCGGCGACACGCTCAACCTCTATTCGGCGCTTGGCATCCTCGTGCTGTTTGGCGTCGTAAAGAAGAACTCGATCCTGCAGATCGATCACATGAATAGTCTGCGCTCGAACGCGGCATGGAACGTTACGAAGCGATCATGCAGGGCAATCGCGACCGGCTGCGGCCGATTCTGATGACGACGCTGGCGTTGATCGCCGGCATGCTGCCGCTGGCCCTGGGCACTGGACCGGGAGCCGAAGAGCGACGCTCAATCGCGGTGGTGGTTATCGGCGGGCAAATGCTTTCGTTGTTGCTGACCTTGATCGCTACCCCGGTGGTGTATTCGTTGCTTGGACGATTTGAGTCACACCGCGCGCTGGCGCAAACTGGCAACCTTGAGTGCTGGCTTCCGCGAACGAGGTCTCGCATAAACGTAAACGAAGACAGTCTGCGGACGTCCCGGTTGAAGCGCCGGCCGAAAACGCGCGGCGTGTCTGAGGATGGCGCGCGAGCACGCGAGCGTTGTCGCTGGTGGCGATTAGATCCACGTAGCCTCTCACCTGTCACGCTCTCAATCCTGAAGCGCTACATTGCCAGGCAAAAACTTCATCATCAGCGAGTGACTTTTCAAGATGAGTATCGCAGCTTCCTCAAAACTTACGGGATAGACTACGACGAGAGATACGTCTGGGATTGACTTGATTTCGCGCCTTCAGCGCTCGCCGTGTGATTAACTTTTCCTGGCGTTGCCCCAGGCTTTTGCATTTCGCACCGTTGGCGCTGCGGCAAAAACCAAGACACTGCCCGAGCGCCATTCTTCTTGTGCGCAAGTCACCGACTGGCATATACTTCACAACGCAAAGGTCGGTCATCAGCACGACGATCTTGGCGCTGTATTAACGAGTCACGCCCCGTAAATCCTTGATTGGAACTTTAGTTTAATCGCCTTACCGCTTCGGGAAGTCGATTATGTTTTCAAAGTCTCTGAGTCTCCCATTAACGGATGGCAGTAGTACCTGTCCCACCTGAATGGAGCAACGACTTGTCTCGCGATTTCCAACCCCGACGTCCCTAACGCTCCGTTAGATCCGAAACACTTCTGCAAAATCGCTATCGCATCGTTCGCCAACTCGGTCGTGGCGGCATGGGAGCGGTTTACGAAGCCTTTGACCAGCGACTCGAAATAACAGTGGCCCTCAAGGAGACGCTTTCCTCTGAAGAATCAATGCGCAAACAGTTCGAGCGTGAAGCTCGGATGCTCGCCGGGATGCAGCATGAGGCACTGCCAAGAGTCAGCGATCACTTTGTGGAAGGCAACCGCGCTTTTCTGGTAATGCAGTTTATTGGCGGCGTTGATCTCGCGAAAATCATAGCGCAACAACCGGGACCGTTTCCCGGAGATCAGGTGCTCGCCTGGGCAGATCAGTTGCTCGATGCGCTGATTCATTTACACTCACGCGATCGTCAGGTGATCCACCGGGATATTAAACCTCACAATTTGAAACTGACACGCTAACGGTCAGATCGCGCTCCTCGATTTTGGTCTCGCCACAAGCACAGGCATCGGATCCATCCGTAACTGCCTCCTCAGGCCTTTACGGCTACACGCGCCATTACGCGCCGCTTGAGCAGATCCAGGATCAGCGCACCGATCCCCGCAGCGATATCCTACGCGCTTGGCGCTACGCTCTATCATTTGCTGACCGGGATCAAGCCGCCGGACGCGATGGTGCGGGCAGCTGCTGTTGTAAACGGTGGGCTGGATCCGTTGCGGCCTGCCAATCAGATTAATGAAGCGGTAGGGCCTCAGATCGCTGCAATTTTGAACAAGGCGCTGGCCCAGAAACCTCAAGGAACGATACGCAAACGCAAACGAATTCCGCGAAGCACTGCCGCCGCATGGGCCGCACGAGGGCCGGAGAAGGGAAGGTCGAACGCAAAGCGGCAGGCAAGGCGGAGCATGCGTCAACGAGTAAGACGATACACATCAGCGAGATTTCGTCGCGGCGTGCTCAAGCAGAGCCGGTTGTGAATATGGCTTTGGCGGATCAGCAAAACGATTTGGGCCTTCCGGGGCGACGGCTGTGCTCGCGGTCGGTTGTCACACTAGCCGCCGGAATTTCTACGCCTCCGACCGATGGTTTCCCTCGGCCAATCAAATCACCACGGCGACGTCTGCCAGTGACACTGCTGCTGCTTTGCGCCAATCGGCAAAGCGTGCGCAAGTCTGAGCGAGCTCGGACACTCCAGAAGGCGGTTCTCCTGCAAGGTCAGATAAATTCGGCCGTCGACAATAAAGATCGAGCAGCCGAGAAAAGGGAACGCAGTCACGGTTGGTACTTCTAAAGCGGATAAGAACTTGAGCGTGCAGTGAACCCTCCCAAGATCTCTGGCAGTGCACAAGGCGCGCGTCGTAGTCCTTCTGGTAATAACCTCCCAGCGTGTTGGCGCGCCCAGTATACGGTTTCCCAAACCTGAGTTGCGCGATAACGCCCCGACCCTTCCCGAACTCACGGCCCGCGGCAACGCCTTCCAGTAAGTCTCTGAAATTCTGGTGCAGCCGATGGTAGGCACTAAAGGTCAAACTCTGCGCTGCTTGCCTCAAACTGAACTAGTCCTTTCTCCGGCGATCCTGTTACTTCATTCCGCCAATTGTTTCCGAGACACTAAACGCCGCGATTTGCTTCGCTGCTTGCGGTCGTCAACAGAGCGCGCAAAGTTTTAGATTGTGAGTAGCATCATCAAAGTCGCCGCCGCTTTGGCGCAGCGCGATCTCAAACTCCATGTTGCGCATCCTTTAGGTTGCCGAGTCGAGCGACAGCATCACACCGAGGTTGTTGTGGCTGGCCGGTAGATGAAGGCCAGGATGCTTGAGTGCTTTTCTAAAGGAATCCGCTGCCATCTGGTATTCACCCTGCCCGGCATTCAAGACTCCCAACCGATAATGGGCCGCAGCATTTCCACCGCGCGACTCAACTATTGATTGTTGGTATGCCTCCTTGCCTCGGCCAGCTCTCCTTGATTTTCAGTGCTACGCCGAGCGCATAGGTTGCGCGCGGATAATGACCATCGCGCGCGCTGCGATTGCGCGCCGGTAATAGGTCGATGGCCTCTGCGGTGCGCCCGGGTTCGTAGTAACTGACGCCGATGTTGTAAAAGCAGCCTGCGCATAGGTGTTCGCCCGCGCTTGCCGGCACGCTCCCGTATTACCCGGAGGGCCGCCTGGTAGTCCGCTTTCGCAAAGCTTCTATTTGCCGCGCTCGATCGCGGCCGCTGGATCCCCGGTCCGTCGCGCGTGTGTCCGGCAACCGCTCCAAGCAACTCTCGAAACCAATGCAATACCAACAGCGCTAACAGGAAATTCTTTTTTGACTCACTTCACACCTCCCTGACTCTCTGGTCGTAGCATGAATATGAGACTAAGGCTTGTTGCTGCCGCGCGTAAAACTGCTCCCGTTATTGCTATCGTTGACTGTTCTTGCTGTGCTGATTCTGACCAATTCACTAAGGCGAACGAACCGGCAGGGCGGCTAAGAGTCGACCGGATCTCTAAGTCTGGAGCATCAATTCGATACGAATGGGGAGTCGTTCCGGTGAAGCGGCAGAAAGAGTCTTGTAGAGAGAAATGACTTTGATGGCTGAACCCTGATTGCAGTCCCACTTCTGTTAAGCGGTACGCTGAGGTTCAGCCAGCAGCGTGCTTGGCGCGCTCCGCCCGAAACTTGATCAGGTATTGATGAGGCGTCGTACCAGTCGTCCGCTTGAACTCGCGCGCGAAGTGAAAGCTGCTCTCTCGATCCGGCCACGTTCGCCAGCTCCGCCAGTGGCAGGTCGTTGCTGTAGTTTTCCGCCACAAAAGCTAGCACCTGCTTCCAGTTTTTGCGCGGACAAGCCCCCGGTAAAGGGTCATAGCGGATTCGCCGACGCCCGTGGTGTAGTGCCTCCTTGCAGATGGACCCCGCCAACAAGGTTAGACAAGACAAAGACTTCGGCATAGAAGCCGGCCGCTTAGAACCTTCCGATTCAAGTTCGCCCAGCAAGGCCATGCCAATGCTGCTAATTACACCATCACTGCGCGTACACCGCTCGACCACTTCTTCGAAGTTGCCCGCCCAACCGCGCGATTCAGAAGCTGCGCGTTGCAAAGTTGACGGATCGAGATACATCGCCAGGTGTTCTGAAGTGACCGTCGAGGCGCGCGGTGTGCGCCAACCCCGAGGGAAGTATTGCGCAGACGTTGCCGCTATGTTGAGTGCCGCTAATACCGCGTGACCGCTGGCAGTTCATGCATCCCCGACCGCTGGCTCCTTCAGATGCAGTGCGAGATCATCACCACGTGTTCGCGATGCGTGTGTTCTGAACAACTCTCACGGCGTCGATAATGCTCGAGCCTGATTCGCTTCCCGGCTGACCTGCGGCGGGTGACGAAGGTGTTGGTCGCAGTCTCAGGTGCGTTCATTGTGTTATCCGACGTTGGTCAACTGATGTCAGGTCATCGACGAAGGCGCTTTGCCGGCGTTTCTTTTTCAGTGGTGGTAATAACGACGATCCCTGCGTGGTTTTTCTGGCGATGTAAATTCTCGAAAGTATCGCCTCGCGGGCACGCGCAAGTACCTGTTTGTCGCCCGTAAAGTTGAAGGCCTGGTGGCCCCCAGTTCGAGCGACAGCGTGACTCCAGCCATCTGCGTCGGATCAACTTCGCTTTTAGTTCGCCAGCACTTTGTGCGTCCTGCGACTAAAATCGCAGCGTGGCCCAGCCATTCCGCTTCATAATTTCAGCGATACGATCCTTTTCCGGGCCCCAGCCGGCGTAAACTCGGCGGCGACTGCCGCGAAAAACAACTCCGCCACGAAACACGCGCTCTCCACGTATCGGCGGTGTCGCATAGGTGCCAAGATCCTGAGCCCGTGCTCACCTTCGAACAAACGGACGAATAACTTCCCGGTTAAAGATCGAGCGAGCGGCCTCGACGGTGGCGACAGATCCTCAACACGAACCAGAAGTGAGCAAAGCAGCCCCGCTCTTACTCATGGACAGTTCCGTTGAGCCGCCAATGGTCAGCCCTTCCAATCCCTTCCCGCCGGGCGGTAGTACCGCGGCCTCCAGAATAGCCTTGCGCGTGCCTTCGCCTTGCGCCTTGCGCGCATTGGTCGTTGCCATTTTCGCGCTTGCCAGTCACCAGGGAGGGTCCTCAGTTTGTCACTGAGGTATATAGCACGGTACGGTCGTTATGTGACAGAAGCTTTCTGTGACAGGGCCCGTCATCTTCGTTTGGTCGACTGGTATCTGGCCCACGAACGATAGTCTTTGGAACACATCGAGCGTCTTCAGTCTTTCCATTCCCTGATCAGCTTGTGCTCTGGTTGCGCCTTTTTCCGCGGCCAGGAAGTCGGCCACAAGGTTGATATACCTAACATGAGGAATGTGAACGAAAGGCTTCGCGGTCTGATTCAGTCGAACGTATTCTTCGACCAGATCTCTGTAGGTTAGCTTAACGCCCCTTGACGAGCTGATCTTCCCGCCAACGGTTGAGCCGGTAGCGCGCGCCGGATTTTCGCTTCAGGCCGGGCGCCAGTTTCTGAGATTCCCGCTCGAGAAAATTCTTGGTTTTCCTTGTCGTTGGTGTAAACGACCACCGGAAGATCGAGCCGCAGTCCGAGTTCGACGTCTTTTCTACCTGAGTTTGAGAGGCTTCTTTTAGTCGGAGTTTTTGATCTTGCCGGTTTCAAGAAAAAGCTTGATGGCCCGTTCGAGTTCGTCTTTGTGCGCAGCTTGTTCGCGGACGGAATCCCGATCTCCCTGGCGAACTCTTTGAGTTCCGTTGCGTACCAATAGCTCGTTATCAAACTGCGCGGCGGTCATCGATGCCGATAGTCGCATCGCTGACGAGGGTCGATTGATCACGAAGAAAGCAGCCATCACAGACTTCACAGCTCCTTGAGTTTGCCTTTGATCAGTACAAAGCGCGCGGTTCCTTTTTGCTAGGCGTGCTGGCTGGATCACTGGCTCGAAACGAAAGGGTCTTGAAGTGAATCACGTTGTTCTTAATAGACTGAAGGTCGACATCGCGGTTCAATTTTCCGCCTACTACCGTGTGCGCAGCAGGAACCAGTTTGCCTTTGGCTCGAATAAAGACGGCCAGGTATTGGAGGTAATTGTTCGTTCCATTCTGGCTTTCGATTGTATATAAGACTGCAGAAGTCGGGAACCCTGTCGTGGTTCAAATCTCCCAACAACATCTTTCGGGCATCCTTATACTCCTCGCCGTTTTCCTGTTTCGCCTGCTTTGCTATGAAGTGATCAACGACGGCCGTGTCGGGATCTGCGAAGGCGATGCAGCTGAAGGCATGCGAAGCAAGCAGGAAGGGTAGGACGAACATGGACGCCTTTTTCATTCGTGGTCTCCTCTTTATACGATTCAGTCGCGCACCCATTTCACCAGGTGCGGAAAGGGTTTGACGCCGCGCAAAAGTGCATTCTTCTCGTCAAAAAGCCATGCCCCATGACTGTAGCAGCGGGAAGCCAATGTGAAAGGCGCTCCGTTTTGTTAAGTCGCTCAAAGTGAATTGCTGAGGACCGCAGGCGTCCCGCCCGCAACGCGTCGAAGGCGCGCAAGTCTGTTTGATAATCCATTTTCGCGCTTCGCGCTCATTGCGGGCGGGACGCCCGCGGTCCCAGACAATCACTTGACAGGTTTCAGGGGTCAAAGCGTCGGCTCGTTATTCTGACGATTTTTGCTTTCGATGCCGCTCGATATAACTACGAGCAAACTCATTCAGATGAGGATTCTCCGTCAAGCGGGGAACATCTCTGCTGCGCCGCGATTGGTAGTGCGAAGAGAATGGCGAGAATGGTAGAGGTCATTTTATGCATCCGCTCCGGTTCTCCCATTATCGTTTCCGCCCAATCGCAAACAAACTCGCCGACGAGCACGCACATACATTACGCCGTCGGATAAGGCGGGAGTGGCCATCAACAACTCGCCCATTGAGTTCGTCGCAAGGTGGTTAAACTTTTCTCCGGCGGCGATGATCAGTATTTCGCCGTCCTCGTTTGAAAGATAAACTTTGCCGTCGGCTGCTACGGGCGAAGCGCTGAAGCCACTGCCTATGGTCGGCAGGCGCTGTCGATATAGTTCGTCACCGGTCTTCAGATTGTAGGCATCAAAGGTTCCGTTGTTCGCGAGCACGTAAAGGAATGCCGTTGTAGGTCAAGCGGCGTCGGCATGTAAGAGCCGCGGCCCGTTTTGCTCCAAACGATGGCCTCACTGGCCGTCTTCCCGGTTGGTAGCGTGAGGTCGCCGTGCGCGCTGGACTTGTACCACAAAATTGGACGTTCCGGTCCGCGCCCACTGGCAACGACAAACAGGCCCTCGCCGAAGATTGGCGTCGGCGCGGTTATCTTCGAACTACCGCCCAGCCGCCACAACTCTTTGCCAGTGCGTGGGTCGTAACCGCGAATGAAGTTTGACGCGTTGGTTACGAGCACGGGACCTGTCTCCGTGGTCACGATCGTCGGCGTACCCCAGGATGGAATTTCGTCGCGATCGGTTTTCCAGACGGTCTTTCCCGTGGCCGCATTCGAGAGCCAGCAGGAACGAGTCGGTTTGCGTGTCGCATTGCAGGATGACCAGGTTGTTCCAGACTGATCGGCGAACTGGCGGGTCCCCATTCATAGGTCGGAATGTCGTAGGCGCCGAGATCGAACCGCCCCAGGTCAACCTTCCAAAGAAATCGTCCGCTGACGTCGTAAGCATAAACTCCTTGCGACCCAAACCAGGCGACCACGATGCGGCCGTCAGTAGCGGGAGCTGGAATTGGCATAGGTTGACTTGATGTGGCGCTTATCGACCGGCTCGCCCTGATGCGCCACGCGCTCCCAGGCAAATTTTGCCCGTACGTTTGTCGATCGCATAAATCATCCAACGATGCTGACCGAGCGATCCTTTCGAGGCGTCGCCGTCACCGTAAAGACCGGGCCTGAAGGTGGCTTTCGGATCACTGCTGACGGCGCTGGTCACAAAGATCTGGTTGCCCCAAACAACTGGGCTGGAATGCGCTAACCCTGGAATTGGTGTTCGCCAGAGAATGTTTTCGCTGGTCTTGGCGTCCCAGCGATCCGGCAGATTCTGCTTCTCCGCGATGCCGGAAGCCTGTGGCCCGCGAAACGACGGCCAACTGCCGCTTGCTGTTTTTCTGGTCAACTCGCGAGGGCAATTTCGCGCCCGGCGTTAGTTTGATCTGCCGAACGGGCACAGCCCTGGCTTCTGCTGCCGGCGCCCAGCTGCTGCCAATCAACAATCATCCGGCGGACGACACATTCGTCTGCGATCAGTTTAAAGCTGACCCGCTTGTTGCTTTCGCCGGCGACGCTAAACTCGTAGCGCCCAGCATCCATCGCAGCCTCCAGGCCCACCTGACATCGTCAGCTCAACCACGGAGAGCCGTTGGTTTTCCAGTTACCGTTGAGTGCGGGCCAGCCCTGGCCTTGCAGTGTGAAAGTCCCGCCTGGATCGAACCGGGCGACAATGCACCAAATCTCGAGAGGAGTAGATGGAATTGGTGTGACGACTTGCTGTGCGAAAGCCGCAGATCCCATTAGCAGAAGAACAAAACACAGTTTAGCACTCTTGATTTTTCTCATAACTTTGGTCCCTCAGGAGGAGCGAAAAGTGACCTTCTCGAATCCCTGGCAGCCTCGCGCAGTGCTCCGGAATGGCAATCAATCGTAACATCTAAATCACGTCACAGTGTTATAGTTTGCGAACTAAGGAGTTCTTCCTTCTCCCCGCAGCGGCAATGGTGGAGCAATACGTA
>ERZ1370068.10663-contig-9342_pt1 | contig 26544 bp, 37 predicted proteins | sample MGYA00561227_ERZ1370068 | MGnify/ENA primary metagenome ERZ1370068 (study PRJEB38410, sample SAMEA6850437) | metagenome | study: Metagenomic assessment of the ecological functions of the soil: analysis of the soil microbiota associated with the...
TTACGCATTGCTTTACGCCGGTGGAGCCTCGAGCGAACCGCTGACCATCGAAACGACTCCGCGCGCGGCGAGAACGCCAAGCTGATCGGTCGAACGCGCCGCGGCGCCGGGCGGTCTCGACCCGTACGCGCGCGTCGGCGCGGCGCACATCCCGGAACCCAAGAAGGCGCCGGTCGAGAAGGCGACCTGCGCAAGTCTCGGTGAGTGGATCAAGCTCAAACGCGAGCTTGGAGCCCGCGAACGTAAATCCCGGAGTGCGGACGATGGCGACGTCAGACGTGACGCGTCGAAGCGACCTGTAGCGAGCGGCATTCGCCGCGGAGCTCACGCGTAGCGCTTCGATGTGGCGCAGTTTGCGACGCCCCCCAGCGATAAAGTCGGCGCAGCTCGGCCATGAGTGTGTCGCGCGCGACGCCGATTACGCTTCTGCGCGCCAGCAGCTTCGGCCACGCGCCGGCAGAAGCGCGCGCGCGTAGCTCGGACGCCATGTGGTACAGGCCGGCGCGACCGCCGGCGGCCACGTGGGTCGACGCGCGCGCGCTCGAACAGCACGCGGTGCAGCTCGCGCGGAAAGCGGCCGGCGCCCTGCTGGCTGCAGCAGCCAGGCGCACTAGCACGTACTTGTCGATCTCCGCCTGCAAGCTCGAGCTCGAGCAGCGTCACCGGTTTGTCGTGCGCCGGCGTTCCATGCGACGTAGACGAAGTGGCTCACGCCTTCGGCGGCGCGGTCAGGTAGTCGGCGAGGTTTTCGCCGCGTGAGGCGCGTCGAACGGATCGTGGTTCGAGCGCGCGCGAGCACGTCGGCGTCGATAGGCAAGCGCCGAGCGACAGCAGTGTCGCCCTCCTCGGCCACGATGAGCTGCTCATCGCGTGGCGCGGGCGTCGAACACGCGCCGAGGCTGGCGCGGTTGGTCATCAGGAATTCGGCGACACGTCGGGCGTCGCCGGCAGGTCGTAGATCTCGGCGAGCGCACCCTGCAGCGACGCGGAGTGGCGCTGCTCATGGTCAGTGCGCCAGCACGCTGCGGGCGGCGGGCGCGGGCTCGATGACCGAGCTTGCGCAGCAACTGCCAGCGCGAGCGCTCGCTGCCGGTCTTCACCCACAGCTCGTAGAGCCGCAGGCGATCACTGGTCGGAATGCTGATAGGAGCTCTCGCTGATCTCGTTGAGCGCGTCGACCATCGGCTGAAACTTGACGGCGAGCTCCGGCGAAATACCTGGCGCAGCGTACGGCGCGCGCCGGTAGGGCAGCTCTCGGCGAGCGTCCCGTAGGCCTGGCCGCCCATCGGCGATGTGGTAGTCGACGTCGACGAGCTTGCGCGCGAACCCCGCGGAGAAGAACCCCGCGATGAACAGCGACACGTCGCCGAGGCGCTGCAGGCCGCGGAATCTGCGCCTCGGTGGTCGGGCGCTTCGAGCGCCTCGCCCAGCATCATGGCTAGTGGCTTCAGGCGCGTGCGCGGCCGCGGCCTCGTGGCGGGTGCCGCTCGTAGAGCGCGTCCGTGTCGGAAAACATGCGTGAGCACGTTGACCACGTAGTGTTCGGTCTCGCCTTCGACCGCCACGTGCTGATGCGACAGCGCGTCGTGCAACGCGTCGCGGAAGAATTCTTTCAGACTCGCAAACCGGCTGGATGGCCATTCGTCGACCTCCGATCGCATGATACCGTAACGGCGTCCCGGCCAGCTCACCAGTTGAGCGCGTTGCCGGCGCGCGATTCCGTGACGCAGGAACCGCTTTCGCGCTATCGCACGCGCCGCCGCTGGCAGCCGACGGCGCACACTGCTAACTACGTTCGAGGCTGTGCACCGTTCACAGTTTCAGCTGAGCAGCGTCCAGACCGTCGAGGTCGGTGATGCAGGCATCCGCCGCGGGCAACGCGTCGGGCCAAACAACACCGCCCCGATTCACCCATACAGTTTGCATGCCAGCTGTCCGTGGACCGACCACATCGCGCATGCGGTTCGTCGCCTACAAACAGTATTTCCGCGGGTTTGAGCGTCAGCGCGTCCGCGAGGCGCTCGTAGGCGCGCGCGTCCGGCTTGGCGCATCCGAGTGCACCCGCGTTCAAAGTGACTTCAAAATGGTGCGCGAGCCCGATCACCGCGAGGTCCGCGTTGCCGTTGGTGAGCGTCGCCAGCCGATAGCGGCGCCGCGAGTGTCTCGAGCGCCGGAATCACCTCGGCGAACGGCTCGACCTGATTGCGCGCGGCGTGCCAGAGCGCGAACGCTTCGTGCGCAGCATGTCCCGCTTGTAGCCCACCGCCTGGCCGCGCAGCCGCGCGATGGTTTCGCGCCGCAGAAATGAAAGATCGTGTGCCTGGTGCGGCTGCTCCGCGAGCAGCGCGGCGCGCACCTCGCAGCTACGTCGGCGTGCGAGAATCGCTCGCGGGATCTGCGGGTATCGGCAGCTCGAGCCAATCGGCGAGAATGCGCTCCGCGCGCGTCAGCACCGGCTCGACTTCCCAGAGCGTGTTGTCGAGGTCGAAACAGATCGCGCGTACCGGCGCCGAGGGTGCATGGCGTGCATGTTAACGGGGGAACGTCTTGGACGAAATGCTGCTCACCATGGGCAACAAGAACTACTCGTCGTGGTCGCTGCGCCCATGGCTGCTCGATGAAGCATCTCGGGCTCGAGTTCGCCGAGCGCGTGATGCCGCTCGACACGCCGGAGTTCGCGCGCGACGATCGTGCGCCGCGAGCCCCACGCGGCGCGTGCCGGTGCTGCGAGCACGGCGCGCTGCTGGTGTGGGATTCGCTGGCGATCTGCGAATACGCCTGCGAGCTCGCCGGCCGCGGCTGGCCCAGCGAGCGCGGCGCACGCGCCGTAGCGCGCGCCGTCATGCGCCGAAATGCACTCCGGCTTCTCGATCCTGCGGTCACAATGGCCCATGAACGCGCGCGCCATCGGATCGCACGGACTGCGCCGAGCCCCGAACGCTCGCGCGAGATCGCGCGCATCGAGGACCTGTGGGACGAATGCCGCGACGCGCTTCGGCGCGGGCGGTCCGTGGCTGTTCGGCGAATACAGCGCGGCCGACGCGATGTACGCGCCGGTGGTGCTGCGCTTGCGCACCTACGGCGCCGCAGGTGCGCGACGCCACCGCGGCATACATGGCCACCGTGCTCGCCGATGCGCACATGCGCGACTGGCTGGCGGCGGCGGCGGCCGAGAGCTGGATCATCGAAGCATCCGAAATCGGCGAGACAGATCGAGACTAACTACCGGAGATCGTCATGAAGTCCTGGCTGTGCATTGCAACGCGCGCTGGTGTGCGCAGCGCGCACGGCCGCGGGCGCCGACGCGCAGCCTGCGCGCGCGCTCACCCCGACCGACCTCAACCTGCTGGCGCGCGTCAGCGATCCGCAGGTTTCGCCGGACGGCCGCTACGTGGTGTACGTGCAGCGCGAGACCGATCTCGAAGCCAATCGCGGCCGCACCGACCTGTGGCTGCGTCGACCTCGACGAACGCGAAGCCGAAGCCGCGGCGGCTCACGCAGCATTCGCGCGAACGACACGCATCCGCGCTGGGCGGTCGACGGCAGCAGCATCTACTTCCTCGTCTCGCGCACCGGCTCACAGCAGATCTGGCGCCTGCCGCTGTCCGGCGGCGAAGCCGTGCAGATCACCGACTATCCGCTCGACGTGAGCACTTTCGGTTTTCGCCGACGGCGGCGAGCGCATCGCGCTCAGCATGGAAGTATTCCCGGATTGCGCCGATCCTGAAGTGCACGCGGGAGCGGCTCGACGCCGATGGCGAGAAGCAAGACCTCGGCGCGCATCTTCGACAGCCTGTTCGTGCGCGCACTGGGACACCTGGAGCAATCGGCACGCGCTCGAACCTGTTCGTGGCGCCGGTGAATCCCGACGGCCGCGCCGGCACGCCCGTGAACGTGAGCCGCGCGCTCGACGCCGATGTGCCGTCCAAGCCCGACGGCGGCGACGAGGAATTCACGTTTCAGCCCCGACGGCGCCAGCGTGGTGTTCAGCGCGCGCGTCGCGGGACGCGAGGAAGCCTGGTCGACCAATTTCGATCTTTACGAAGCGCCGTCGAACGGCAGCGCCGCGCCGCGGAATCTGACTGCCGACAATCCCGCGTGGGACACGCAGCCGGTGTACCTGCGCAACGGCGACCTCGCGTGGCTCGCGATGAGCCGTCCCGGCTTCGAAGCCGACCGCTTCCGCATCAAGCTGATGCACGACGGCGCGGTGCGCGACGTCGCCGCGCGACTGGGACCGTCTCGGTGCAGCACCTCGACGTGCGCGCGCGACGGCACGCACGCTGCTCGCGACGGCGAGCGACCTCGGACAGACGCCGCTGTTTGCCGTGGACGTCGCCAGCGGCGCGCGTGACGCCGACTCTCCGGGCCAGGGCACGTGGGCGACTTCTCGCGCCGGCGCAGCGCGGCACGGTGGTGCTGTGGCACGACCTCGCCACGCCGCCCGATCTCTATCTACTGTCGCGGCAATGGCGAGCGCGCGCCGGCTCACGAGCGCGAACGCCGAAATCGCTCGCGACGCCGCACGCTCGGCAGTTCGAGCAGTTCAGCTTTCACGGGCTGGAACGACGAGAACGGTGTACGGCTACGTCGTGAATCCGCCCGGCTTCGCGCAAGGACAGGAAGTATCCGATCGCGTTCATCGTGCACGGCGGCCCGCAGGTGAGCTTTCAGAATCACTGGAACTGGCGCTGGAACGCGCAGACCTTCGCGGCGCGCGGCTACGCCGCGGTGTTCATCGATTTCCACGGCTCGCCGGGCTACGGCCAGGCGTTCACCGATTCGATCAGCCAGCACTGGGGCGACCGGCCGTTCGAGGATCTGCAAGAAAGGACTCGCGGCGGCGCTGCAGAAATTTCCCTGGCTGGACGGCACGCGCGCCTGCTCGCTGGGCGCTTCGTACGGCGGCTACATGCAGAACTGGATCGCCGGCAACTGGCCCGACGGCTTCCGCTGCATCGTCAATCACGACGGCATCTTCGACACGCGCTCGATGTACTACACCACCGAGGAACTGTGGTTCACGGAATGGGAGAACGGCGGGCCCTACTACGACAGCGCCCGAGATCCACGAGCGCTTCAATCCGGCCAACCACGTCGAAGCAGTGGCGCACGCCGATGCTGGTGATCCACGGCGAGCAGGACTTCCGCGTGCCCGACACGCAGGGCATCGCCACGTTCACGGCGCTGCAGCGGCTGGGCATCGAAAGCCGGCTGCTGTACTTCCCGACGAGAATCACTGGGTGCTGAAGCCGAACAACAGCATCCAGTGGTACGGCACGGTGCTCGACTGGCTGGACGCGCACACGAAATAGCGGGACGCTGCACTCGCACTCGTTACGCGCGTGAAGGTCTCGACCGGCGATCCGCCGCAGGAATAAGTCAGCGAGTTCTGGTCTTCTGCCGGCTTGATGTCGCAGGTGCCCGCGGGCCGCACGTCTTTCGGCAGCAACGCCGGTGAAGAGCTCGGGATTTTCACGCAGGTTGCGCCACTGGCCTTCCTGCGTGAACACGAGCGCGCACTGCAGCACGATCGTCTTGCCGTCTTCGGCCACTTCGACATTGAGCAGACGGCCGACGATGGTGCCGTTCGGATCGTGGCGCTCGATGTACAGCGCTTCGTCGGTGACCATGCGCGCGCGCACCGGCGCGATGTACAGCTTCGCGCCGGCTCTCGCTTTGATACTGGCCCGCGACGTGGATCGCTTGAACTCGTCGATGTTGTCCTTGATGTCTCTGCTGCGCTGGTCATGCAGCCCGCGAGCGCCGGAACGAGCGCCAGGAGAAACGCGCCGAGACGGCGCGATGCGACCAGTTCTTCATGATGCAGATTCCCGCGATGCTCAGCCGTAGTAGGCGCGCCACTCTGCCTGATAACCGGCGCCGAGCGTAAGCAGTTTTTCGAGCAGCTCCGGGTAGCTCACGCCCGCGGCCAGCGCCGACTGCGCGAAGTCCTCGTCCGCCGCGAGGTTGGGATTCGGATTGGCCTCGATGACGTAGATCTGACCTTCGGCGTTCATGCGGTAGTCGATGCGCGCGCATCCCGAGAGACCCAGCGAGCGATAGACGCGCCGCGATAGTTTGTCGAGCCGCGCCACCACCGCCGGCGGACAGGTCCTTCGCCTCGTGCGTGTCGATGCCGTGTTTCTTCTGGTACTTCTTGTCCCACTTCACGCGGCGCGTGGCGATGCCCGCGGAGTTCTCGGACAGCGACCCGAACTTCATCTCCCACACCGGCAGCCGCGTGAGGCGGTCGTTGCCCATGACGCCGACGTACAGCTCGCGCCCCTCGATGTATTCCTCGACCAGCGCGTCGGTCTGCACCTGGTCGTGCACGAACTGGATGCGCTGCTTCGAGCTGCGCCTTGTCGGTGACGATCGACGCCTGCGAGATGCCGAGCGAGGCGTCTTCGGTGGTCGACTTCACGAACAGCGGATACTTGATCTTGCGCGGCAGCCGCAGCTTGATGCCGCGGCGGAACACGGCGAACTGCGGCGACGGAATGCGGTGATAGGACGAGCAGCTGCTTGCACAGCGGCTTGTCGCGCGCCAGCAGCAGGCCGCGCGGATTGCAGCCGGTGTACGGCTGGCGCAGCAGCTCGAGGAACGCGACCACGTGCTGGTCGTAGGTGACGATGCCGTCGAACTCCTCGAGCAGGTTGAACACCATCTCGGGTTTCCACTCGGTGATGACGCTGCGCAGTTCTTCGACGCTGTCGGAGATGCCGAGGCAACGCACTTCGTGGCCGGACTTCTTCGAGCGTCGAGACCACGTCGAACTCGGTACGCCATTCTTCGATTTCTTTTCGCTGTGCCCTTCGAGGGTGTCGGGCGGAACGAGCGTGGAATGAACGACGACCAGCGTGCGCAGTCGCTTCATAGTGCAGAGACGCGGACTTTCACCCTGCGCGTACAGTCGCGTCAGGTAGACCAGCATCCAGCGCGCGTGGCGCAGCGCATCGCGCCGGCTGCCGCGCACCCACAGGCCGCAGCTTGTCGGCGCGCTCGACCACGATGCGCAGGATCTGCTCGCACGCTGTAACGCTCGGCGTGCAGCTCGCGCATCGTGGCGTTCACCAGGTGCAGGCTGTGCGCGCGCAGGAAAGTGCTCGCGCGCGGCGCGCGCGCGATGTCCGCTCGGCGGTGAACACGCGCTCGAGCAGGTGATCGGTGACCGTGCGCCGGTACATGCTGTAGCGCCGCAGCTTGCGGCGATAGTGATCGGCGAGCGTGCGCGTGTTCTCGCGCAGCGGCTCGACCGACTTCGCGATTGCGCACCGGCGCGCGCGTGCCGCGCACGTCCTCCAGCAACTCGTCGACGAATTCGAGTTTGTGGAACGCCGGCCACTGCGCATACGTGCGGCGCCACGAGGAGTTGGGCTTGAGCCACACGGCGAAGGTCTCGGCGAAGTCCTCGCAGGGATGCGCCTGCGCGTACCACTCGCCCGAGGTGCTGCACGTAGCGGCGGCTGCCGGGCGCGCGCGCGATAGGTGTCGGGATACGGCAGCGACGCCGGGCCGAAAATTTCGCGCCAGCGCTTGCGGCGGCGCAGCCGGTACGCGGTGTCGATGGCGTGGCCCGCTTCGTGGCGCAGGATGCGCATCGCGCTTTCGGCGCTGCCGCCCTCGACGTTGCGCATCATGCGGCGCTCGAGCCGCTCGAGGCGCGGATGCGCGAGGTAGAACGGCACGGCGATGCCGGGCACGCCGTCGGGAGAAAACCATTCTTCCGACAGCCACACGTGCGGGCGAAAGGAAATCTGCCGCTTGTCGAGCTCGCGATACAGCCGGCGCACGCGCTTGGCCACGCGGCGAGCGCTCGATCTTGAGTTTCAGATCGCAGAAACGCAGGCCCAGCAATTGCTCGTCGGACATGCGCGTCCACGAGCGCTTGGCAACGCTTGACGCGGGAGGTACGCGTGGACGGCATGGCCCGCACTTTAAGCGAGACGAATCGCTTGCGGAATCACGTTCCGAGGGTCACGAGTGCGTGAGTGAGAAGCCGGTCCGCGCTGTCGATGACCACTTCTTGCTTCATCAGGCTGTTACGCCAGATTCCCGGAATCGCACTCACACCGTGATAGGCGCCGGCCAATCTGGCCGTAGGCGGCTGCGACCACATCCGAGTCGCGGCCGAGGTTGGCGGCCAGCAAAGCGCCCTCGCGGAAGGTCTCGCTGCGGTGAAAGGCCCAGAGCGCTGCTTCCAGCGCCTGCAGGATTCCGCCGCCGCCGGTGATTTCCGGCGGCATGCGGTGCGCGTACGACCCTTCGTAGATCGCCAGCACTTCCGGACGCGTGCTCGCGCGTGATCCACAGTTCGCGCGGCGGGTGCAGCACCGCGCGCCTTGTCGCGGCCCCGACAGCGCCAGGTGGAGCATGGCGGCCAGCAGGCGCACGCAGTCGAGCACCATGGGCGCCTGCGCCGTGAGGCGCGCGGCTTCGGCGGCCTTGGCCACCGCGGCCGGAGGCATCGGCGAAGAAGTACATGACCACCGGGCGCAACGCGCGACAGCGGATCCTTGTCGAGCTGCTCCGGGATCGTGCGAGCCGGCGAAGCGGCTGGCGCTTGTACTGCGCCGTCGCGCAGCGCCCGCGCCACGTTGGCCGAGATGCCCGACGCACTGCCCGGTCGCGCTGCCGTAGCCCTCGCGCTGCCAGCGCGCGTAGCGCTGCACCTGGTCGTGCGCGTCGAAGCCTTCGCGCTCGAGCAGGCTCTCCGCCAGCAGCAGCGCCATGGCGGTATCGTCGGTCCAGGCGCCGCGCGGCAGATCGAAGGGCCGCCGCCCAGCAGGTCGCCGACGGCCGCGAAGCTGCCCGGCTTGCGGAACTGCGTGTGCGCGGCGAGCGCGTCGCCCACGGCCAGCCCGACCAGCGCTCCCTGGAATCGCTCGCGCAGCGTGCGCGCCGCGTCCATGACATCGGGCGCCTGCGTGGGATCGGCTGCTGGCGCGACCAGCCCAGGATGTAGTCGCGCTGCTCGTCGGTCTCCGGGACGTCCGGGCCAGGTGTCGGAGCGGTCGTTGTCCTGCCACAGCTCGTTGAGCCGGATCAGCGCCGCGTCGGCGGACAAGCCCCTGTTCGATGAGATGGCAGGCGACCACCGTGCCGGTGCGGCCGATCCCGGCGCGGCAGTGCACGTACACGCGCCGGCCGGCGCGCGAGCGCCGCATCGAGCTCGGCCTGGATCTCCGGCCATGTGCTCCGGCGCGCGCGGCACGCCGTGATCGGGAATCGGCTTGCGCACGTACAGCACGCTGCCGGGTAGATAGATGTCGTAGGGCGGAAGCTCGCCGGGCTCGGTCAGGTCGATGAAGGCGTCGAAGCCCGCTTCGAGCAGCGCCGCCAGCGCGGCGCTCGGCTTCCTGCTGGCGTCTTGCCGCCCGGATATCTTCCGGCCAGCAGTCGGTCTGCGATCGACCCAGTACGACTCAGCGATGGGTTTATTCGGATGGACGGTTCGGCATCCAGCCCCGGAAAATCGAAAGCCCGCGGATCGGCCAGGTGCGCCGGCTCGACGTTGCGCAGCGCGGAGAAGATCGACTCGGTGCGGCCGGGATACTCGCTGCTCCCATTCGGCCAGCATGCGCTTGACCTCCTTGCGCTGCGCATTGTCCTGCGAGCCGCACAGCTTGCAGGGAATGATCGGAAACTGCCGCGCGCGCGCATAGCGCTCGATCAGCGACTCGGCGACGTAGGCCAGCGGACGGATCACGATGTGGCGGCCGTCGTCGGACTTGCAGCTTCGGCGCCATCGCCTTGAGGCGGCCGCCGAAGAACATGTTGAGGAACAGCGTCTCGACGATGTCGTCGCGGTGATGCCCGAGCGCGATCTTGGTGATGCCGTTCTCGCGCGGCGTAGCGGTACAGCGCGCCGCGCCGCAGGCGCGAGCACAGGCCGCACATGGTCTTGCCTTCCGGGATCACGCGCTTGACCACGCTGTAGGTGTCCTGCTCGATCACGTGGAACGGCACGCCGAGGCGCGCGCAGGTAGTTGGGCAGCACGTCGGCCGGAAAGTCCGGCTGCTTCTGGTCGAGGTTGACGGCGATCAGCTCGAAATCGATGGGCGCGCGACCGCTGCAGCGACAGCAGGATGTCGAGCAGCGTGTACGAGTCCTTGCCGCCCGACAGGCACACCATCACGCGATCGCCCGCGGCGATCATGCGGTAGTCCTCGATGGCCTTGCCCGACGAGGCCGCGCAGGTGCGCGCCGAGCTTCTTCGCGGTCTGCGAAGGCCACTCGGGCGGAGTTCTCGAGCGAGGTTTCCGGCGTGGCGTTCATGGCGGGCGCGATTCTAGGTGCGATCGGCAGCTGCGAGCCGCAGCTGGCGCACGATGGCGAAACACCGCGAACGACGCCAGCACGATGCTTGATGGTGTGGCCGCTCAGCGTGCCGCCGAGCAGGCGGTAGATCTGCAGATCGAAGGTCTCGAAGACCTTGGCGAGGCCGTACCAGACGGCCGCCCAGACCAGCAGCCCGCCGTGGCTGTAGCGCCGCGCCGGATAGGCCGCGATCAGCAGGCACGATCACGAGGATGGACCAGCCCTGGTAGGCGGCGTACGGGAATGAGGTTGCCCGCGCCCGCGCGCTCGGTGGCGTACCAGTAGACGACGGTGACTACGCCGAGCAGCAGCAGCGGCCACAGCGACGCGCAGGCCGAGCTTCAGATCCACGCGCTCGGCGATCGCCGCGGCCACCAGGCCGGCGAACCCCGAGCGTCATCGGCAGCCGATCCCAGACCAGCCGCGGGTTGTCGGGCGCGCGCGTGGTAGTACGCCGAGCCGAAACAGGTGAGCAGCGCGCCGAGGAAGAACACCAGGTACGGGCAGCTGCTCGCGCGGATCGATGAAGCGCCACCGCCGCTCCAGATGAGACGCAGGCCGAGCGCGCCGCCGATCAGGAACGGCAGGTTCGAGACGACGTTGAGAGAAATTGGGACGCCGACCAGAACGCGCGGCAGTCGGCGAACGCGTGATACGACAGCGGCTGCGGCATCGCCGGCACGAGCATGCGCGGCCAGCACGAAACGCCAGTGCGACCGCGCCGACCAGCCAGCCGCGCCAGTCGCTGCATGAGGCGACGCGCCGCCGCCGATCATGCCGCGGCGCTGCCGACTACCGACTCGCGGCTCGAGATACTTCGCTTCGAGGTAACGCAGCGCGGCGGCGGCCGACAGCGGCTTGCCGGTGGACAGCTTGAGCAGTTCCTGCGCGCGTGACGCGCGCGCCCGTGCCGTGCACGTTCTCGCGCAGCCAGCCCATGAGGCCCGCGAATTCGCCGCGCGCGATCTGCGTCTCGACGTCCGGGCACGGCTTCGCGCAGCGCCTCGTAGAACTGCGCCGCCATGACCGCGCCGAGCGCGTAGGAAGGAAAGTAGCCGAACGATCCCACGGCCCAGTGCACGTCCTGCAGCACGCCTTCGAGGTCGTTCTGCGGCTTCACGCCGAGCCGCTGTTCCATGCTGGAATTCCAGGCGTCGCGCAGGTTGCGCACCGCGAGCTCGCCGGACAGCAGCTGGTTCTCGAGCTCGTAACGCAGCTGGATGTGCAGCGTGTACGTGAGCTCGTCGGCGTCGACGCGAATCGGGCCGCGCTTCACGCGCGTCAGGTGCGCGTAGAGATTTTCTTCCGACCATTCGGGGCCCGAGACGCCGAAGTGTTTCTCGAGCAGCGGCTTGAGGTAGCTGACGAACGCCGCGGCTGCGGCACACGATCATTTCCATGAGCAGCGACTGGCTCTCTTCCGAGCGCCATGCCGCGATCGCGGCCCACGGGCTGATCGGCGATATTCCGCCGGCAGGCCGACGTCGTACATCGCGTGGCCGGTTTCGTGCAGCGCGCCCAGCAGTCCCGGAGAACGGTTCGGTGGTGTCGAAGCGCGTGGTGACGCGCACGTCGCCCGGCACACCTTCGGTGAACGGGTGTTCGCTCTCGTCGAGGCGGCCGCGGTCGAACGGGAAGCCGACCGCCTTCATGATCTCCACCGCCAGCGCGCTGCTTGCGCGGCGCTGAACTTGCCGACGATGGGCAGCACGGGCCGCTGCTCCTGGCGCGCGAGCACTTCGCGGATCAGCCCGGGCAGGCGGCGCGCCAGCGCCTTGAACATCGCGTCGATCTCGCGCCGAGGTGAGCCCCGGGCTGAACTCATCGACCAGCGCGTCGTACGGCGCGAGATTGCGCGCCTGGCCGAGCAGCTGCGCCTTGTCGCGCACCAGGTGAACCACTTCTTCGAGGTGCGGCGCGAAGTCTTCGAACTTGCCGGTCTCGCGCGCGTACAGCCACTTCGCTTCGGCCTTGGACGCAGCCTTGGCCAGGCGCGAGACCAGCGCCACCGGCGTCGCGATCGCGAAGTCGCGCTGCCGGCGCATCTCGCGCAGGTTCGCGATCTGCCAGTCCTCGAGGCCGCCGGTGCTGGCCTGCGCGCGATCGAGCAGGCGCGTGATCCTCGGCGCGGTGACCAGCGCGTGGTACTCGGTCTCCAGCGCCGCGAGCTGTTCGCCGCGAACGTCGGCGCTGCCGCGCGGCATCATCACCGCCGCGTCCCACCGCAGGATGGCCATGGCACCGCGGAAGGCATGCAGGCGTTTCCATTCCTGCTCGAGCTGTTTGTACGGGGTCTGGGCCATGGAGGATCGCTGGAGCGGGAAGACGGACGGGCGCCAGTCTACCAGCGACCCTCGTTCCGGCCGCTCCGCAGACGGCCTGAATCGCATCACGGATCAAAGACTTAATCGGTCACGGTTGCGGTTGACAGCGCCGGCGCGTTTCGGCGCCGAAAGCCGCACTTATGTCAAACGCGCTGTGGCGTAATTGGCCTGACGTGACGATCTCGGTGACAGCGCGCTCGCCGTGACTTCCGGCTGTTGCCAGGCGTGCCACGCGTCGGCTGGAACGCGCCGCCGAGCAGCGCATCGATGAGCCGGGACATGTATTCCGGCGAGCGCGTGTTGCGGGCGATGAGCAGGTACAGCGCGGGCACCACGTACAGCGTCATGCCGCAGCGAAACCACCGTGCCGAAGAACACCGTGGCGCCGATGGACTCGCGGCTCTCGGCGCCGGCGCCATGCGCCAGCATCAGCGGCACCGCACCGAAGGCCGTGCACAGGCTGGTCATGAGCACCGGGCGCAGGCGCGTCGCCGAGGCCTGGATGATGGCGTCGACGAACTCCGACGCCGCGGTCGCGCAGCTGGTTGGCGAACTCGACGATGAGGATGCCGTTCTTGCAGGCGATGCCGATCAGCATGATGCAGCCGATCTGGCTGAAGATGTTGATGGTGGAGTTGAACAGGCACAGAGCCGAGCAGCGCGCCCGTGATGCGCGAGCGGCACGGTGACGCAGGATCACGATGGGGTGGATGAAGCTCTCGAACTGCGCCGCGAGCACCAGGTAGACGATCGAGCAGCGCGAACGCGAAGGTGATCCACAACGCGTCGCCGGACTTCTTGAGCTGGTACGTCTCGCCGTTGTAGATGATCTGCGCCGTTCGGCGCTTCCTCGTGGATCACCTTCTCCATGTACGCCGACCGCCTCGCCGAGCGTGTAGCCAGGCGCCAGCGAACCCGCGAGCTCGATCGCGCGCATGCGATCCGTGCGCCGCAGCTCGGTGGGCCCGGCGCGCTCGTCGATGCTGCACCAGCGCGGACAGCGGCAGCAGGTCGCCGTTCTTGTCGGAGCGCACGTAGAGGTTGTCGAGGTCGCCGACGCTCGCGCGCTGTTCGCTTGCGCGCCTGCAGGACGACGTCGTATTCCTCGCCGCCGCGTTCGAACGTGGTGACGATGCGCGAGCCCAGCATGGTCTCGAGCGTGCGGCCCGACGGTCTGCAGCGAAACGCCGAGGTCCGCGGCCTTGTTGCGATCGATCTGCACGATCACGCGCGGCTGGCGCTCGAGGTAGTCGGATTCGAGATTGAGGATGCGTCGGATTCTCGGCCGCGACGCGCTGCATGACCTTGTCGCGCCACTTCACGATCTCTGCGTATTCGCCGCCGCCCATCGCGATGCGCCAGCGGCCGCGTGCTGTTGCGCGCGATCGGGCTGCCCGCCTGGATTCGCGTTGACGCGCGCGCCGGAGATGCCCTGCGTGCGCTGGCGCATGCGGTTGGCGATTTCGCCGGCGCTCTCGTCGCGCTCGTCCCAGAGATGTGAGCGGCATCATCACGCGGCCGATGTTCACCTCGGCGCTGCGCCCGAAGCCGCCGGAGCGCGTGAGCACGCGGCGCGCGTTGCCGTTGTCGACCTCGTCCATGCGCGACCTGCTCCACCTCGCGCAGCTGGCGGTCGAGGTACGCGATGCTCGAGCCTTCCGGCGCGGTGATGAAGATCTGCACCATGCCGCGGTCTTCCTGCGGCGCGAGCTCGCTCGGCAGACGCAGGCCCTGCGAACGGCATGCCCAGCGATGCAACAGCATCACGCAGCGCCGAACAGCGCCGAGCGCGCCACCGACGATCCACAGCGGCTTGCGGCACGTCCATCGCGCGCGCAGGCCCGCGGCGTAACGCTCGTCGAGGTTGTGGAAGAAGCGATCGATGCCGCCGGCCATGCGCGACTTCGGCATGCCGTTCGCGAACGAGTTTCGAGGCCATCATCGGCGTGAGCGTCAGCGCGACGAACGCGGAGAACCCGACGGCGGCGGCCACCGTCACGCCGAACTCGCCGAACAGCCGCCCGGTGTCGCCCGTCATGAACGACATCGGGCACGAACACCGCCATCAGCACCAGCGTGGTCGCGATGACGGCGAAGCCGATCTCGCGCGAGCCGTTGATCGAGGCGAGCACGCGGCAGGCTCGCCGCTCCTCGATGCGCCGCACGATGTTCTCGAGCACGACGATGGCGTCGTCCACGACGAGGCCGATGGCGAGCACCGCGCCTAGCAGCGTGAGCGTGTTGATCGAATAGTCGAGCACCGCCATGACGATGGCCGCGGCGATGATGGACACCGGGATCGTGACCGCGGGTATCAGCGTGGCGCGCGCCGTGCCCAGGAACAGGAAGATGACGATGAGCACGAGGATCAGCGTCTCGGTCAGCGCGGAACACCACGTTCTTCGAGCGACGCCGCGATGAACACGCCGTTGTCGATGTTGATCTCGACGTGCATGTCCTTCGGCAGCGTCTGCTGGATCTCCGCGAGCCGCTTCTTGACCGCGCGCCGGAGGTGGCCAGCACGTTCGCCTTGGATTGCGGAATGATCGCCATCGACAGGCCGATGGCGCCGTTCGAGCGCGAGAGGCTGCGATCGTCGTCCGACGGCGAGGCGCACCTCGGCCACTTCGCCGAGACGCACCAGGTAGCCATCAGGTCCGCGGCCCACGACGAGATTGCGGAAGTCCTCCTCGGTGCGCAGGTTGGTGTCGGTGCGCAGCGTGAACTCGCGCTCGCGTCGACTCGAGGCGGCCGGCGGGCAGCTCCACGTTCTCGCGCAGCAGCGCGTTCTCGACGTCGGCGACCGTGAGCTGGCGGGCGGCGAGGTTCTCGCGCGACAGCCACACGCGCATGGCGTAGCGGCGCGCGCCGTTCATGCGCACCGATGGCCACGCCTTCGAGCGTCGACGAACTGGTCGACGAGGTAGCGCTCCATGTAGTCGGTGAGCTCGAGCATGTTGCGCTGCGTGCTCGCGACGTTCAGGAAGATGATCGGGCTCGGCGCCGCTGTCGACCTTGGTGATCTGCGGCGGATCGGCTTCCGGCGGCAGGCGCTGCGCGCACGCGCGACAGGCGTTCGCGCACGTCGTTGGCGGCGCTGTCGAGATCGCGGTCGAGCGTGAACTCGACGTTGATCTGCGAGCGCTCGTCGCGGCTCGCGGAGTTGAGGCGTTCGACGCCCTCGATGCCCGAGATCTCGTTCTCGATGATCTGCGTGATGCGCGACTCGACGACGTCGGAGGAGGCGCCGCGATACCGCGTCTCGATGCTCACCACGGGCCGATCGACGTCGGGGAATTCGCGCAGGCGAGACGCGTGACGCGCGCCGATGCCGAGGATGAACAGCAGCAGCGACATCACCGTCGCGAAGACGGGTCGCCGGACCGACAGGTCGGAGATCATCATCGCCGGATCTCAAGCGGGACTCACTGGGCGATGCGCGCGGGCGCTGCCGCGCTGGCTTCGTGCGACTTGCCCGCGTTCCGACCGGGCAATGCATCCGACCGTGCGTTCGGCGGCGCCTGCACGGTCGCGCCGTCGCGCACCTTCTGCGTGCCTTCGACGATCACCGCGTTCGCCGGCACTCAGGCCGGCAAGCACTTCGACGCTGCCCGGGCCGGCGTCCGCCGATGCGCACTTCGCGGCGCGAGACCTTGCCTTCGCTCACCACGAACACGTACTGGCGCTCGGCTTCGGGCGTGAGCGCCTCTTCGGGAATGACCAGCGCTTCGCGTTCGTCGTTGGCGAGCGCTCACGTTGAGGAACATGCCGGGCTTGAGCGCGCCGTCTTCATTGGCCAGCAAGGCGCGCACGGTCACCGATCGCGTGTTCATGTCGACGCGCGAATCGATGCTGGAAACCTTGCCGGCGAAACTGCGCCCCGGGAATGCCGGCGCGCGTGCGCGCGAATCGACAAGTCCTTCGCGCAGGCCGGCGAGAAAATTCTCGGGCACGGAGAAATCGAGCTTGATGACGCTGGTGTCGTCGAGCGTGGTGATGACGTCGCCGGGACTGATGAGCGTGCCGACGCTGACGCGCCGCAGGCCCACGCGGCCGGAGAACGGCGCGCGGATCACGGTGTCTTCGAGGCGGGCGCGCGCCGCTGCCGAGCCGCGCGCGATTGGCCTTGAGCGTGGCTTCCGAGCTGGTCGAAGCTCGACTTGGACAGCGCCTGCGTGTTCAGCAATTCGCGACTGCGGTTGTACAGGCTCTCGCTCTCGGTGACGGCGCGCCTGCGCCGCGGCGACATCGGCGCGCGCCTGGGCGTCGTCGAGTTGCACGAGGACCTGGCCGCGCTTCACGCGCTCGCCGTCGCGGAACGTCACCGCGGTGACGATGTTGGAAATCTTGGTGCTGATGTCGACGGATTCGTTGGCGCGGGCATTGCCCAGCGCTTCGAGCTTCTGGCTGACGCGCTCGCGAGCGCACCGCGCGCGAGCGTGACCGATGCCGGCGCGCTGCTGCGGCCGCCGCCCGCGCCGGCGGACCGCCGGCGCCCGCAGCGGTCCGGTGCTGCGTCGCGTAGATAGCCCAGGCAGCGCAGACGCACGGCGACGGCGATGCTGATGGGAGTAGCGAGACTGCGCTTTTCTGACATCGTGTGCGGCTTCGAATCGTCGTTGGCGGACGGCAAGTATGGCACCGCCAACATCCCGACACACGAGGGTAATCAAAATGTTATGAGACCCCGGTGCGCCTTTCTTCCCAGCGGCGAATCATCTGTTTGCGGGCCGCTCCCCAGCGATAACCGCCGAGTTTTCCGCCCGCTCGCAGCACGCGATGACAGGGGATGACCCAGGCGATCGGGTTCGCACCTACCGCGTTACCAACGGCACGCGCACCATTCGGCTTGACCCAGCTTCCGTGCCAGCGCGCTGTATGTGACCGTCTCGCCGTGGCATCTAGTTCGAGCAGGGCGCGCCAGACCTGCACCTGGAAGTTGGTGCCGCACACGGCCAGCGGCAACGTTGCAGTTTTGTGACCCCAGATGGTTTCGACCAAAGTCGTAGCGCGCGCGTCGTCGCGCACGAATCTGCGCCTTCGGCCACTGATCGCCGCAGCGCTGCAGTTCGTTGGCGTCGCCGCGTCCGTCGATGAAGGCCAGACGACATAAACCGCGCGGCGTCTCGGCGATGAACGCGGTTCCGAACGGCGTGTTCGCGATGCCGTGACGAATGGTGACGCCCTCGCCGCCGGCGCGAATTTCGCCGGGCGTCATGGCTTCGAGCGTCACGGTCAGATCGTGCAACCGTCCGCCTCCCGAAAGTCCTACAGAGTGAGCGGCGTCGAGCACCGACGGCTCGGCTGCGCAGCGCAGTCGCCAGCCGCGCGGCTCGTGACTTCGGCCAGGTACTGCTTGGGAGTGAGCCGGTCCAGCGCCGGAACAGCCGGTTGAAGTGGAATTCGGACAAGCCCGACGACCTGCGCGATTTCGCGCGAGCTTCGGCTGGCGCTGGTACTCGCGCTCGATGAATTCGATCGCGCGCGTCATGCGCGCGAATTCGCGGCTGTCGACGAATGCTTCGGCCACTGAATGGGCATTGATGTGACTTTCATATCCATGGCGCGCATTCTGCGCGCCGCGCTCCGCGGCTGTCGACCCGATCACTTGCGCTCTTCATCGGCGCGGCGCCGGCGCCTCGATTCCCTTCAGCAACAGCCCGGCAGGTCCGGCAGCGCTGCCGCCCGGGTTCGCGATGTTGAGGATGGCGAGCTGCCGCTGCGGAATGACCCAGAACGCGCTGCCGTCGTCGTCCGTGACCTCGAGCGCTTCGGCGCCGTCGATGCTGAGCCGCGTCGACCTGCATGCCGGTTCCGGCGCTCACGCGCGAGGCGCGCGCCATCTCGCGCACCCAGCCAGCGGGCAGGACCGCGCGTCCGTCGTGAACGCCATCGGTGCCGAGCAGGCTCAGGATGCGCAGCATGTCGCGCGCCGTCGCGCGCCAGCAGCAATGCGCCGCCGGCATGCCCGCGCGCCGATCGAGCTGCAGTTCGGCGCGGCCCGCGCCCACCGCGCGCCACAGCGCTCGATCGACGAAGTTCTCGTACGGCGTCGCCGGTGGCGCGCTCGACGATGACCGCGGCGAGCTGCGTGTTGGCCGGCGACAGGTTGTAGAAGCCGCCCGGCTCGTGCTCGCAGCCGGAAGCCGAGCGCGCTCGATTCGAAGTCGTTGCCTAACAACATGCGCACGCCCCTGCGAGGTGGCGAACGCCGGCAGGCGCGCCAGGTTCGCGCCACGGCGAGCGATACAGCAGGCCGCGGATGTCGCCGCCGGTTTCCAGCCCGCTGGTTTCCTCGAGCAGCTGCCGCAGCGGTGATGCGGCCGCGCGCCTCGTCGTCCCACTCGGGCAGGTAGCGCGCGACCGGTACGTCGAGCGAGGCGATGCTGCCGTCGGCGAGCGCGATGCCCACGGCCATGGCCGCGAGCGGGCCGCGCCACCAGCGCCGGCCGGCAGCAGGCGTGTGCGCGTCGTCGGTCGACGAAATAACGCTCGACGGCGAGCGCGCCGCGATACATGACTAACAAGGCGCGCGAACCGGCGTCGCGCGCACGGCTCACCGACTCTTCGACCACCGAGCGCGTCGAGACGCGGCTTCGCCGGACCGCGGCTGCTTCGGCGGCGGCTGCCGGCGTGCGCCGATGACGGCCACGGGTAGGTAGGCGCCGTCCGGCCGGCAGCGGCAACTGCAGCGCGCGCCGCCAGAACGGCAGGTCGGCCGTGAACACGCCGACGCCAAGCGACACCAGCAGCAGCACGATCGCCGTGAGGAATGTGAGTACGCGACGCATGGGAATTTGGAGACCTGGCGCAATGCTACCAGCGGCACTCAGAGCGCTAGAATGCCCGCCGCCGTGAAACTCTCGATCTGCGCCATCGCATCCGAAGTCGTCCCGCTCGCCAAGAGCGGCGGCCTCGCCGACGTGGCCAGCGCCCTGTCGCGCCAGCTGACCGCCGCCGGGCACGACGTGCGGCTGTTCATGCCGTTCTATTCGCAGATCAGCGCGCGACAAGCTCGACGCCACGCGCGTCGAGACGCTGCAGGGCCTGCGCATCGTCACCGGCAGCCACGAGTACCGCGTCGACATCTGGCGCGCGCGCCTGCCCGGCTCGGCCACGCCGGTGTACCTGGTCGGAGTCCGACGCGCTGTACGCGCGGCCCACGCTCTACACCGGCGACGCCGACGAACATCGCCGCTTCCTGGTGCTGACGCGCGCCGCGCTCGAATGCTGCCGGCGCATGAATTTCCGGCCGCACATCGTGCACTCGCACGACTGGCACACGGCCTTCGCGCCGCTGTGGCTGCGCTCGAACTACAAGGACGACCCGGTGTTCGCCGCGCACGAAGTCGGTGATGACCATCCACAACATCGGCTACCAGGGCGCAGTTCAGCGCAGCCGACGTCGCCGATCTCGATCTCGGCACCGACGCCTATCTACTGCACCAGGACGACCTCAAGGCCGGGCAGCATCAACGCGCTCAAGCACGGCATCCTGCATGCCGACGCGGTGACCACGGTGAGCCCGACCTATGCGCGCGAGATCACCACGCCGCGCTACGGCATGGGCATGGAGCAGGCGCTGGCGGCGCGCGGCAGCGCGGTGCGCGGCATCCTCAACGGCGTCGACTACGAGGAATGGGATCCGCGCAGCGACAAGCTACCTGCCGATCCACTTCGGCCCGGCAGACCTCGCGCGCAAGGCCGAGCTCAAGCGCAATTTCCTGCTGCGCCAGGGCATGAAGCCGACGCGGGCCGCGTGCCGCTGTTCGGCATCGTGAGCCGGCTCGCGCCGCAGAAGGGTTTCGACCTGCTGACCGACACGCTGCCGGAGCTGCTGCAGAACCACGACGTGCGGCTCGCGGTGCGTCGGCACCGGCGATGCGCAGTACGAGAAATTCTTCGCGCGGCCTCGCCGAACGATACCGCGGCCGCGCATGGTTCTTCGGCGGCTACGACGAGGCGCTGGCGCACTGGATCGAAGGCGCCAGCGACGTCTTCCTGATGCCCTCGCAGTACGAGCCCTGCGGGCTCAACCAGATGTACTGCCTGCGCTACGGCACGATTCCGATCGTGCGCCGCGACGGGCGGCCTGGCCGATTCGGTGACGCATTTCGATCCGGCCACGGGCGCAGGCACGGGCATCGTGTTCAACGATTTCGACGCGACCGCGATGAGCTGGGCGCTCGACACCGCGATGAGCTGGTACGCGCAGCCGGCGCTCTGGGAGCGCATCGTGCAGAACGCCATGCGCTGCGATTTCTCCTGGGAAACGCAGAGCAACGAGTACCTGAAGCTGTTCGCGGAACTACTTAAGCTTGACGCTGCCGCGCTCATCAAACGGAATGCGCCGCAGAAAGCCGCTGGATAGGCTGACGCTCGCCGACCAGCCGGTAGTCGAGCTGCTCCGGCGAATTGCGCCGCGACAGCAGCTTTGCCGAGCGCGCCGGCCAGATTCGCCGTGACCTGCATGTCGAACTCCGCCTCGCCCATCGCCGGCACCGTGAACGGCGCGTCGGTGACTGCCGTTGCCGAGCTCGGCGTCGTTGACCTCGATGCGGTAGGTGATGCCCTTGATCGGCAACTCGCGCGCGTTCGGATTCAACACACGCATGCGCACCTGCAGGCGCTGCGAAAGAAGTCGCCGCCCTGCATCTTCAGTCGAGACCACCGACAGCTTCGGCGCCTCGAACTTCGGCAGCGCGGCGCAGCCGGCGAACCACGGCAGCACACGCCAGCGAGCAGCGCCGCGAGACGGCGCGCGCGTCGACACTGTCACGCATGCGACAGCATGTCCGGCGTGACCAGCACCACGCCCTTCTCCGTCACCAGGAAACGCTTGGCGTCTTCGGCGCGATCGAAGCCGATACGCGTGCCGCCGGCGATCTCGCAGCCCGCGTCGATGATGGCGTTGCGCACCTGGCAGTTCTGGCCGATGCGCACGTCGGGCAGGATCACCGAACGCTCGACCATCGAGCGCTCCTCGACCCGCACGCCCGAGAACAGCAGCGACTCGCGCACCGTGGCGCCCGAGATGATGCGCCGCCGGACACCAGCGAGTTGATGGCGATGCCGCGGCGGCCGTCTTCGTCGAGCACGAACTTCGCCGGCGGCGTCTGCGCCTGGTAGGTCCAGATCGGCCAGTCCTCGTCGTAGATGTTGAGCTCGGGATGCGACCCAGACGAGCTCGAGATTGGCCTCGTAAAAGGCATCGATTGTTCCAACATCGCGCCAATAGGACTGCGCACGCGTCTTAACGTCCCGGAAAGGATAGGCAAAGACCTGCAGCTTCTCGATGGCCTTCGGGAATGATGTCCTTGCCGAAATCGTGCTTGGACTTCTCGTCCGCGGCGTCCTCGATGAGCAGCTTCTCGAGCAGCTCCGGGTTGAACACGTAGATGCCCATCGACGCCAGCGCGACGTCGGTGCGGCCCGGCATGGGATCGGGGTCGGCGACTTCTCGACGAAGCGCGTGACGCGATTCCACTCGGTGACGGTGAGCACGCCGAACTCCTTGGCCTCCACGATCGGCACTTCGACGACGCCCACCGTGATGTCGGCGCCCTTCTCCACGTGGTAGGCGATCATCGGACCGTAGTCCATCTTGTAGATGTGATCGCCGGCCAGCACCAGCACGTGCTTGGGACGATGCGAGTGCATGACGTCGATGTTCTGGTACACGCGCGTCGGCGGTGCCGCGATACCAGTGCGCGCCGGTCTTCTGCTGCGCCGGAATCACCTCGACGAACTCGCCGAACTCGCCGCGCATGTAGCCCCAGCCGCGATGGATGTGCTGGATCAGCGACTGCGCCTTGTACTGCGTGAGCACGGTGATCTGGCGGATGCCGGAGTTCACGCAGTTCGACAGCACGAAATCGATGATGCGGAACTTGCCGCCGAACGGGCGTCGCCGGCTTGCAGCGATGTTCGGTCAGGCCCTTGAGTCGTTCGCCGCGGCCGCCCGCCATGATGACCGCGAGCGTGCCGCTCGGTGAGCCGGCTGACGTAACGCCCGGATGTTGCGCGTGCTGGGCGTTTGGCCATTGGGTCCCTCGGTTTTTTGCAGTATAGGGCCCGTGCTACCGTACAGCGCATGCCTCCCTCGCGCATGCGCCGCGGCGCTGCGTCGCTCGCGCTGTGGCGTCACGCTCCGCACAGCCGCCTGCCACCCGCCACGAGACCTCGCCGCCAGCGCCGCAAGTGGCTGTTTCGCCGCGGGCGACGGTTACCTGCGCGCGCGCATGCGCGGCGCGCTGGACCTCGACCTCGACTGGAAAGACGCGCAGATGCAATGCGAGGGCGGCCCGCGCCCTCCGGGCAACGGCGTGCGCGTGAGCATCGGCGGTCCGCTGCGCGGCGACGGCCGACGCATCCGCATGGTGTTCGGCATCGCCGGCGTCGGCGAAGGCGATCGGCGGCGAGACGCCTGCGCACCAACGTCACGCATCCTGTTCGAGGGCGAGCAGCGCGTCTTCGCCACGCTGGGCGACGACAAGTGCACCGTGGATTCGCTGACCCAGCAGCGCGTCGAAACGCTCGGGCCGAGACCGCGCCATCTATCGCGTCGTGGCGCGCGGCTTCTGCCTCGGACCCGGCCACCAGCCTGTCGCGCGACGAGCGGCGTGCTTCTCACCAGCTTCGATTTTGCAGGCCGGGTGCGAATTCGGGGACGATGACCGCCATGACCTCAACCCCACAGAACCCTGATCGCACTGCGCCGCGCCTGCTGCGCGCCTGGTCGCTGCGCGCTCGCGCTGGCGTGCGCCGGGCATCGGCGCGCGCGCAGACCGGCCCGCTCGAGGATCTGGCGGCATTTCCGCGCGGCAAGCTCGAGATCCGCCGAGGGCAAGAAGGTGAAGCACGTATTCGAGCGTGTGGCTGCGCGGACTAGCCCGCGCCGCCAGTCGCAGGGCCTGATGTTCGTGCGTCGCCTGCCCGACGCTGCGCGGCATGCTGTTCGTGCACGAACAGCCCTAAGCCGATCAGCATGTGGATGAAGAACACCTACATCCCGCTCGACATGGTGTTCATCGATTCGAGCACGGCCGCATCCAGCAGATCGTCGAACAGACGACGCCGCATTCGCTCGACATCATCAGCAGCAATGAACCGGCGCTGCGCGGTGCTGGAAATCGCCGGCGGCGAAGCCAAACGCCTCGGACTGCATCCGGGCAGCAGGTCAGCCATCCCGCGCTCGCAGTCCACTGACGGATTACCGGGCCCGTCGGGCTCGGATATCATCCTTAGCCACTTGCTAGGGAGATAACCCATGAAAAGAATCGGCACCCTGGTGCTCGCGGCGTCGCATCGCATCGCGGCACTTCACGGCGGAACGGCGTTCGCCGGCGCTGCCGAGGGCAGCTGGTACATCGCGCCGCAGGTCAACGCGCTTGTGGCTCGACGACGACCGCGTGGCCGACGACGACGCCGGTGTGCACGCTGGCATTCGGCCGCACGCATCAACGCCGAACTGGGACGCCGAGCTCAGCCTGTTCGGCTCCGAGCACGAGCGTGCCGGCGACGACACGCTGGACTTGCAGGGTTTCGCGCTTTCAGCTCAATCGCGTGTTCTACCGCGAAGGCCGCGTGAATCCCTTCCTGAGCCTCGGCCTCGGCCACGTGAAGAGCGATCCTCAAGCCCGGTGCCGACGACGACCGATCTCACCGCGCTGTACGGCGTTGGCCTGCTCATCGACGCTCGGCGCGAGAGCGCGATGACGGCAGCGCCATGCAGCTGCGCGCGCGACCTCGGCGCGCGCCGCGCGCTGACCGACCGACTACGACGATCGAGAATCCGGTCGACTACGTCGCCGGCCTCGGCATCCAGTATTCCTGGGTGGCACGCCCACGCGCCGCGTCGTCGACACGGACGGCGACGGCGTCAACGACGACCTGGACAAGTGCCCCGGCACGCCCGCCGGCACCGCCGTGGACTCCGAGCGGCTGCCCGCTGCCGCAGGACGACGACGGCGACGGCGTCACCAACGACATCGACAAGTGCCCCGGCACGCCCGCCGGCGCGAAGGTCGACGCCAGCGGCTGCGAACTCGACAGCGACGGTGACGGCGTCGGCGACAGCCGCGACCAGTGCCCGAACACGCCCGCGGGCGCGAAGGTCGACGAGCAGGGCTGCGAACTCGACGGCGACGGCGACGGCGTCGTCGACAGTCAGGACAAGTGTCCCGACACGCCGAAGGGCGATCGCGTGGACGCCGTCGGTTGCTCGTTCAAGGAGGAGATCAAGCTACCCGGCGTGATGTTCGAAACCAACAAGCGCCGACCTGCTGCCCGAGAGCCTTCCGGTGCTCGAGTAACGCCATCGCCTCGACTCAAGCGATATCCGGAGGTCAACGTCGAGGTCGCGGGCTCATACGGACAGCCGCGGATCCGATGCGCATCAACCTCGACCTGTCGTCGCGACGCGCGGCATCGGTTCTCAAGTACCTGCAGAGATGGCGGCGTCAGCAATACGCATCACCTCGCGCGGCTACGGCGAGCGCCGAGCCGATGGCGAGCAACGACACCGGACGAAGGCCGGCAGCAGAACCGGCGCGTGATTTGCGGCCTGAATTGAAGAAGTACTGAACGAGACAGAACGGCAGCGGCGTACGCCGCTGCCGTTACGACGATGCTCGACCTGCCTGGACACCCGACGCTCGACAAGCTGGGCCTGATCGGCGCTTGCAGCCGCCTGCCCGTGCGCGTACGACGCTGCACGGCTCCAGACGGAAGTGGCCGCCCTGCCTGAAAGTTCGTGGGCAGGGACTGGCGGTCGGGTGGGCGTGCATCGCGCCGCGCAGGCGATCTTCCTTCGCGGCTTTGCCCCGGCCGAAGGCGAAAACCCATCGACGATCGCGAGCCTCTCGGCGCCTTGCCGTACGTTCGCGAGCTCATCTCGAAACTGATCCAGGCGCCTGCGCAACGCTGCCTGCTGGCGCGCTTGCCCGCGGCCGCCAGGATCACAGGGCACATCGACCTCGCGCCCTATTTCGCGAAGACCATCCGTATTCACGTTCCCGTCGTCACTCAACGACGAAGCCTGGATGTACTGCGCCGGGCTCGCCTTACCGGATGCACCCGGGCGAAGTGTGGGCGCTGAACAACTCGGCGACCCACGGTGTATGGAATGCGCACGCGACAGACGCCACGCACGCACCTGATCTGCGATTTTCTGCCCGAGCCCCGAATTGCTCGGGCTGCTGGCGCGCGCCGAGCGTGATCTCGGCGCTGCGAACGCAGCAGCTCGATCGCGTGATGCGGGGCGCGCAATGATCGTCACCGACGGATTCGTATTCCTGCACCTGCACAAGTCGGGCGGCAGTTTCGTCAACGATTTCCTCAAGCGGTTCTTTCCGCCGCCCGCGAGATCGGCTACCACCTGCCCTGGAGCCTGGTCGCCGGCCTCGCACGCGGATCTGCCGGCCCTGGCCTGGTGCGCAATCCCTGGAGCTACTACGTCTCCTGGTACACGTTCCAGAAGCAGCGGCCGCGGCAGAACGCGCTGTTCCGCATCCTGAGCGACGACGGCCGCCTCGATTTCGAGCCGACCATCCGCAACATGCTCGATCTCGGCACCACGGGAGCCCGGCTCGACGCGCTGGTGGCGGCCCTGCCGCACGGTTACGGCGGTCGCGGCCTCAACTTGCCCGGGCCGGCCCTGGCCAGGATCGCCGGCAGCGGCCTCGGGTTCTACGCGCTTCCTGTATCGCCATATGTACAACGGCGCCGGGCGCGCATATTTCGTCAGGATGGAACATTTGCGCGACGAGCTGCTCAAAATGCTGACCGGCGCGGGTCAGATCGATCACGGGTCCCATGCGAGAATGGATCGCCGCGGCGCCCGCGAAAAACGCGCCCGCGTGCATGGGAGCAATACGTAACTGAACGAAGTACAA